>Ga0208324_1000563_pt1 | contig 16680 bp, 17 predicted proteins | sample Sb_taG_2_FD_187707 | JGI IMG/M metagenome (GOLD analysis project Ga0208324, IMG submission 187707) | Peat soil microbial communities from Weissenstadt, Germany - Sb_50d_5_LS metaG (SPAdes) (version 2) | ecosystem: Environmental > Terrestrial > Soil > Wetlands > Peat | place: Germany... | reverse complement strand
CACGCCCGGGTGGAGAAAGTGCTGTACTCGGTGCCGTGGCGGCATATCGGCAAGACCGCCGACGTGCGCATCACGGCCACCATGGTGCAGTTCTTCATCGGCGGGCAGCTGGTCAAGACCCACCCGCGCAAGGACAAGGGCAAGCAGACCGACTTTTCGGACTACCCGCCGGAAAAGATCGCGTTCCACATGCGCACCCCGGCCTGGTGCCGGCGGCAGGCCGCCGGGATCGGCCCGGCCTGCGGTCAGGTGATCGGCGAGCTGCTGGCCGACAACGCGCTATACCGGCTGCGGTCCGCCCAGGGGGTGATCGGGCTGGCCGACCGCACCGACCCGGCCCGGCTGGAGGCCGCCTGCGCGAAGGCCCTGGCCGCCGGGGACCCGTCCTACCGGACGATCAAGGGCATCCTGGCCGCCGGCGCCGAAGCTGAGGCGCTGCCCGCCGCGGCCGGGGACGGCGGCGCCGCGGCGTTCCTGCACGGCCCGGCGTCGTTCGCCAACATCATCCCGATGCCCGGCACCATCACCAGCGACGCCGTGCACCCCGCCGGCGCGGAGGAGGCCACGTCATGACCAGCTCCGCCGCGAGCCTCACCGCTGACGGCGCCCAGACGCCGCAGACCCTGGCCGCCCACGTGCGGGTCATCCGCGCCGCCGCGGACCTGCTCGAGCAGGCCGGCATCACCGGCCTGTGCGTGTGGCCCGAACCGGACGAGATCGCCATCCAGGTCCCCGAGCACGCCGGGGACCTCCCGTCCCGCGCCGCGGCGGTCGCCCGGCTCGCCGCCCTCACCGGCGGCGCGCCCGCACCCGACCCGCGTCCCGGCAAGACCCGCGGCTGGATCGACGCCCGCGGGCAGTTCGCCGGGCACCCCGTGCACATCTACACCCCTGTCAAGCAGGAGGCAGCATCATGACCACCACTTCCGTCACCGACCGCAGCGCGCTGGGCGCCGCCCTGCGCGAGCTGAAACTATCCGGCATGCTGGACACCCTCGACGCCCGCCTGGCCCAGGCCCGCGCCGGGGAACTCGGCCACCTCGACTTCCTGCAAGTCCTGTGCCAAGACGAGATCAGCCGCCGCGAGACCACCTCCCTGACCCGCCGGATCCGCGCCGCCCGGTTCGAGACCGAGGCCACCCTGGAGGGATTCAACTTCGCCGCCAGCCCCAAGCTGCCCGCCGCGCAGATCCGCGACCTGGCCGCGCTGCGCTGGCTGCAATCCGGCGAATCGGTCATTCTCTACGGGCCAGTCGGGGTAGGGAAAAGTCACGTCGCCCAGGCCCTGGCCCACCTCGCTATCCGCTCCGGAGCCGACGCCCGGTTCATCAAGACCAGCCGCGCCCTGGCCCACCTAGCCGGCGGACACGCCGACCGCACCTGGGACAAGCGGCTGCGTGAGCTCAGCCGCCCCGCCGTCGTCGTGCTGGATGACTTCGCCATGCGCGAACTGACCGCCGTCCAAGCCGACGACCTGTACGAGCTGATCACCGAGCGCGCCGGGAAATCCCTGATCCTCACATCCAACCGGGCACCCGCCGACTGGTATCCCCTGTTCCCCAACCCCGTCGTCGCCGAATCCCTCCTCGACCGGGTCATCAACACCAGCCACCAAGTAGTCATGAACGGGCCAAGCTACCGGCCCAGCAAACGACCCGGGCGTGTCATCCCCACCGGGAACACGAGCGACAGCTAAACTAACAACACGGCCAGGACCTGGGGAATTACTTGATCGCCGTCCTGGGGAATTCCGTGAGCGCCCACAGCTGACACAGCAGGGCCGCAAGGCAGCCGAGGAGCAGCTCGCGTCGGCTACGGCAGGCCTGCTCGACCTCGACGTAGGCGACCTGCTCATCTACGGCTGGCGCACGCATGAACGGCTAATCGAGGCCGCCGGGCAGACCCAGCAGATACCCGGCCGGCAGGAAGTTGTCCAGCTCGGTACGCACCGGATCACCTCGGCCCACAATCCCACCATCGAGCTGCTGATCGACGGCGTTAAGGTGCACACCTTCCGTTTCCAGCTGACCGTGATCTTTGATATCGACGTAGTCGCGCTCATCGTCCGGGAGGGCCTGCTCACCGGACTGAAGGCCGGAGACGGCACCGTCACCGGCACGCTCACCCTGGAAATGCCTGGCGGAGACATCGACCTCGTCAACCAGCAACGAAAGATCAACCTCCACCTGATCGTCAATGTCGGCCACGGCATACCGCTGCTTCCCGCTGATGCTGGCGATGGATCCAGGCCTGCGCCAGGCACGCCGCCGTCAACTGCCGCATAGCGCCGATCCACAGGGGCCGGACGCGCCCGTTCTGTCCCCGCCCGACCGTGAATGCCCGTACCGGATTAGTGGTCCGAACTCGCTCGGGTGACGAGCTGTTCCCATCAGGAGGCTCATGGGAAGCAGAAACGCAACGCGCTCATCCGATCGCCACGGAGGTCGTGTACAACGGACTCCCTCGGAACATCTGTGACACTGCGTCACGATCGCTGGCTACGGCCGCCGCGCGAGATCCGCCGGCGCGGCTGCTCGCTCGGCTTCCGTGACTGTCAACGCTATACGGAACGATCGTTCTGGCGGCTCAGTGAAGCCCGCAAGTGCCTGCTTTCGCGGTCTTGCGAGCGGCGAGATGCGCAGGCCGTGCCTGTGCCTCGGCCAGAGCCCGAAGGAGGTGGCCGCGGGCGTCGGGCTCGGGCAGGGTGCCGTGCTTCTCCAGGTGGACGTGGCGCTTCCGCCCGTACGTTGCAGTTCGGCGCTGCCGGACGGCGCGGTGGCCGCGCTGCGGCTGGCGCTGAAGGGTGCCATCCTGGTGGACGCGGAATCGGCATTCGAGATGGAAAGGTCTGTGCCGCACGGGAATGTGGCCGCGGCGCATGTCATGGCGGGACAGCTCAGCCTGCGTTCCCTGCTCGGCCCGCCCTGCCCGCAGCGGGATATCGCCTATGCGCTGGTCCTGTCCCGCGTGGTGCGGCCGAAATCGAAGCTGTCCACCGTCCGCTGGTGGAATGCGGGCGATACCACGCTGGCGCCTGATCTCGGCCTGGCCGGCGCGGGCACCGATGACGTGTATGAGGCGATGGACTGGCTGCTGGCGCAGAAAGGAAAGATCGAGAAGAAGCTGGCCCGCCGGCACCTGAAAGAGGGCGGGATCGCGATGTATGACCTGTCGTCCTCGTGGGCGGAGGGCACGCGGTGCGAGCTGGCCGCTTTCGGGTATTCCCGGGACGGCAAGCGCGGCCGGGCGCAGATTGAATACGGATTGCTCACTGATCCCGGGGGCCGTCCGGTCGGTATTGACCTTTTCAAGGGCAATACCGCCGATGCGATCGCGTTCAAGACCGCGGTGGATAAGGTACGCAAGGATTTCGGGCTGACCGGACTCGTGTTTGCCGGGGACCGCGGGATGATCACCAAGACCCGCATCGCCGGCCTGCGCGCCCTGGCAGGCGCCGGGTGGGTGACCGCGCTGAAGGCCCCGGACATCGCCGCCCTGGCCGCCGACGGCGGCGCGCTGCAGCTGTCGCTGTTCGATGAGCAGAACCTCGCCGAGATCAGCCACCCGGATTACCCGGGCGAGCGGCTGGTGTGCTGCCGGAATCCGGCGCTGGCCGGATCCCGGCGGCTCAAGCGGGAGGCACTGCTGGCGGCGACCGAGGCGGACCTGGAGAAAATCCGGAAGTCGGTTACGGCGGGCAGGCTGAGGGACACAGACAAGATCGGGGTGCGGGTCGGGAAGGTCATCGGCAAGCACAAGGTCGGCAAGCATTTCACCTGGGATATCACCGGCGATGGTTTCACCTTCCGCCGGGACGAGGAGAAGATAGCCGCCGAGGCAAGGCTCGACGGGATCTACGTGATCCGCACCACCATCACCGCGGATACCGCAGACGCGGCCGGCGTGGTACGGGCCTGCAAAAACCTCAAATACGTGGAACGGGATTTCAGGACCATCAAGATCGATGACCTTGATATCCGCCCGATCCGGCATTACCTCGCCGGCCGCGTCGAGGCCCACCTGCTCATCTGCATGCTCGCCGCCTACCTCACCTGGCACCTGCGCGAAGCATTCGCCCCGCTGACTTTCACCGACGAGGACATCCCCGAGCCCGCCGACCCGGTAATCCCCGCCCGGCGCTCACCCCGGGCCGCGGCAAAGGACGCCATTAAGGAAACACCCGACGGCCTGCCGCTCTACCGCTATCGCGACCTGCTGGAGCACCTGGCGACCCTGGACCGGCAAGTTATCAAGTTCGCCGGCCAGCACATCGAGAAGATCACCACCCCGACCCCAATCCAGGCCCGCGCGTTCGACCTGCTCGGCTCACCCGTCCCGGTCAGGCTCACGTAGCCAGAAGCCACACCCTAGGACCGGCGCGTTCCCGCAGGTCAACCCGGGATTGACGATGGAACACGACGTAAGTTCGGCTTAAGGCCGCAGCCGAATCCAAAGGCTGACTGCGGTCAGATAGAGCAGCATCGCTGGCAGCAGATGAACGGGTTCCACGCACGGTAAGCCTGCTCCGCGAAGTCAGGAGCACATTCGCTGGCCGGCCGTGATGCCACCATCGAAATCCTCGAATCGACCGATCTGACCTCCCCAGGACACGACCTCTCATGCCGCTGGTCGCGAGTAGCTAACGTTAGTCGGCGCGGCCGCAAACGATGCACGCCCCCGGACGTGAGCCCCCCGGGCACCGTCTCGTCCCGAGCCATTGCTCCGCTGGGCTCCCCGCGGACCGGCAGGCCGGCCGGGACCGGGGCCTCAAGCCCCGGCGCGGCCGCCTGAAACAGCCGAACCGGCCGGTCAAGGTCCTTCAGCCGGTGCTCGCCCAGGTCCACCAGCGTGAACCCCAGATCCTCCTCCTCATCCTCGACGATGGTCTGCGTCGCTTGCGAGAGGAACACCTGGCCGCCGCGGGCGGCGGCGCAGATCCGGGCCGCGCGATGGACGGCCAGGCCCGTGTAGGCTCCCTCGGCCGGGACCGCGTGGCCGGTGTGAATGCCGATCCGCACCCGGACCGGCGTGCCGGCCGGCCACTGGTGGCCCGCCAGGGCCCGCTGGATCTCCAGCGCGCACAGCACGGCCTGCTTCGCGTCGGCGAACGTCACGAAGAACGCATCACCCTGCGCGTCCACCTCGTAGCCGGCGTACTCAGCGACGGCCGCGCGGACCAGCCGCCGGTGCTCGGCCAGGATTTGCCAGTAGCGGTCTCGCAGGGCCTTGACCAGCCGGGTCGACCCCTCGATATCGCTGAACAGGAGTGTGACCAGCCCGGTCGGAAGCCCGGTCACCTGGCGGTCCCGCACCTCTGCTGGGCCAGGTTCCAGGAGGGCCTGGTTGCCGCCTGAGCGCGGTGCAGCGTCCGGTGCCTCGGGAAGGTCGGAGCGCTTAGGAGACGCGGGCGGGCGTGTGCGGCGCGCATCTCCCGCTCCGGCGGAGTCCTGCTCCCCCACATGCCGGATTCCCCCGACGGCGTAGACCAGGCACGGGTGCAGCACGTAGGTGCCTGCCTCGGGCGGGAGGTGGAACTGCTCGATGTCGCCCAGGGAGTAGAACCGGCGCCGGCCGGCTTCGTCGAGGTAGCCGAGCAGGCCGTTCTGCCACAGGACGGAGGCCAGGTTGGTCGGCTCCTGGAAGTGCAGGTCCGCCACTTCCTGCAGGGCCGCCAGGTCCCCGCGGGAGAACCGGTCGACGCCGATCATCCGGACGAAGGACCGGACGTCCTCCTGCACGCCGCTGATATAGGCCTGGGTGCTGGTGAACAATTCGGAGTAGTCATGCAGCGCGGCGCCTTCCGGCATCAGATCCGAGGAGATCTGGTTGGCGCACTGGGCGAGCTGGGAATCACCGAACCGCTTGGCACAGCGTTGCACCACCCCCGCCAGCGCGGCCGGGGGCAGGGCGTCGCGGCCCGCTTGCTTGTGCCGCAGGACCTCCTCGCTCAGCTCGTTGCCGAGCGAGATGATGTCGCGCGGGATCAGCCTGGTGTGGCTGAGCAGGTAGTCCTCGATCGGCCCCGCACCGTCGGGTCCGGGCCACTGGCCCTCGACCCCGAGCCAGTCGCCGATCGCAGGGGCGCCGGTGGCCGGGCGCCGCATCAGCAGCGACGGCGGCAGCCGGGCCAGTTTCTGCCCCAGCAGGTACAGCAGCGAGCCGCGGTCCCAGGTCAGGACCCGTATGTGCGGTTCGTTGTAGTACCGCGGCGCGTGCTCAGACCGGTACACCGACGACATGACGATGTCGCGGATGCAGACCACGACGTGCAGCCGGCCGCCCAGCTTGTGATCGCGCAGCAGCCGCATGACCTGATAGAACAACCCCTCCTGGCACTTCAGCCAGTACATCGGGGCGTGGCCGAACTCCTCGTCCACCGCGTCCAGGTAGAAATAGATCGGCTTGCACCGGGCGACCACTTCGCCCAGCAAGTCCTCCAGGTCGTCCCAGAGCGGATCATCGAGGTAGGTAGACAGCTGATGGGCCGTCTGCCGCTCGTTGATGATGTCGCGCACCTGGCTGTAGATCGACCGGGGGCGGCGGAAATCACCCAGCAGTCGCGCGTACGACCGCTCGATCTCGGCGGCCTGCCCGTCCTCGACCTGCGCCCGCAACTCCGGGCGGCGCAGCAGGTGCGAGGCCAGCGCCCGCATGATCGCGCGTTCCCAGATCTGCATCCACTTCTCGACCAGGACCCGGTCCGAGAACCACTGGCACGCCTTCACGATGACCTCGGTCCTGGGCAGGCTCTGCTGCGGCACATCGGCGTAGACCGAGTCCTGATGGGCCTGGAAATCCTGAAGACGCCGCAGGTACACCGTCTTGCCCGCGCCCAGCTTGCCCACGATGACCCGCACCATCGAGTCATTGGCCCGGGTCGCCAGATGACCATAGGCCGGATTACCGCCGAAATCGACGAACTCGCTGATCAGATCCTCGATATCGGCCCGCGACCCATCCGGGTTCCCGAACGGCCCCACCGGGTCCAGCCGACGCCGCCTGCTCGCCATCCTTTTCTCCCAACCCGGATCGTAGTCCCCGGCAAGAGTAAGAGCCAGCAGATATTCTCGCGAGGTGTTCTCGGCCCCGCCTACCTCGGGCAGTTTTTCACCAGCGTGCGGACCGTGGCCACGCTGTCCACCCCATACGGCATCCGCAACCAGGAATGGCGCGGCCACGTCTACCTGTGCACTGGGCTCTGCCACCCGTAGGCCCCCAGCTACGGTCCCGGCTGCGTCACTACGACTGAGAGCAGACCGCAGCAATCGCAGAACCCCAGCACCGGCAGGGAGACCGGCCAGGCGCTACGGCGACGGCTTGGCGCCGAAGCAATGGGTCTTTGACTTATTGGCGATATCGTAATCCGGGGTTCCAGCCTGCGAACGGTTGACTAACTTTTGCATGACCATGCATCTTGGCGATGGGCGGACGACACGTGTCAGACTCCAGTTGCCGGGCTTTCCTGTCAACGGCACAAGCGGTGGGGATCACCAGCTTGGAAGATCGGTGGTGAGGGAATCCCTGTGACCTGCGCGGATGGCAGGGCTGGCCAACGAGCATCCGATGCGCGTGAGTGACCGCCGTTGTCCGTACGACTCTCTGGAATGTGGTCCGTGCGTGGCCCGGCCGTAGATGGTCAGACGGCAACCTCGTTCCTGTGCGTGCTGTACCTGCGGACAGGTCAAGGCGGGGTCGGGCCTGCCGGGAAGTCGGTCAGCCAGCGGGCAGCTGGAAGTGCCAGATGACCAGGTGCGGGCGACCGCCTGCGGCCCGCTCTGCCGATGGCAGGTAGTCCATCAGCGAGAACGGCCAGTCCTGCCAGTCGCCGATCTCGGTTGCGGGCTCGGTCGGCGGTCCGTCCGCTCTGACCGCGCGCGGCTCCTCGCATCGTCTGACCTGCAGGCCAAGGCTCAGTGCCGGCCGCAGGTAGTCGCCGAGCTGATGCCGGTAGCTAGGCGCGATGCGCGGCTCGCCCGCCGGGCCGCGGGTGGTCATCGCCGAGCCGCGGGTGACGAGTTCGTGGTGAATATCTGAGATGACCAGGTCGCCGCCGGGGCGCAGCACGCGAGCGAACTCGGCCCGTACCGGATCGAGGCAGGCGACGTGGTCGAGCGCGAGCGCGCAGACGATGACGTCCACGGAGTCATCCGGCAGCGGCAGCCGGTCCAGCTCGGCGACGTGGAGCTCGGCCTCGGGGACACGCTGCCGCGCGTGGGCGAGCATGTCCGCTGAGCTGTCGACGCCGATGACCCGGTGCCCGCACTTGGCCAGGAACTCGGCGAATCGCCCGGTCCCGCACGCGGCGTCCAGCGCCACGCCAAGCTCGCCGGCTGGCGAGGTACTCAGCCACTACCGGCTCGTCGGCAGCAAACAGCCCGCCGCCAGCCTCCGCGTCGTAGCCGGCCGACACCTGCTTGTAAACGGTGGCGGTGCTGACCTCCTCAACCAGCACGCCGCGGTCCCTCAGCTTCTCGTCATCCAGCAGCCGCCTGATCTCGGCCAGCCGGGCCTCCGTGAATGCGCGGTCGTGGTCTCCGGCCCAGGCGTCCAGCAGCGCGATGCCCTCGAGGCCGAGCAGATAGGCCAGCGGGTCTTGATAAATCATGAAAGGGGATCATAGACATGCAGCGGCCGGGCTGCCTATCGGTTTTCGGGCGGCACCGAGCCGGACGCGCGGCTGTTCACCGACAGCTCAGTCACCGCGGCATGCGCTCAGGGCACCGACCCGCTGGCGATCCAGCGCTGAAAGATGGCGACGCGCTCCGGCGTCCATGCCCCGTCGCAGGGCATCGTGCCGTTGCGGAGGCGCTCGAGGATCGCGTCCTGGTGCGCTTGGACGTCGCTGTGGGACCAGAGGTCGAAGCGTTTGAGCATCGAGTCGCGGTCCTTTTCGCGGAACATGGGACGGACATCACGCTCGAAGCTCAGCCCTGCGGGTGAGTCCGGCTGGCCGGTCATGGGCTTCTCCCGTCGTTGTGACAGTTCTCGTTCGGTGGTGCCTTTCGGCGGGCTCCGTTGGGGGTGATGAGCAAGCTCTCCGGGTAGTCCTGCATGGCCTGGCTCGGCATGGCAGCGTCTCCTCTGGCATGGGCTGCCCGTCTGATTCGGCGTGGATGGCGCTTCGGCGGCCGGGTCAGGCTGCCGGCGCTTCGGCCGATTGTTCCTGACAATCACCCGTGCCATCCCTGACGACCGTGTTGCGGCACCTGTGCCGCCGCGAGCTACGCCGAGGCGGCGCGCTGACTAGCCAGTGACGGTCTCCTCGTCCGGGAACACCTCGCTGAGCCGCCCGGTGCTGACGTCATAGACAAACCCCCTGACGGGGACCTCCGGCGAGATCCACGGATGTGACCTGGCCTTCTGGATCTGCTCCTTAGTGTTTGCCTCGGCGTCGGTGAAGCTGTAGAACTTGGCCGGCGCAATCGGCGCCCGCCCCGTCTGCTTGCGGAGCCGGTCCTCCAGCTCGCTATCGATGAACCTGAGCATCCCGCAGTCGGTGTGATTGATGATCATTATCTCTCTGGTGCCCAGCAGCCTGGTCGAGAGAACCAGCGACCGGACCGCGTCGTCGTCGATCACGGTGCCGAAGTTCCTGATCATGTCGACATCGGCAGCGGCGAGACCCAGCATCTGCTCGATGCTGGTTAGCCGGGGATCCGCACAGGTGACGATCGCGATCTTGGGCGCCGGCGGCCCCCCGCGGCTGGGATCGTAGCCGTTGGCGATGGTCGCGTTGGCGCTCAGCGCCTCGTCGATGATACTCATGACCTTTCTCCTTCTCCCTGGGCGTACCAGTTGTCCCGGTCGCGTCACGACCAGCCCGGTGAGGTTCCCGCCGGGCACAGTCAGGCTGAGCCCGTCCACGGTGCCGTCCGGGTACTGTCTCGTTCCCTGCTCGGAAGCGATCAGGGCCGGGCGCCCACCGGTCATCGGCGGGCTGGCAGTGATCTCAGCATCACGCTCGGGGCCGGGGCGTCGCGCCCTTGAAACACACTGGCCGTACCCTGGCCTGCCGACCGGGAGCGGTCCGGGCAGCTCTTGACGATCCGGGCCACCAAGCCGGACTAGAACCCGCCCGACGCGGCCGCCGCGCCGGCCAGGACCGCCCGGCCGGGCCGGGCCCGTGGCTGCGGCCAGTGGCCGGGACGCGCGATGGTCATGATCTTCTGCTGCTGCGTAAGCCAGTCAGATCGCGCGCTGATGTTCCGATGCCGGCCGCGGGTGGACCCAGGGCCAGGACCAGGGACCCCGCGGGCGGTGATGCTGGCTACTGTCAGATAGGGATACCGGGTCGGCCCTTCGCCGAGCCGGGTCAGTGGCGATGGGCATCAACAACAGCATGCCCGTTGCCGGGAACAGCTCCGGCATCGTCGGCCAGCGGTGTCCACGGGCGACGAGCTCGTCGCACGCAGCCTCTATGCGTGACCGGGTCAGGTATACGTCTCGCGCAGAGCCGGGTGCGGCCGACGTTACGCCCGCGCCGAATTGGATCGAGCACCCGGAGCCCGCAGGCGTGAGCTGGACGATGCGGAAGCTGTCCCCGGCGGAGCGGTCGGCGTCGAGTCCCCAGCCGAGGCTTCCGTAGAACCCCGCCATACGGGACAATTACGGGACGGGAGCCGTCTGACAGCCGCAGCGGAAGGGACAGATGGCTGACTGGATCTTTCAGGCCAGCGCGCACGAGCACAACCTGGACGCCAGCATCGCTGCCTCGCCAGAGCGGTGGTGGGGCACGCCCCGGTACCGGGACCGGATCGCGGTCGGTGATCGCGTCTGGGTACAGGTGACGGGGCCGCATCACCCGGGCATCTACTACGTCGCGACGATCGTGTCCAAGGCGTACGAGCACCCCGTCGAGCCGGGGGAACCGGCGTACGCCCGGTGGCGGACGGACATCCGGGTCGACTACCGCATCGAGCCGCCCCTGCTCAGGTCCGAACTGCTCGACGACGCGACACTCGGGTCGTTCCGGCCGTTTCATGGTTTCCAGGGCTCGAACGTGCCGGTGCCCCCGGACATCGCGGCGGCACTGTCCGAACAAGCCGCCCCACGGCTGGTGACCCTACCCCGGCCGGGTGAGGGAGGTCACCCTTGCGCCGGCGGCGGCACGGCAACTGGCGGAGCCGATCAGGGGCGGCCTTGAGACGTACTACTGGACGTTCGTACAGTACGACGGCACGGCTATCGTCTCGCTGCCTGACTCGCAAGCCGCCCGCCTCTAGGGCGCCGTTGGCCCGACCGGGCGTTAGGCGTCTCCGCGAATATGCGAGACTGCCTCCTCGGTCATCCAGACGGCGTGGGCGAGGAAGCTGTAATTCGTTACGGCCGCAAGGTACCCGTCGCCGGCGGCGACCCGTGCCGCGGCCGTCGCATCACAAACGACTGCAACCTCGAAGCCCTCCTCCAGAAGATGACGCAGGTGGGATTCCACGCAGAGGTTCGCGGCCATCCCAGCCAGGATGATCTGCGAGACGCTGCGCTTTCGTAGCTGCAGCGCCAGGTCGTTGCTCTGCGGGCCCCATATCTTGTGCGGCGAGGCGATGATCGCCGACCCATCGAGGATGAAGTGCTTGAGTTGCTCGAGAAAGTCAGCACCGGACCCCGGCAGGCCCTCAACGGTCAATGGCCCCGAGCGCGCGAACATGTGAAGGTCATTGAGGAGACGCTCGCCTGGGCCTCCGAATCGCCATTCCCCGTCGGCTGGATACTCGTAGTGCGGCGAGACGGCGACAGTCATGTCGCCGGACTCAGCCGCTTCGAACAGCCTCGCGAGATTCGCGACCACCTTGTTCTCGGTGACGCTTTGACCGAAAACTGGCCATCCGGCACCGTCGGGGCTCAGGAAGTCGTTCTGGGGATCGATAACGACCAGCGCCGCCCCAGCCCTGTTGAACACGAATTTCGCATCAGGGAGGACTTGCGCGGCCTCCTGGCTGTCCCGCGCAGGCGCGGCTGACCCACTCATGGCCGCCGCCTCGTCGATGTTGCTCATGACCTTTTCTCCTCCTTGGGTGCTGGTTCTCCCGGTCGCGTCACGACCAGCCCGGTGAGGTTCCCGTCGGGCACGTTCAGGTTGAGCCTGTCCACGGCCACGGTGCCGTCCGGGTACTGTCTCGTTCCCTGCTCGGAAGCGATCACGGCCGGGTCCCACCGGTCATCGGCGGGTTGGCAGTGATCTCAGGGTCAGGCTCGGGGCCGGGCCGTCGCGCCCTTGAAACACACTGGCCGTACCCTGGCCTGCCGGCCGGGAGCGGTCCGGGCAGCTCTTGACGATCCGGGCACCAAGCCGGACCAGAACCCGCCCGACGCGGCCGCCGCGCCGGTCACGACCACCCGGCCGGACCGGGCCCGCCGCCGCGGTCCGTGGCCCCTGGACGTCGGACCGAGGAAGGTGATCTCGAAAGGTGCGGTCGGTGATGGGCCGGGATGCTGATGTAGCGACTGCTCCATGGTCGCGCTGGCGACGTGCGGTTCGCGCCTGCGTAATCCCTGGCTGCTACCCCGGTGTTCCACTGGCACCGGCTGGGCGAACCCGGGTCGCAGAGGCGTGCCGGCAGATCATCGGGCCACGCGCTCGGACGGATGCGCCGTCCTGATCGCCGACTTCACGTTCGAGGTGTGGCCCGGCGTGCGCCGCGCGGGCCTTCGAAGGCTAAGAAGCGGAGCCTCCCAGAAACGGTCCGGCGCAGCGATCTGGGCGGGCGGGCGCCCTACAGGCGCCTCGCCGCGCACGCCCATGCGCCGGGCGCGGTGCCGCCCGGCGGAGCGCTGTCGGCGCGGCGATGCAGGCCTGACCTATGGCTCGATCTCGATCCCGTCCGATGCTCCGGCCTGGCGTTCTGCCGCCGGCTCGGCTTGGGCGCGGCCTTGGCGTTCGAGGCGGGCCGTGTAGTGCGCGCGGGCCTGCCGCGCGGCGTTGCCGACGGCGATGCGGTGCACGGCCTGGTCCGCGCGGGCCTGCAGGGCGTCCAGGCGGGCCGGCCGGCCGCCGGGCTCGTGCTGCGGCGCGGGCGCTGCTGTGTTCGCCGCCGCCGGTTCAGAGGTGAGGGCTCCCGGATCCGGGGTCGGTTCCCGAAGGTACCCGTGGCGCTGCAGTCGCGCGATGATCCCAGCTCCCTTAGCGTGCGTGGTCTCGGCCTGTGCGGTGCGCTGGGGCGGCCAGCGCTTGCCCGTAGCTACGGCGTTGTCATTCGAATTATGCTTTCTACCTGGGAGCCGCCTATCGGAATCGAACCGGTGACCTACGCATTACGAGTGGCGTGCTGCCTGCCTGCGCACGCGCTACCTGCACCGATAGCACGGATCATCGCACTGACGGCACCCATGACGCTGGGATTATCCGGCACGCCGTTCCACGAACCGTTCCACGGCCGCGGCGCCGCGGATTCAGGAAGGAGGCCTTGATCGGTGTGATCGTCGATCGCCAGGGCTCTGACGCGGGCGTTGGACGCCGCGGGGCAGCCGACTCACCGGCGCAGATGGACAGCGAGTCCGAATGCCAACAGTGACGCATTGTGTCTGGCGGTCCACACGATATCCGCCTGATATGGACGCCAGTGAGGGCCGGCTTGAACGCTAGTGGAGACGCGCCGAACTGGGCATTCTGCGCGGCGAGGATGGCGGGTCCCCTGTGGCAGTGAGCGTTAGCTGCCGCGTCGCTCAGGGATCCGGGGACTGCTCGGGCGGGCAGGTGCGGCGTGTTTCGTCGATCGGGCTCATCAGCCCCACGTCGTTGCCGTCGGGATCGGCGACGATCGCATACCGCGCGCCCCAGAAGGCGTCGAACGGCGGCTGGCGGCCCACGTAACCAGCCGAGGTCAGCTCCGCATACCGCTAGTCGACGGCATCTCGGTTGGGCAGCGAGAACCCGACGATGACGCTCACGCCCGCGGGATCAGCGCGCCACGCGGCAGCCACAGCCGCGCCGACTCGGCGGTGTCGAGCTCGAGACTGAAGCCGCTGGGCGTTCTCAGCTGAACGTGCGCGCCAGCCGCGTCCTCACCCTCGGGCACTGGGATCCCTAGCCGGCGGTAGAAGCCCAAGCTGGCGCCCATGTCGTTGACGACCAGGTTGACCGTATGCAGGTCGGGCGCGCTGTCACTCACTCACCGCAGTCTGCCAGAGGGGTCAGCAGCGCCTATCACGTGCCTGCGGTTCGCCCTCTGGCGCTGTCGGCCTGCAGACACGGGCCAATGGCGGGCTCCTGCGTAGCCGGCCGGCCGGCTGGTCTGGCTGCTCACGTGGCCGCCCTTGCGATCGCCTGGCTGGTACGTCCAGCGGCGGGCTGGGATGCTTCCCTGGAGAGGCGACCGGCCTGGCATACCGGCGGGCCGTTTTCCGCGCGAGGACGGCGATAAAGGAGGCGGCATGCCGATTCCCCGGGTCGTACGCCAGTGGAACAAGACCGGGGTGAACCAGGTCACCAAGCACATCGCCCCCTGGACGCCCGGCTTCGGGGTCGTCATCCACCGCGGCCGGCGCTCCGGCCGCCCGTATCAGACGCCGGTCAATGTGTTCGCCACCGAGGACGGCTACCTCTTCGCCCTGACCTACGGTCCGGACACCGACTGGGTCAAGAACGTCCTGGCCGCGGGCGGTTGCGAGTTGCGGACGCGCGGACGCGCCGTCCGGCTGACCTCACCGCGCCTGTATCACGACGAGTCCCGGGCCGGCATCCGCCCGCTGGAACGGCAGGTATTGCGGATTATCGGCGTCACTGATTTCCTGTCCCTCAAGACCGCACCCGCACCGGGCTGAGACAGGACCCCTCTGTTACCCTCCGTCGTCAGCGCTGGTGAGCGCTCACGATCCGTCTCCGCCGTTCGGTGCGGTTGCGGGGCACGTGGAGTCCATAAATCGAGGCGCGCAGAACTGGATGGTCCGTGCGGTATCGAGATCGGTATGGCAGTTGACGCCGCGGATCATTATCCGTGTATGAGCGGAACCATCGCGTCGTACCCCGATGGCCTCCAGCTGGTTGGATTGAGGTCGTGGACGACGAGTATCCGCGGCTTCTGGTGGACCGGAACGCCGCGGTTATCCGGGGCGGCCGGCCAGAGCAGACGCGTTTGCGGGGCGGCTGGATGGCCATGACGGTCCGATTCCGAGCTACCGGATCGAGCTGGTCCCTCGCCTAGGGAACTACACCTGTGGGCCTGCCCGTATACCGCGACGGGGCCGGACATGTTCGAGGCTCTTGTCAGGCTTTGCCGCCAGCTCGAGCCGGACGGCGTGATGATCGTTGTGCGCCGCCGGCGCGACGTTCTCGATGAGAACCGCAACCGCCTTGCCTTTATGACCAACAACCTTGAGCACGACCCGACTCTCGAGGAGGGGCTTGGCCACATCCGCGAGCATTACGCTGATGGTCGTGGCTGAGACGGGGGTGCAGTTTTCGCCGCCGTGCCACCACATGCAACCGCCGTCACGGTCACGAAGCCAGTTCTGGTGATGTTCACGACTGTCCCGCCGCCACCGGTCCAGTGGTTGGAGTTATGGCGGTCACCGTGGGGACGTCGAGATACGTGTAGCGAGAGAGCGCGTTAGTTGGACTTGTTCCGCCTCGTCCGGTAAACCCTTATATTCACGGCACCGGCCGCATGGGGAGGGATCGTGGCGGTGATTTGGGTGTCAGACACCACGTGGTAGCTGGACGCGAGCGTCGGCCCGAAGCGGACCTTAGTGGCGCCCGTGAAGCCCGTTCCGGTGATGGTCAGGTTCTGGCCACAACACCGCGTACTTTAGGCGTTTTGATTGCTCCGGGGTGTTACTGCCTTGTGTTCCGTGTCGTTCTTTGAGTCTGTTTTTGATGGCGTGATCGGGTTGCGGGCATTGTTGCGGCCCGCGTGTCGCAGCCGGGGTGGCGCGCGGTTGCACGATCCGCGGCCCCGCATGCGCGGGGCGGTCCCTCCTTCCTGACCGCTGTGCCTGGGATAGCGGCTAGGAGAAGCCGGGCGCGAACACAGTGACCTGAGGTTTTCCGGTGACGGTTGTCTTCGTGGCAGTGGCGTGCGGGAATTTCGGCCGTGCTTTCTGTGCCCGTTTTGAGTGCCGCTGCCGGCCCGGCAGGCTGAGGGTGTGCAGGCAGTCACGGGCGGCGGCGTCCGCTGCGGCGGTGAGCGCCTGCAGTGATGATGAGGCCGTGACCTGCGTGGATGTCATGGACCGGATGGCGTTGTGCAGGCCGGCGGTAAAAGACTCCTCATCGGCGGTGACCGGGGCGCGGGACCTGCGGCGCAGGGCGCGGGCTGCGGCGGCCTCAGTGCGGAGCGCGGCGGCGGCGCTGGCGCGGACGAGCTGGGTGGCGGTCAGCCGGACCGCAGGACCGGGCCGCTGGTGCGGTTCCCGGCGCCGGTGATAGTCGTCTTGTCCTCGCCAAACGTGGTCTCCGATGCGCTCCACCCGGTGAGGTAGGTGTCCCGTACCTGGTTGGCGGGCGCGGCCCGGTGATCGAGGAGGGTGGTGATCACGGTGCAGGTCTGGGAGGCTTCTTCCGTCCCGTCCGCGGCGGGCACGAAACGGCCTCGGCCGGCCCGTCTGGCTGCCCGGCGTGGCCTACGCTCAACCCATGATGCAGCCCGCGAGCAAGCATGAACGTGCCCTTCCGGCCATGCTGGCCGCTCCCGGCGTCCAGCTTGGCTTCGGCCTGGCTGCCCTGCTGGCCACCGCCGGTGCCGTGCG
>Ga0208324_1000562_pt1 | contig 16700 bp, 14 predicted proteins | sample Sb_taG_2_FD_187707 | JGI IMG/M metagenome (GOLD analysis project Ga0208324, IMG submission 187707) | Peat soil microbial communities from Weissenstadt, Germany - Sb_50d_5_LS metaG (SPAdes) (version 2) | ecosystem: Environmental > Terrestrial > Soil > Wetlands > Peat | place: Germany... | reverse complement strand
GGGAGGTGCTGGCCGACACCACCCGCCCGCTGCTGCTGTCCGAGACCGGCCTGCCCAACCGCTTCTACCTCCCGGCGGCCGACGTCCGGCAGGACCTGCTCGAGCCCAGCGACACGCACACCGTCTGCCAGTACAAGGGCACCGCGTCGTACTGGTCGGTCCGGGCCGGGGACCGCAAGCTCGCCGACGCCGTCTGGTCCTACCCGCGGGCCGAGGGCGACGCGGCCGCCGTGAGCGGTTACCTGTCCTTCCTGCACGACGACCTGACCGTCGAGGTGGGCCAGCCTGGGGCATAACGGGGCCGCAAAGAACCACGGCCCGTTCGGCCATAAAACAAAGGAGTGTGGCGGGCCGCCGCAGGGCACGGCGGCCCGCCACACTCCGAAACGGGTCAGCCCTCGGCGCCGAAGGCCTTGATCTCGGCCGCTTCGGTTTCGGTGAGCTCGCGTGGCACCTCGCCGTGGGCGACCTTGGCCGCCTGGACCTGGTGGCGGATCGACTCGACGATCTCGGGGTTGGCCAGGGTGGTGACGTCGCCGACGTCGGCGAAGTTGGAGACCGACGCGATGACCCGGCGCATGATCTTGCCGGACCGGGTCTTGGGCATGTCGGAGACGATCCAGACGTTCTTGGGCCGGGCGATCTTCCCGATCACGGTCTCGATCGTCTTGCTGACCTTGGCCGCCAGCTCATCGCTGGCCTCAAAGCCCGGCTTGAGCGAGACGTACACCTCGACGACCCGGCCGCGGATGTCGTCGATGACGGGCACCGCGGCGGCCTCGGCGACCTCGGGCACGGTCAGCGCGGCCGATTCGATTTCCTTGGTGCCCAGCCGGTGCCCGGCCACGTTGATCACGTCGTCGACCCGGCCCAGGATCCGGTAGTACCCGTCTTCGGACTGGACCGCGCCGTCGTTGGTGAAGTACGGCCAGTCGCGCCAGTCGGTGCTGTCCGGGTTGGTGTTGTACTTGCGGAAGTAGGTGGACAGGAACCGGTCGGGGTCACCCCACACGGTCTGGAAGATGCCCGGCCAGGGGTTGCGGATGCAGATGTTGCCAGCCTTGCCGCTGCCCTTGGGGACCTCGGTGCCGTTCTCGTCGTAGATGACCGGGTAGATGCCCAGTACGCCGGGGCCGCAGCTGCCCGGCTTCATCGGCTCCTGGCCGGGCAGGGTGCTGCCCAGGAACCCGCCGTTCTCGGTCTGCCACCAGGTGTCGGTGATGGCCGCGGCGCCCTTGCCGACCTCGGTGTAATACCACCGCCACACCTCCGGCTCGATCGGCTCGCCGACCGTGGTCATGTTCTTGAACCGGTAGTGGTACTTGGCCGGCTCATCCGGGCCGACCTTGCGCAGCATCCGGATCGCGGTGGGCGAGGTGTGGAAGATGTTCACCCCGAGTTTCTCCGCGATCCGCCACGGCCGGCCGCCGTCGGGGTAGTTGGGCACCCCCTCATAGATCACCGTGGTGGTGCCCAGCGCCAGCGGCCCGTACACGATGTAGGAGTGCCCGGTGATCCAGCCGATGTCGGCCATGCACCAGTACACGTCGTCCGGGTGGATGTCCTGGTAGTACTTCGACGTCCCGGCCACGTAGGCCAGGTAGCCGCCGGTGGAGTGCTGGCAGCCCTTGGGGCGGCCGGTGGTCCCGCTGGTGTACATCAAGAACAGCGGCGCCTCGGCCGGCATCGAGACCGGCTCGACGGCCTGCCCGGCGTACCGCGGCAGCACCTCGTCGACGAAGAAGTCCCGGCCCTCGGCCATCGGGGTCGCCGAGGCGTACTCCCCGGGACGGCGCCGCCAGACCAGCACCTTCTCCACGTCCTGGCCTTCCTTGGCCGCCACGTCCAGGGCCTCATCCGCCTTGACCTTGTGATCGGTCATCGACCCGGCCCGGTAGTACCCGTCCATGGTGATCAGCACCCGGCTGCCCGAGTCGGCGATCCGGCTCCCGCACGCGGTGCCGCTGAACCCGCCGAACACCTCCGAATGGATCACGCCCAGCCGGGCACAGGCCAGCATGGTGACCGGCAGCTCCGGGACCATCGGCATGTGCAGCGTCACCCGGTCCCCCGCCTTCAGGCCGCAGAAGTCCCGCAGCAGCGCGGCGAACTCGTTCACCTGCCGCAGCAGCTCCGCGTAGCTGATGTGCACCGGTTCGTCGGTCTCAAGCTCGCCCACGAATACGATCGCGGTCTTATCCGGGTTGGCGGCCGCATGCCGGTCGACACAGTTGTACGAGGCGTTCAGCCGGCCGCCGACGAACCACTTGTAGAACGGCGCGGTGCTCGTGTCCAGGGTGGTATGCCACGTCTGGTCCCAGGACAGCAGGTCCGCGTATTCCCGGTAACACTCCGGGAACTTGTCCTCGGTGAACCGCTCCCGAATGGCCGGGTCATTCGCGTTGGCCTGCGCGACAAAACTCGCGGGCGGCGGGTAGTACTCCTCCTCACGCCAGTGCACGGCGATCTGTGCTTCGGATGTTTCGACCTGCCCTTGGACGTCTTCGGCCATGTGAGTGAGTCCCTCCGCTTGCGCTGACTCTCGGATTTACGCCGGAAGCACTCCAAACTTAACGCGAACAGCCAGCATCATCCATGGTGACCACGCAGTTATCTGCGGCCGGGCGGCAGGTGAGGCAATAGTTCAGTACGCGGCGGCCGAGGGGGCCAGCTCGGGGAAGGCGCGGTCCAGCCCGGTGATCCGCATGATCTTGAGCAGCGACGGTCGCGGCGCGGTGAGCCGGAGCTGACGCCCGGCCTGGCGGGCGTGCCGGGCGATCCGGGCCAGGACGCTCAGGCCCGAGGCGTCGCAGAAGGTCAGCCCGGACAGGTCCACGCTGACCGGCGCCAGGCCCTTTTCCCAGGCGTCGATCACGCCGCTGATGAAGGTGTACGCCTGCTCGGCGGTGGCGATATCCAGCTCGCCGGTCACGCTGACGACCTGGTTTCCGTCCCCGTCTGTCCGGCAGGACAGTTCAAGCTGCAGGGGTTCCAAGGACCCCGGTGTCCGTTCTGCGGTCATCACGGCCACATCACTTCCCCCGTCCTGGCCCGCCGCGCCTCTCGCGCGGTCAGGTAGCGCTGCCGCGTCCACGCTGACGCGTCCAGCTGACGAATGATCACGTGCCACTCCAACCCGTTGTCCGGTTAACGCCAGCGGCCCGATATACCTTCCTGCTGCGACCGAACCGGGATGGCACCCCAGAGCCCCGTACCCTGAGGAGATGGTCCCGATTCTGGCAGTAGCTCCACGACCAGCGCAAATAATTAGAACCCGGAAGTCTGAGCCGATACCGGGATCCCGCTGAGTAAAACGTATGAGCGGCGGGGCAGGTTCAGCGTCGGCTCCCGGGACTTCTCCGTGACCCGGAGGGGAACCGCTGGTCGTTCGGCACCTGCCGGGGCGAGCCCCGTAAGGGGTAAGAGGTAACGTGCCACGTATGCGCGCATGGCACGTCGACGCGCCGGGGCCGGTCACCGGGCACCCGCTGCGCCTGAGCACCGACGACGCGATACCGGAGCCCAGACCGGGCGAGCTGCTGCTGAAGGTCCTGGCCTGCGGCGTGTGCCGCACCGACCTGCACGTCACCGAGGGCGACCTGCCGCCGCACCGGCCCGGCGTGACGCCCGGCCACGAGGTGGTCGGCGAGGTGGCCGCCCTCGGCGAAGGGACCGAGGGGACCGGCGCCAACCCGCTCGGCTTCACGGTCGGGGACCGCGCCGGCGCGGCCTGGCTGCGCTGGACGGATCAGCAGTGCCGGTTCTGCCTCCGCAGGGCGGAGAACCTCTGCCCGCACTCGCTGTACACCGGCTGGGACGCCGACGGCGGCTACGCCGAGTACCTGACCGTCCCCGCCGCCTACGCGCACCGCCTGCCGGCCGGGTACACCGATCTCGAGCTGGCCCCGCTGCTGTGCGCGGGCATCATCGGCTACCACGCCCTTCAGCGCGCGGAGCTGCCAGAAGGCGGGCGCCTCGGCCTGTACGGCTTCGGCGGCAGCGCGCACCTGGCCGCGCAGGTGGCGCTGGCCCGGGGCGCCACCGTGCACGTGCTGACCCGCGGCGAGCAGGCGCAGCAACTGGCGCGCGAGCTCGGCGCGGCGTCGGTGGGCGGGGCGGCGGACATGCCGCCGGAACCGCTGGACTCGGCGATCTTGTTCGCCCCGGTCGGCGACCTCGTGCTGCCCGCCCTGGCCGCGCTGGACCGGGGCGGCACGCTGGCCATCGCGGGCATCTACCTGTCCGACATCCCGCCGCTCAACTACGAGAGGCACCTGTTCCAGGAACGCCAGCTGCGCAGCACCACCTCCAACACGCGCGCGGACGCCCGGGAGTTCCTCGCCTTCGCCGGCGAGCACAAGCTGGCCGTCACCGTCCACCCCTACTCACTGGACGCCGCCGACCAGGCCCTGCGGGACCTGAAGGCCGGCCGCTTCGACGGCGCCGCCGTGCTCACGCCCTGAGCGTTCGCCGACAGCTTCCTGCGCATTCGCCGAACGGGCCGTCCGCCGGTCGCCCCGCCACGAACACCGGGCATACTGGGCACGAGGAGCTGCCATGAGTAAGCAAGCCAATCCGGCCCCGGATGACCGGCCCACGCCGCCCAAGTCGGCGCCGCCCCCGCCGCCGCGCGGCCGGAACATGGTGTGGCTGATCGCGCTGATCGCCGCGTTCTTCCTGTGGCTGGTGCTGCCGACCTTGCACTCGACGACGCCGAACCTGACGTACTCCCAGTTCCTGTCCGACGTGTACGCGCACAAGGTGAAGACCATCGAGATCGCCCCGGCGGGCGGCACCAGCACCGGCACGCTGACCAACAAGACCGATTACACGGTGGTCATCCCGCCGCAGGCCAACGAGACCCTGCTCACCGAGCTGCAGGACAACGGCGTGACGGTGTCGGCGTCCGCGTCGGGGACGAGTTTCGGCTCGGAGGTGCTCAGCTGGCTGCTGATCCTCGGCCTGCCGCTGCTGATTTTCGGCTGGCTGTTCTGGCGGCTGTCCAAGAGCGCGGCCGGCGGGCTGCAGGGCGCGCTGGGCGCGGGCCGGTCGCGGGCCAAGGTGTTCGACGAGGAGCGGCCGTCGACCACGTTCGCGGACGTGGCCGGCTACGACGGCGCCAAGGCCGAGATCGCCGAGGTGGTGGACTTCCTGCGCAACCCCGACCGGTACGCCCGGGTCGGCGCGCTGGTGCCGCGCGGCGTGCTGATGGTCGGCCCGCCCGGGACCGGCAAGACACTGCTGGCCCGCGCGGTCGCGGGCGAGGCCGGGGTGGTGTTCTTCTCGGTCACCGGCTCCAGCTTCGTGGAGCTGTTCGTGGGGGTCGGCGCGGCCCGGGTCCGTGACCTGTTCGACCAGGCGCGCAAGCGCGCGCCCGCCATCATCTTCATCGACGAGATCGACGCCATCGGCCAGCGCCGGGCCGGCACGGGCGCCGTGGTGTCCAACGACGAACGGGAGCAGACGCTCAACCAGCTGCTGGCCGAGATGGACGGGTTCGAGCCCTCGGCGGGCGTCGTGGTCCTGGCCGCCACCAACCGGCCCGAGGTCCTCGACCCGGCCCTGCTGCGGCCCGGCCGGTTCGACCGGCAGGTCACGATCCCGCTGCCGAACGTCTTCGAGCGGACCGCGATCCTCGGCGTGCACACCAAGGGCAAGAAGCTGGCCGGCGACGTCGACCTGAACGCCGTGGCCCGGGCCACGCCCGGCTTCTCCGGCGCCGACCTGGCCAACCTGGCCAACGAGGCGGCCATCGCCGCCGTCCGCGACCACCGCGAGGTGATCAACGCCGCCGACTTCGACGCGGCCCGGGACCGTATTATCCTGGGCCGCCGGGAAGGCTCCAACGTGCTGCTGCCGGAGGAAAAGCACGTCACCGCGGTGCACGAGTCCGGCCACGCAGTGGTGGCAGCGCTGTCCGAGCACGCCGACCCGGTGGCCAAGGTGACCATCCTGCCCGCCGGGCAGACCCTGGGGGTGACCGAGCAGCTGCCGCTGGTCGAACGGCACATGTACAGCGAGGACTACCTGTACGACTCGCTCGCCGTGCGCCTGGGCGGCCGGGCCGCCGAGCTGGTGGTGATCGGCCAGGGCTCGACCGGCGCCGCCAACGACCTGGCCGGGGCGACCGACCTGGCGGTCAAGATGGTCCGGGAGTTCGGCCTGTCCCGCAAGCTAGGCCCGATCGGGTACCCCGAAGGCGGGTCGGTGTTCCTCGGCGGCGGCGGGCCGGCCATGTCCAGCCGCCCGTTCGCCGAGGCGACCCAGGCAGAAATCGACGAGGAGGTCTCACGCCTGCTGCGTGAGGCCGAGGAACGCGCGGTCAACCTGCTCAAGGAGCACCGCAGCGTCCTCGATTCGCTGGTCAGCGAGCTGCTGGAGATGGAGACCGTGGACGGGTCCACGGTCTACCGGCTGGCCGGCCAACCCGACCGGTCGGCCATCGTCCCACCGGTGCCGCCCACCACCGCGGTGACCCCCCGCGCCGCCGCGGCGGCGGCCGGCCCGCTCGACGGTGACCGTCACGACAAGAAGTGATTTTCGGGCCGAACGGATCGTGGTGACACGCGCCGGTCACGCTCAGGCCGGCGGGCGGCGCACGCCCCAGGGCGGGTAACCTCTGCGATATGGCGATGTCGGCCCACATTCCAAGCCCGCCGATCACCGGCTTTCACATCGGGCCGCTGTTCCTCCATTTCTACGCGCTGGCGTACCTGGTCGGCATCGCGGTGGCGATCATCTTGACCCGGTATCGCTGGCGCGCCGTCGGCGGCGATCCCGAACTGGTCGGCGAGATCGCGCTGTGGGTCGTGCCGGCCGGGATCATCGGCGGCCGGATCTACTTCGACGTCACCACGCCGATGGACATCCCGCACGTGTGGTACGGGCCGTTCGCGGTGTGGTCCGGCGGCCTGGGCATCTGGGGCGGGGTGCTGGCCGGCGGGCTGGTCGGCGTCTGGCGGCTGCGCCGGCGCGGGGTAAGCCCGGCGCTGTTCGCCGACGCCATGGCGCCGGGGCTGCTCATGGCCCAGGGCATCGGCCGGATCGGGAACTACTTCAACAAGGAGCTGTTCGGCCGGCCGACCTCGCTGCCGTGGGGCCTGGAGATCCCGTATCAGTACCGCGTGCAGGGCGGCATCCCAGCGGCGGACCTGCACTTCAGCACGTTCCAGCCGACCTTCCTCTACGAGCTGATCTTCGACTTCGCGTGGGCCGGGTTTCTCATCTGGCTCGGGTCCCACCGCAAGATGCAGCATCGTCCGATCCGGGCGCCGGGGCTGTTCGCCTTGTACGTGTTCGGCTACTCGGCCTACCGGATCTTCGAGGAGTCGCTGCGGATCGACTCCTCGGTCTACATCCTCGGGCTGCGGCTGAACATGTACATCGCGTCCGCGCTGACCGTGTTCGGCGCGGTCTGGTTCTACCGCAGCCAGCGCCGGCCCGTGGCGTCGCCGGCCGCTCCCGCCGCGCCCCCTCCGGACGAGGCGGCCGGGGAACAGGCGCGTAACTCCGAACAGGCCGCGCCGGGCACGTAACGGGGCACTCCGCCCGCGTGGGACTGGTACGGGATCGGCGTCACGTGCCCGGTGCACCCGTCGGGCCAGTGCGGTCGCGGTCAGCGGGGAGGCGAGGAAGTTTCCCTGGGCCAGGTCACAGCTCAGCAGGCGAAGGATGCTCAGCTGGTGCCTGTTTTCGACGCCTTCGCCGATGACGGTCATGTCCAGCGCATGGGCCATCGCGATCGCGGCGGCGACGATTTGCTGGTCACGATGGCTCCGGGTGATGTGCTCGACGAAGCTGCGGTCGATTTTCAGCGTGTCGACGCTGAGCTGCTGCAGGTGACCGAGCGTGGAATAACCGGTCCCGAAGTCATCGAGCGCGACACGGACCCCCGTGGCCGATAGCAGAGACAGTGTTTCGTGTACGTCGCCGACATGCTGGAGGAGCGTGGTCTCGGTAATCTCCAGGCACAACTGGGCCGGGCGCAGGCCATGCCGCCGGAGCGTAGCGGCGACTCGCTCGCACAGGCCGGGGCCGGATAGCTCGCGCCCGGAGACGTTGACCGCCACGGTGAAACCCTCTGGCCAGCCGGCCCGGCCGGACCAGTGGGCGAGCTGCCGGCAGGCTTCTTCCAGGACATGAGCACCGATGCTGCCGATCAGCTCGTTTTCTTCGGCGAGGGGGGTGAAGGCGCCGGCCGGCAGGACGCCACGATCGGGATGACGCCAGCGGACGAGGGCTTCGGCGCCGGCCAGTGCCCGGGTACGGAGCGAGAACTGCGGCTGGTAGGCCAGGAACAGCTCATTGTTCTGGATGGCCCGGCTCAGTTCGGTGCGCAGCGTGGTCCTGCTGGCGCTGGCCCCGTGGGCGGGGCGGCACACGTGATGGCGGTTGCGGCCGGCCTTTTTCGCCTCGAACATCGTGACGTCGGCGTCGCGGATCATCCGCTCGGGTTCGATGGCGGGATCGGCGGTCACGGCGATGCCCACGCTGCAGGTGACGGACAGGTTCCGGCCATTGTCGATGTAGGGCGCCGCGACCGTGCGGACGATGCGGCTGCCGATGCCCTCGGGACCGGTGCGCTGGTCTATTTCGGGGCAGAGCGCGACGAACTCATCGCCTCCCAGGCGGGCGATGGTATCGGACCGGCGGGCGATGCGGGTGAGCCGGCGGCCGATCTCGGTCAGGACCAGGTCGCCGGCGTCATGCCCGAAGGAGTCATTGATCTCCTTGAAGTTGTCCAGGTCGACGAATAGGACCGCCAGCCGTGAACGGCGGCGTTCCATGGCCACCAGCGCATGCGCCAGCCGGTCCATCAGCGCCAGACGGTTCAACAGCCCGGTCAGCGGATCGTGGAGGGCCTGGTAGGCGAGAGCTCTTTCGGCCTGGATCTGGGCGGTGATGTCCCGGGAGATCCCGAAGGTGCCGATGATCTGGCCGTTTCCGTCCCGCAACGGCATCTTCGTCGTCGAGACCCAGGTGCTGGCGCGATCGCTGAAGGTCTCCTGCTCGACCTTGGCCGCCACGGGCCGGCCGGTAGCGATGATCCGCTGCTCGTCGGCCAGGGCGGCGCACGCATGCTCGCTGCTGAACACGTCGAAATCGGTCCGGCCAGCCAGTTCGCCGGCCGTGCGGTCCGGGGCGTACGCGGCGAGCCAGCCCGAGCTCACCAAGAGGAACCGGCTCTCCCGATCCTTGAAGTACACCCGCTCTTCCGCGGCGGACAGCAGATTGCTCATGCAGGTGAGCATGAGTTCGCGCCCGGCCTCGCCGGCCGCCAGGACCTGCGGTCCCGGCCCGGCCCGCGCCGCGGCATCCCCCGCCGAGCTGGTGCGCGCCGACCGTTCGTCCCCCGCCAAATCGCCCCCCAGGCGCGAGTTCCCCGTTCGGTCATCACTGCTGACCGCAAATACCGGAACTATTAACAGCCGCCGATTCCGTAGTTAACTTAACACCCCATGGATATCTTTAGGGTATCTCCGGTCTTGCCGCTGTCGTTATCCTGCGCAGGCTGTCAGCCAATATCGTAAAAAAATGGCAAGTGGCATATAGGCGATCCGAGATAGCCGGCGGCCGGAGCGGGCCTGGTGCGGCGGCGTCCCGGCCGTCTCAGTGCTGCTGAGCACCGGCCTGTTCCGCCGCCGCACCGGCTGAGCGCGGAGCTAATTACCCGCCGTATCCGCCCCCGGCGGCCTGGGCCAGCTCGGGAACGAACAGGGCGGCATTGACCGTGCCGACCCCCGACGCCAGGTCATAGCCCGGGCCGGCGGGGTAGCCCCGCACCGTGTACAGCTGGTTGTTCTGGAGGAACGACACCGTGTTGTCCCACATGGTGACGTCGACCAGGCCGGGCGCATGCGCGGCGGACAGGGCGTACAGGGCGGGGTTGATCAGGCCGAGGGAATGCCCGGCCTCCTGGTCGGCTAGCGCCACGATCCCGGCGAACAGCGGGCTGGCCTCGCTCGTCCCGCAGACCACGTACCAGCCGGCCGGCTGGCCGCCGAAGCTCTGGTAGACGTTGACCAGCCCGCTGCAGGCGGCGCTCATGGCGATGTCCGGCACGCCCCGGCGGTCGCCGACCAGGCCGGCCACGCCGTTCTGGTAGGACGGCCGGGGGAAGACCGTCGACAGGCCGCCGCCGGTGGCGGTGGCGGTCGGGCCGGGGGTGCCGAAGAAGGCGTTGTTGAAGGCGTAGTTGAGGCTGTCGTTCCACACCACGTCCGCCTGGGTCCGCGACCCGTCGGCCAGGAGCGCCAGCTGCGTGCCGCCCACCGCGGTGACCAGCGGGTCACTGGACGGCCAGTCGACCGCCGGGTGGGTGTATAGCAGGGTGCCCGCGGCGTTGGAATAGTCGGTCGCCCCGGCGTCGCCGGTCGCGGCCAGGACCGTCACGTGGTTGCGGAGCGCGTTGAAGTAGGCGCTGCGCAGCGCGTAGATGGAGGCCGGGCTCGGGAACGTGGGCTCGGTCGCGCCGAAGCTCTGGCTGATCACCTGGCCGAGGTGGTGGTCGATAACGTAGTTCTCGGCCTTGATGATCTGCGGCAAGCCGGCCGTACCCTCCGTCTCGGCCACCGGGGTCTCGACCAGCAGGATGCTGGCGCCGGGGGCCATGGCGTGCGACCACTCCACGTCGAGCGTGGTCTCCCCGGCCCAGCCGACGTCCCCGTTCGCGTCCGTGGGGTCATAGGCGGGCACCGCCCCAGCCGGCTGGATGATCTTGAAGGACGGCGGGGCGGGCAGGTTGAACGTGGCGTCGAAGGTGGCCAGGTCCGACTGGATCGTCGGGGACCCGAACGAGTCGACGATCACGATGGTCTGGCCCTTGCCGGTGATCCCGCTGCTGAACAGCGGCTGCTCGTTGTACGCGGTCTCCAGCTGGGCCGGCACGTAGCAGGGGGCGGTGAACATCGCCTCGCACTGCGACTGGGAGGGCGGCTGGACGGCCGACGCGAACTTGCTGGTCATCATCGGCCCGATGGCGATGCTGGCCGTCGCCGCGGGCGCACCCCCGGCCAGCAGAGATCCGCTGGCCAGCGCGAGCGCCCCGGCCATGCGCAGGTACCGACGGGATCGATGGGTCACGGCAGCCTCCTCCGTTCGTTGAGCGAGGCATCCGGCGACTCCCGTTAAGGAGTGCTGCAGACGTTAGTGCCGTACCGGTACGGGACAGACGTGGCGATGATGCGCCCGCGTGACGTTTAGCTAGACCGGAAAGTTAGGGGTAAACCATGCCGTAACCCCGCCAAGACGCGCGATCGTGACATAACGATTTGAGCGCCGACGGCTGCGGGCCCTCCCCGAGGTAGCGCAGTACCGCGAGCACCCGGCGCTGGCCCACGTCGCCCGGATACGGCCCGAGCTTGGCGAAGATCGAGTTGATGTGCTTGCTCACCGCGCTGTAGGCGATCACCACCCGGGGACGGCCCGGCCGGGCCGTCCCCGGTTCTCCTGTCACGGTTCCACGCTAGGGCACCGTCACTCGGTGCGCACTGTCACTCAGTTCGCAGGGCCACCGCCGGGCGGGCCCGGGCCGCCCAGCTCGCCGGGGCCAGCGCCCCGGCCACCGCGAGCACCAGCGCGGCCAGCGACAGCAGCGCGAGCCGGGACGGCGGGAACACCTGGGTGAAGAAGGCAGGCACCCCGGTGTGCGCGGTGCCGGCCATGGCGTTCACGGTGGCCGTGTTCAGCGCCATCGCGGCAGGAGCCGCGATGGCCCCGGCCACCACCGCTGGGCCGACGACCCAGCACACGACCATGGTCAGCAGCTGGCCGGGCCGCATGCCGAGCGCCTTGAACACCCCGAGATCGTGCACCCGGTCCCGGGTCGTCATCAGCACCGTGTTGAGCACGCCGAGCCCGGCCGCGATCGCGACCATGAGCGCCAGCAGGCCGATCAGGCTGATGGCAACGGTGTAGAACTGGCCGCCGTCCTTATGGGTGGTGGCCGCCCACGGGCTGTCGCTGCCCAGCGTGTGGTTCACCGCCTGCACGTACCCGGCGGTGCTGGTGCCTGGCCGCAGCCCCACGTCCCAGTACATCACGTTCTCCGGCGTGGCCAGGCCGGGCAGCGTATGCGTGCTGCCGAACACCGTGGGATAGCTGCTGGGGTGGAACACCTCCCCGACGATGCGCACCGTGACCTGGGCCGTCCCGGTGTTTATGGTGGCGGTGTCGCCGATCGCCAGGCCGCTGGCGTTCAGGAACGCGGTGTTGACGTCTACCTGGCCCGGCGCGTCGTACCAGCGCCCGGCGATGATGCCGTACCCGAGCCAGGACGAGTCGCCACTGAAGGCCCAGGCGTTGGCGCTGCCCGCGACGCCGGGCACCTTGACCTGGTTTTCGTACACCGTCGTCTGGTGAGCCGTGGCCGGGTAATCGTTCAGCGCGGCGGTCACCGCCGCGTCCTGCTGCGCCGTCGGGACCTGGTTCGGCCCGCCGCCCGGGCCGTTCTGCTGAATCTGCACCGGGACCGTGGCCGACAGGCTCTGGCTGGCCGCGGCGCGGTCCAGCGAGGCGCGCAGCCCGAACGCGAAGATCACCGCGGTGGCCCCGAACGCGATCGCGGCCAGGGTCACCAGGGTGCGCCCGGGCCGGGCGAACGGCGCGGCCAGGCCGAGGCCGACCGGCCGCGGCAGGCGTAGCCGGGCCGCCAGACGGTGCATGGCGTACCCGCGGCCCGCGTTCGGGGCGCGGCCCGCCGCGATGGCCTGCGTGGCGGACAGCCGTCCCGCGCGCAGCGCGGGCGCGAACGCGGCCAGCACGGTCAGCGCCAGCATCCCGGCCGGCGCGATGACCGACGCCCACCACGGCACGCTCTGGCTGCCGACGCCGTAGGCGCCGGCCGACTGGTGCAGCACCGGGATGGCCAGCACGTTGCCCGCCACCACCCCGAGCACGCATCCGGCCAGGGCCGGCCAGCCGACCCGGCTCAGGTACGCCACGACGACCTGCGCCGGGGTCAGGCCGATGCTCTTCAGCACGCCGATCCGGTAGTACCCGGCGGCCACCGCGCCGCTGACCACGTTGGCCACGATCAGCACCGCCATGGCCAGGCCGATCAGCGCGAACGCGATCACGAACGGCTCCATGATCGCGCCGTTGCCGGTGTTCTGGCTCTCCGCGGCCAGCCACGAGCCGGAGCCGGTCACCGTGCCCGGCGGGAGTGCCCCTGTGACTTCCGCCAGGTCGGCGCGGACCTGTGCCGCGGTACCTGCGCTGGCGAACCGGTACAGCAGTTCCGCGCTCGCCGGAGTGCCGGGCGGCTGCAGGCTGGCCACCTGGCTGGGCGCGACCCAGCCGTCGGCGCTGTAGGTAACGGAGTTGGCGAAGCCGACCACGGTCAGGTTGACCGCGTGCGGCAATCCGGTGACGGTGATCGTGCTGCCGACCAGCGGGCCACCGCCCCCTGAGGGGCCGTCCAGCACGATCTGGCCCGGCCCGGTCACCCAGTGACCCGCGGTCAGCACCGCGTCGTCCACCGGGCCGCCGGGCGAGGACCGCCCGACCAGGGTGAGCTGCCCGAAGGGCTGGCCGCTCCACTGCGACTGGACCGTTGCCTCGGCGAACGGCCCGGCCATCGCCGCGACGCCGTGCAGAGTGCGGGTGCTGGCCAGCTGCCCCGCGCCGGCGCGCGCCGGGTTCACGGTGAGGGTCAGGTGCGCGCCGTCCTGGGCGGCGAAGGCGTGCTGGAACGGCGCGTCGCTCGCCGCCAGCAGGGCCAGGCCGAGCGTGGCCGACGCGGTGGAGACCAGCAGCACCATCGCGATCACGACCGCCTGCACCTTGTGCCGCATCATCCCGCCGGTAGCGGTCCTGACCGGCCCGAACCAGCTCACCGGTACACCCCGGCGGGCGCGCCGGCCAGCCGTCCGTCCACGATCCGCACGGTGCGGGCCGCGTACCGCTCGGCCAGCTCCGGGTCGTGGGTCACCAGCACCAGCGTCTGCCCGCCCTCGTTGAGCCGGCGCAGCAGCCGGCCGATCTCCTGCCCGGTGGCCGTGTCCAGCGCCCCGGTCGGCTCGTCGGCCAGCAGCACGGCGGGGTTGTTGACCAGCGCGCGGGCGATGGCCACCCGCTGCCGCTGGCCGCCGGACATCCGGGCCGGGTAGGCGTTGCGGAACTCCTCGATGCCCATCCGCTCCAGCAGCTCGTCGGCCCGCGCCCGGGCCTGCCGCCGGGACGCCCCGGCCAGCTGAGCGGGCAGCAGCACGTTGTCTTCCACGGTGAGGTCGTCGAGCAGGTTGAAGAACTGGAAGATGATCCCGATGTGGCGGGCGCGGAACCGGGCCAGCGCGCTCTCACCGAGGGTGTCGATCCGCCGCCCCGCCACGGTGACGGTGCCGGCGGTGGGCCGGTCCAGGCCGGCGATGAGGTTGAGCAGCGTGGACTTCCCGCTGCCCGACGGGCCCATGACCGCCACCACCTCGCCGGCCGTCACGCCCATGCTGAGGTCCGCCAGCGCGGGCGCGCTGTCGGCCTGGTAGGTCTTGGTCACGCCGTCCAGCCGGATCACATCGCCGGGCGCACTTGGGTCGATCATCAGGTCCTCCTGGGTCTGGAGCCTGACGCCACGGTGTCACGTACGGGTGGCAGGGCACACTGACCCAAGCCCCCGAATCGGGGGTGGGGCCAGCACCACCCCCGATGGTGAACCGGGCGGGATGGGCAGGCCAGGCCCGGTCGCCTGCCGTGGAAGGCATGGCCACCACCCTCGCCAGCCGGATCACTGCCTTATCCCCGCGGAGTCCCGGCCACAGCCATGATGCTAGCCACGGTCGCGTTCGCGGCCCGGACCAGGTCGGCGGGGGCGAGCTCGATCTCCAGCCCGCGCCGTCCGCCGCTGCAGAACACGGTGCGATGAGCCATGGCCGACGCGTCGAGCACCACGGGCAGCCGCTTGCGCTGGCCGACGGGGGAGATGCCGCCCGCCACGTACCCGGTGGCCCGTTCGGCCAGCCCCACCTCGGCCATCACCGCCCGCTTGCCGCCCGCCGCGGCGGCCAGAGCCTTGAGGTCGAGCTGTCCCTCCACCGGGACGACCCCCGCCACCAGGTCACCGTCCACCGCAGCGATCAGTGTCTTGAACACCCGGTCCGGTGGCACGCCCAGGGCCTCGCTGGCCTCCCGGCCGTAGGACTCGTGCCGCGGGTCGTGCGCGTACTCGTGCACGGTGAACGGGATCCCGGCCCGCTCGAGCGCCACCGTCGCCGTCGTCCCGCGTCCCGCCACGATCGGCCACCTTATGGCATGGGCCAGCCCGGGCGAAAATCATTAGGAGCCCGGTTCGCCTGCTCCGCATAGTGGGGATATGCGCGTGACGTTCCCCCGGCTCCCGGATCACGAGCGCACCTACGCGCTCGTGGAGCGCGACGACGGGGCCGTATACCGGCTGTACGGCGGCCGGGCCGGACCCCGGCTTCCGCACGACATCATGCACTTCGTGGTGGAACGCGAGCTGCACATCCCGGACGGCATCTGGGGCGGCATCGCGTCGGGCATCGTCTTCGACAGCATGGACCACGTCGGCGGCCGCCGTCCGCCGCACGCGCGGGAGCGGTCCAGGGAGCTGCTGGCCAGTTTCCGGCAGCGCGGGCTGCGCGCCGAGGTGCTGGCCAACTTCGTCGAGTGCGTGGCCGGCCTCGACCATCCGTCGGACATCCAGATCCTGACTCTGGCGGCCAACCGGCTGTCGGTGCTCCCGGAGGCCGACGCCGACGTGGAGCCGGCCGAGGTCGCCGCGGCCGCGCAGGCCCTGCAGGTCGAGGCCGCCCGCTGGGCCAGGCTCCGGGTCGGGGAGGAACTCAGCTACGAATGGCCGCGCACCGCCTTGGCGGCACGGAGCAGGGCCCGGGCGCGTAAGCCACGCATCGTTAGGCCATATAAGAATAGGAAGGGGCGCGGGCCGTCATGACCGAACGGCCGGGACCGGACGAGGTCATCGAGCTCGGCGCGGTGACCCTGCGGCGTTACCGCGCGGACGACCTGGACGACTTGGTCCGGGCGGTAGACGAGTCCGAAGATGACCTGCGTCCCTGGCTGCCGTGGGTGGCCGGGCACAGCCGGGAGTCCGAGGCCGAGTTCCTGGCCCGGTCGGCCCGGGACTGGCAGTCCGGCACCGCCTACAACTGGGCGATCACGACCGGGGGAGCCCTCGTCGGCGGCATCGGCCTGATGACCAGGATCGGGCCCGGCGGGCTGGAGATCGGCTACTGGGTGCATCGCGCGTACACCCGCCGCGGCCTGGCCACCACGGCGTCGGCGGCACTGGTGGAGCAGGCGTTCCGGCTGCCCGGCGTGGACCGGGTGGAGATCGTGCACGACGAGCTGAACGTGGCCAGCGCCGGCGTGCCGCGCAAGCTCGGCTTCACCGAGGCCGGGCGGCGCCGGATCGACCCGCCGCCGGAGAAGGGAACCGGCGTGGGCGTGGTCTGGCGGCTCGTCCGTTGACTTCCACTCCCGCCCTGAAGGGCGGAGATTCCCGCCTGTCACGCCGCTTCCCGGCGTGACTTCGGGTGGGTTCCTGTTTCGCTGCGCTGCGCCGGGACCGTGGGTCCCGGTCTTACCTGCGCTCGGCAGGCTGTCACCGCCAGTCCGGCGGCCTTGGCGACGTTGACCGCCGCGTTGATATCCCGGTCCAGCCACACCCCGCACGCCTGGCACTGCCAGGTGCGGACGTGCAGCGGCTTGGGGCCGTCCTTGGC
>Ga0208324_1000553_pt1 | contig 16824 bp, 10 predicted proteins | sample Sb_taG_2_FD_187707 | JGI IMG/M metagenome (GOLD analysis project Ga0208324, IMG submission 187707) | Peat soil microbial communities from Weissenstadt, Germany - Sb_50d_5_LS metaG (SPAdes) (version 2) | ecosystem: Environmental > Terrestrial > Soil > Wetlands > Peat | place: Germany... | reverse complement strand
CGCTTGGGGCGTTTCTGGCTGCGTGAACTCCGTGAATCTCAACATTTCTCAACATTTTACGGGCCATCTGTTCAGTCCATGGATACCCAGCTCGGCGCGCGGCAGCGACGGCGGACCCCGACGATCCACCGAGGTCGTGCACGCCTTTCTGGCGAGTGACCCCGCAGTGCAGGAGCCAGATTGTCGGCATCTCGCTCCGAACCAGGAGACTGGAACGCGATCCGAGCATGGATTTTGAAACCCCAACCAGAGTTCGACTTGGGGCCCGGCCAGCGCTCCGGCCGAGCGGGTATCTCGGCGTGAAAAAGGGTCACCCGTTGACGGTTTTCATCGAAAACTGGTAATGAAGTTCACAACCCCCGATAGACAACGTTCTAGTATGGAGGGTGTGCAGTATTCCCGGCGAGCGGGTTCCAGCGGACAGATGCAGGGGGGATTCGAGACGATGTGCGGAATCGTTGGTTACACGGGGATGCATGAAGCCAGCCCGATTCTGGTCGCGGGGCTGCGCCGGCTGGAGTATCGCGGCTACGATAGCGCGGGGCTAGCCGCGATCGAGGATGGGCGGCTCGAGGTGCGGAAGCGCGCCGGCCGGGTGCGGGTCCTGGAAGAGATGCTCGAGCAGCAGCCCCTGGCGGGTCAATGCGGGATCAGCCATACGCGCTGGGCAACGCACGGAGCGGCCACCGATGCCAATGCCCACCCCCACCTGGGCGGCCGCGGCAATCGTCAGACCGTCGCGGTCGTGCACAATGGGGTGATCGAAAACCATTCGGTGCTGCGGCGGGAACTCGCCGCGGAGGGTTTCGTCTTCCAGAGCCAGACCGATACCGAGGTCATCGCGCACCTGATCGCCCGCGAGCTGGAACGAACCAGCGAGCCGTTCGAGGCCGTGCTGAAGGTCTTGCCCCGGCTCGAGGGAACGTACGGCCTGGGCGTGATCTGCCTGGCGCGTCCGGGCGAGGTCATCGGCGCGCGGTTCGGCAGCCCCCTGGTGGTCGGCGTGGGGGACGACGAGCACCTGCTGGCCAGCGATGCGGTGGCGATCGTTCCCCACACGGCCCGTGTGGCCTACCTGCAAGACGGAGAGGTCGTCCGCCTCACTTCCCGCGATTTCGAGATCCGCCACCGCGAGCACGGTTCGATCACACCGAGGATCGACCGGATCGACTGGAAGCCCGACGCGGTCGAGCTCGGAGGCCATGCCCACTACATGCTCAAGGAGATCCGCGAACAGCCCGACACGGTGCTCGACGCGTGCCGTGGGCGGCTGCGCCGTCCCGAGGCCACGGCCCAGTTCGGCGGGCTGAACATGACCGCCGGCCGGCTCCGCCGCATCCACCGGATTGTCTTTGCCGCCTGCGGCACGAGCTGGCACGCGGCGATGGTCGGAGAATACCTGATCGAGCGGCTGGCGCACCTTCCCGTCGAGGTCGAGTACGCCAGCGAGTTCCGCTATCGCGACGCCCCGCTCGACGATCGCACGCTTGTCTTCGTGCTCAGCCAGTCGGGCGAAACGGCCGACACGCTGGGAGCGCTCCGCGAGGCCAGGCGCAGAGGGCACCCCACGCTGGCTATCGTCAATACCGTCGGCAGCACGATCGCCCGCGAGGCCGATGGCGGAATTTACCTCCACGCCGGGCCCGAGGTCGGGGTCGCGAGCACCAAGGCCTTCTCGGCCCAGGTGGTCATCCTCACGATGCTGGCGTTGCACCTGGGCCGGCTGCGTCACCTCTCATTCCCGGATGGCCTGGCCGTCCTGGAGGCGATCGAATCGGTGCCCGACCTGCTGGGCGAGGTGCTCAAGACCGAGTCCGACATCGACCGGGCCGCCGAGCGGGTCGCCACGGCCCGCAGCGCCCTGTTCCTGGGCCGCGACATCCATTTCCCCATCGCGCTCGAGGGCGCCTTGAAGCTCAAGGAGATCAGTTACATTCACGCCGAGGGCTATCCCACGGCTGAGATGAAGCACGGGCCGATCGCGCTGGTGGATCGAGAAACGCCCTGCATCTTCGTGGCCCCACGCGGCGCGCTGCACGCCAAGACTCTGAGCAATGTCGAGGAAGTCAAGGCGCGGCATGGCCTGATCATCAGCGTGGGGACCGAGGGCGATCAGGCGCTTGCCGAGCTGTCGGACGTCTTCCTGCCGATCCCCGAGGCACCCGAGGTCATCCAGCCGCTCCTGGCCGTCGTGCCGCTCCAGCTCCTGGCCTACCATGTCGCCCGCCGCCGTGGCTGCGACATCGACAAGCCACGTAACCTGGCCAAGAGCGTGACGGTGGAATGAGCCTCGCGGCCGGCAACAAAAAAGGACACAGGGCAAACCGGCTGATCCGGTCTGCCCGTGTCCATTGGAGAGGTTGAAGGTTGGGGGGGCTGCTGGCCTCACCCCATGGTCAATCGGATCTCACGAGGCGATCGTTCTCAGCGTCCGCCACCACCGCCACCGGGACGGGGCTCAAACTTGAATGGTGCGCCGAGCAATTCCTTGTAGGCGGTCTTCTGCTCGTCGGTAAGCTTGGTTTCGATCTTGGCGAGGGTCTCCTTGCGAAGCTTGTTGCTCTTCGCCATGGCGGCCTCACGGTCGCCCTGGGAGTCCTGGAAAATCGCCTGCATCTTCGCTCTTGCCTCGGTGTTGATCGCCGCAATCTCTGACTTCTGGGCATCGGTCAGCTTGAGCTTGTTCTGGACGTGCTCGTCCGTGAAAGCCTGCGCGCCCTGGACCTGGTGCTGGATCTGATGGAGCCGGTGAATCTGATCCTTGCTCAGGAACGCACCGATCGACTTGTTGGCTTCCTCATTCGCTTCCTTGTTGAGTTCAGCCACCTTCTTGAACCGCTCTTCGCCCTGAAGGCTCTGCAACGATTCGCGGCTGGCCGTGAACTTCTCGCGGGCCTTGTCGGCAACTTCCTTCGCCTTTTCGATCTGTGTGGCGTCGAGCTTCAGCTCTTGCTGGACACCCGGGTTGGAGAGCAGCATGCCGATGCCGCCGCCGCCAAAGCCGCCACGGCCGCCTCCACCGCCGCGGCCCTGCTGTGCCAGGGCAGGACCTGCCATCAAGGCTACCAATCCCAGTGCGACGATCGTCTTGCTCAGCGTCCTCATTGCGTCAAACCCCACAGCAGGCAGGAGATCAATTCCGCGCCCCCGGGACGTCTCGGCTACCATGAGCCAGGCGGATGGTCCCGGCGGTCAAAGGACGGATGACCTTCGCGATGCCTGATAAGCAAGATAAGCGACAGCCGCCTGCAATTCGACCTTATTTTTTGGACAAACAGACCGAAAAATATGCGATATTCTTCTCGGATGGAATTGCAAGAAATGCTCATAAGCCGACTTACCAGCCCCATCGTCGGTCGCGGCGCGCACCAAAACACCGCCGCGCTGAGGCAAATGGTCCGCAGACGCGTCCAGCAGAAACCTCACTCCGGTCAGCTCGGCTTCTTGACTTCCTCTTCGATCAGCTTGAGGAAGTCGTCCTCGTCTTTCTTCTTGGGCCTGGGTTTGGGTCCCGACTTGAAGTGGTCGGGGACCGTGTCGTCGAACTCGGCCTGCTCAGCCGACAGCCGCTCGATCAGGGCGGGCGCCGTCTTGGGCCGGGCAGCCCGCTTGGGCTTGTCGTCATCGGTATCGAGACCCGCAAGTTCCAACAGCGAGTGCCGCTTCCGCTCTTCCTGAACCTCATCATCAAGCACCTTGTGGGTGGTGATGAACGCCTCGGGACCGCTTGGCACGTAATCAATGGTGAACAGATGATCGGCGATTCCCACTTCATCCTCGGGCATGATGGCGTGCTGGCTGCTCAGCCGCGAGCCGTTGACCGAGGTGCCGTTGGTCGATCCCAGGTCGCGCACATGCCAGACCCCGTTGATCAACCGGAACGCGCAGTGCTTACCCGAGACGTTCTCGAAATCGAGCCGGATGTCGCAACCACCCCGCCGGCCCACCGTGATCTCGGGTTTCACGAGCGGGATCGGGTCGCCGCCGCCAACGGGTATCAACGTGCCCAGGACCTCCTCTTGAGGCGGCATGATTCGCTCCTGTATCACTCGCTGAGTTTCGATGCTAAACCCGGGAAGTTCTCACCACCTTGAAAGCCACCATTATCATACCAGATGTCGGCCGGAAGGCTCAAGAACCGAGATGGGACCTCAGCTCTGAGGAATACGCCTGGTCGGATTCTGCCAGGCAGCCGGCGCCTGGCCAGGGCTGGCCAACTGTGGGCGCACCGGGAGGGGGCTCGCCGGGGGTGGCGAGCAGCTGGGCGTGAGTTTTCTTGCGGCTGATACCTGGAGACCCGGAAAAGACTCGGCTTCGGCTAAGAACTATCGAGGCGGATTTGAATGCTGGCGGCGTGACGGGGGTCGAAGGCTTGGTCGTTCAAGACCACGTAACGGAAGGCATCCAGCAAGCGGCGGGCGAGATTCTTCAGGCTGCCGAACAACTGCAAGGGTGTCCGTCCGAACTCGGCCGCCAAGTTGCGCAGCAAACTGCCGGCTTCCACCAGTTGCTGGATCATGTGGGCGATCTGCAACAGGTAGTAGTAGGCTTTGAGGTTTTCCGGGTCGATGCTGAAAACGTGTTTCAGGTTGAAGCCGCTGTTCTTTTGGCGATTGAATCCTTGGTTCTCAATGTGCCAGCGGTGTCGTCCTCCTTTGGTGGCGATGTCCTCGACGCTATGGGTGTCGACCTCGAGGCCCGTGATCCAGGCGAACGTGGTCGTTTCGCCCTCCACCGTTTCCTTGCATTCGATGGCGTTAAACCGCCAGGTTCGCCCCTGGTCATCCCGATAGGACAAGCCGTGGACCCAGCGGTAGACCTGGTGCACGCCTCCGGGCGCGGAGCGTTCCCGCGTGTTTTCGGGACACAGCTTCAAAAGACTTTGAAAATCCTCCCAGACGGCAGGCATGTGGCCTGGCTTGAAGGTGAACACGTAGTCGCAGTGATAGTCCTTGGCCAGTTGCAGGGTCCGGCCGCAGGCATAGAGACTGTCACCGGAAAGACAGACGCGCAGTTGCGGGAAATCCCGACGGAGTTGGGGAAGCAACCGACTGAGCGCCTTGAGTTCACAATCTTGTTTGTGGGCATCGCCGGAGAGGGCGGCATTGCTGTCGGAGTTTTCGATGAACTCGCTGGCCATGGACAGGGCCAAACCTGCCGGTCCCAGCAGCTTGGCCTCCAGGACCTGATGCAGATACACGGTGTGAGTGGCATGACGGTAGACCAAACAATGCGGGCAATGCCGCTGGCGAAACGCGAGATGACCAGTGGCATCCAGGACCACGACAAATCGCCCTTGCAGGCGGGCGGCGTCCAGGACCCTCATGCGAATGAGGCGGCGCAGCATGTTGGTCCGTAACCAGGCGTAGGGCGCAGCGCCGGTGTGTCCCAGAAAGTGATCCAGGGTATCGTGCACCGGCCGCGTCTCCTGCTGGGTTTGGGCCAGGCGATTGAGATTGTGCAGCACCTGTGTGCCGCGGGCATCGAGGTCAAAATCCAGCTGTCGGCGACTGCCGAGCTGGAACAGATACAGACTGAGCCCCCAATAGATGAGGAAACGTTTGTGGTAGATGACCAGGGGCAAGAAGCGGCTATCGGGAATGCGATCCAGCCACTGATTGAACTCAGGCCAGAAGTGGCGGATGGTTGTCGGTAGCGCCGCGCCCAGGTTCACAACCGGCCCTGTCGTCGTTTCCGCTCCCGCACGTGGCTGCGGACCAGGGCCAGAGCCAATTGAGTAATCTCCTGGAGCAAGCGTTTGAGTCGGCGATGTTCGTCGATCCATCCCCGAACCTCCTCCGTGAAATCGACCGGAACATAGACCGTGCGCGTCTTGCCGCGCACGTTGTAGGTCAGTTGATGGCCATGGTGCTTCTCGCCCTCAGCGCAGTGGCAGCCCGGCTTGCCACAGCGGCGCTCGAACGAAACCAGACTGGCGGCCAGCACCGGTTTGCGAGCCGCCATCTGCTTGACCCGGCTTTCGAGCATCCGGCGAATATTGGTGGGATGGCGGGGAACGCGCATGGTGACCTCAGGGCGAGTTAACTACCAAGCGATCTAGCTTAACAGAAAAGCGCTCCAAAAGTACAGGTGCGAAGAAAAAGTAAGATAGAGAAAACCCCGGCCGGCTGGAGCGCCTTATGGCCAGCTCACTTGCGTGGTCGCAGGGGTGCGACGAAAATCCTATTCTTCAGAGCTGACACGGCTCGCTCATCGTTCGTGCGCCCGAGTCTGGAGCGCGGGGGGTCGCGTAGGAACGGGAGCCGCATTTCGGCGGTGTGGCGATCTATTTCTTGGCCGGGAGCGGGCGGCCTTTTATCATGGAGAAGGGATACTGGCGAACCAGGAACGGGGGACTGGTGAGCTTGACGCGGATGTCGCCAAACTGACCCAGGCCTTCAATGGACCCGAGCGTGGTGACTCCACTGCCCTTCCCTTTGGTTCGGGTGACCGTTCCCGAGAGCACCGTCTTGTGTGGAATTCCGCCCTCGAGCGTGAGCAACAGGCCGTTCCCGGTCGGGTCGCGGATCTCGTCGAGATATCCTCCTCCCGTGACCTTGAGGGTGACGAGATTGCCGGTCTGATCGAAGTACTTGAGGGTCGTTCCCTGTCCGATCAGGGCCACGTAATTCGTACCCGTCATCCCCGCGCCGGCTGCCGCGAGCAAATTGCCTGCCAGGTCGGAAATCGGAGCAACCCCCGTCCCGTCAACCTGAATTCGATAGAAATGTCCGGCAGCCAGAGGCTGAACCGGGAAGAGCGTCACGCTATCGGTCGCCGCATTGTAGAGGGGGGTAGAAAACCCGACCGCGAGGCTGCCAGACGGGTTGGCCAGTCCGCTGGTCCCCAGATCCACGAGCTGGTAGCCGGCGGGATTGGAGGCGGACGTGGCCTGAAGCGGCTCGCTGAAGGACAGAACGATACTCGTGATCGCGGTCGCCGTACCGTACCAGTTCAGGCCGGTGACCTGGGGCGGAGTAAAGTCCGGATCGGTGCAGTGAATTCCCAGGATGGTCGTCGTCGCCGTCCCCAGCACGGCCCCGCCCATGGGTGCGGTGAGAACCAGCGCCACGTAATCGTCATGATTGTTGTAGTAATCGTCGAGGACGGGAACGAGAATCGTGCCGGTCGTCTGGCCATCCGCAAATGTCAAAGTTCCTGAGATCGGCTCGTAATTCAGACCAGGGGTCGCGCCATCGCCGAGTAGCGTCTGGTAGTGAACCGTCACGGTACCGAATGCACCCAGAGTACGGACCACGGAAATGGCGGCGAACCCGGCGGTATCATTGACCGTGGTGGTCGGACTGGCGAATTGCAGCATGCCTGGTGACTCGGCCACCGCGACGTTGACCGTGGCCTGGTTGTTCGCTGGCGACAGGTCAAACTCGTCGCCGGTCACGCTGACCGTCCAGGCCGCCGGCCCGGCGACCATCGGCTGCAAGATGATGGTCAGGGTCGAGCTGGCACCGACCGCGAGCGAACCCAACTGGGCAAGCAGCACACCGGCCTGGACCTGGACCGTTGGCGACCCTGGGACGCCGGCCACGGAGACAAGTTGAGCCGCGGCGGAGAGGGGCAACTGAAGTTTCACCCCGGTCGCCGGCGAGGGACCGAGGTTGCTGACTGTCGCGGTCAACGTCAGGTTCATGCCCACCTCACCGGGGCCTTGAACCGGGGCGAGCGTCACGGCCAGGTCGTCCGACGGAAACACGGGAATCGAGGTCGAGGCCGCGGTGTCGCCGGGAACGGGATCAAAATCGTCGCCCGAAACCCCCGCGCTCATGCGCAGTCCCGCGGGGGCGGGCGCCGGCTGGGACGGCAGGACGACGATCGTGACCGCGGCCGACTGGCCGGCGGCGATGGTTCCGAGCAGAGCGGAGATACCGCCTGCCTGCAGAGTCGGCTGTGCCTGCTGGCTGGAGGACGCAGAGACAAGCGCGATCCCCTGCGGCAGAGGTGAAGTCGCGACCACGTTGGTGTCGTCGGAAGGGCCGGCGTTGGCGACCGTCTGCGTGTAGGTCAAGTCCTGCCCTTGGTGTGCGGGGGCGGACTGGGGCGTAATGGCGATCGACAGGCCCGCCGCGGCGGCGACGGTCACCGTGGCCGAAGCCTCGGCCTGCGCGGGCTCGATATCGGCGTTGTAACCCTGGACCGAGGCCGACATCGTCAGCAGCCCGAGGGCCGATGCTTGCGGTGAGATGGTCAGCGTGACGGTTGCCGCTCCTCCGGATGCGAGAGCACCGAGATCGGCCGAGACCATCCCCTGGCCGGCTACAGGCTCCGATCCTTGAGTGGATGAATCGGCAACCAGGTTGACATCCGGCGGTAGCGGCACCGTGAGAGTCGCGTCCGGCTCGTCCGCGGGCCCCGGATTCGACACAGTCATCGAGTGACGCCGAGATGAACGCGATGCCCGCGGGGAGCACGTTCGCCAGAGTGACAGCGGAGGCCTCGTCGGGCCCGCGATTGATCACGTCGACAGCGTAAACCAGGTCTTGGCCGACTGCGACGGGACTGGGGTTCGCCACAATGCTCACGGCCAGATCGACGACCGGCTGGACGATGACCGACACCGTCGCCGAGTTATCACCGGAAGTCGGCTCGGCCTGATCGCTGGTGATGCTGGCCGTGGTCGAGAAAGTCCCCACGCCGAGCGCCTGGACAACAACGTTCACCGTGGCCTGCGCGCCCACGGCGAGGCTGCCCGGTGAGGCCGTGAGCAGACCGCTGGCGAAGCTCGCCGACCCCTGGGTCGTACTCGCCGATGAGAACGAGACACCGGCGTTCAGCGGCACACTGATCTGGACATTGGTGGCCGGCGAGGGCCCCTGGTTCGAGGCGGTGATCGTATAGGTCAGGCTGTCGCCGACATGAACCGTACTGGCGCTGGGGGTCATTGCCAGCGAGAGATCGGCCACGGCAGCGACTGGAGTGGTCACGCTGGCCGAGTCGTTGGCGGGCGTGGGATCGATCTCATCGAGAGTGACCGAGGCGGTGTCGGTAACCGATGGACCCGCGCCGGTCATGACCGTGCCGGCGATGGTCAACGTGGCCGTGCCGCCGGCAGCAACCGTGCCCAGGCTGGCCGTGACCGTCTGTCCCGACAGCACCGGCGGACTTCCCTGGCTGGCGAGGACGGACGTGGCGGAAAACAGGTAAGGGAGCTGGTCGGTCAAAACCACATGGTGTGCGTCGGGAGTCCCCGTGTTCGAGACGGCAACCGTGTAGGTCAAGGTGCCACCGACGCCCACCGGACTGGGGGAGGCGACGATCGACACCGTCAAATCGGTCACGCCCTTGATCGAGATGTCCGGAGAGAACTCCGACGTATTCCCGGCGTCATCGGTCGCGCTCGCCGATATCGCAGCACCCGGTGGCGGGGCGGCAGGTAGCGACAGGTTGATCACGCAGTTACCCGTCGAGTCGGTCGTAGCGATGGTGGTGCAGATCAGGGTTTGACCTTCACCGTTGCCGGAAGGGTCCGGGCTGGAGCTCCAGAAGACCTGGAGCGTGTATGTCGAGTTCGGCGCACCCAGCAGCGTGCCGGCAATCGTGGTCGTCTTGCCATCGGTCTGCGCCGATGTGAAGATCGGGTAGTTCTGGAAATTGTTCGGTCCCGGGGTCCCGGGCTGGTGATTGGGCGTGGGTCCATTTCCCAGGTTGATCCCCAGGCCGGCATTGTCGTGGATGGAGTTCGAGAGGATGGTGTTCTGATTGACCAGGCCGATAAGCTGGACTCCCGCTCCGACACTTCCCGTGCCGTTGTTGGCGATCGTGTTCCCGGCCTCGGAGTTCAGGCCGCCGATGAGGTTGCTGCTGCTCCCCAGGCTGACGCCATTGCCCCGGTTGCCGAGTGCCAGCGTTGCCGATCGATCCGTCCCGATCTCATTGCCCGCGAGCAAGTTGTCCGGGGAGGAAGTGAGCGTCTCCACGCCGTTGCTGAGGTTGCCGGAAATGACATTCCCCTCGCCGGCGCTGGTGCCGCCGATGGTGGTCGAGGTTGCCGAATCCAGCAGTATCCCGTCCTCTTGATTTCCCAGTGCATGCAAACCATCGGCCGTCGTGCCGATCAGGTTCCCCACCCCCGTGACGGACACGTAAACCCAGATCGGGAAGGTGGTGGCCGCGATCAACCTGTGTCTGGAGAAGTCGCGTTGCAGGGCCCGCAGCAGAGTCAGAAGAACCAGCGGAACGACTCCGAGCGTGGCCAGGAATGTGTGCGAGATCAAGACGGTGAAGTAGACCCAGCGGATCGGGCCCTGGCCCCGAAATGGCATGCTTCCCGCGTGGTAATGGTAGACCAGGTAGAACCCCAGGAAGATCGCCGACGTGAGCACTGCCAGAACCATGCAGACGATATGACCGCGGACGCGGGGAACCTGAAGCACCGAGGCGGACGCGAGGGCCTTTGCGTCCGATCTGGACGGGCAACCCGGCACGGCATCGCGGCTGCGAATGAAGCTCCAACCAACAATGAGAAACAGCGCGCAGAGCGCGTTGAGGCTGGCATTGACGGTGGGCAGTGCCCGAATCCAGCCCGGGAGCGCTCGGCGTTTTGCCTGCTCGACGAGAGATCCAATCGCGGCGGGCTCGTTCGTGTCGGAATCGAAAAGGTGTCGAATCGAAAACGGCTTTTTTCGACCAATGTGCCCGATATCGTTTCCTGACACCCTATCTGCTGCCATCCTAGGTCACTCCCCGCACCGACACAATGGACCAGCGCCGCCAGAGCCCGCAAGCCGCACGGGCAGGTCGTTGGAAGGGACGTCACTGTCCCGGATCAACTCGACCTGTATCGATCCTCTCTCGGCTCGCGATCGCGTGAAAAAAAAACTGATCGGCAGCGCCTTGACTTTGACCCGGAGCGAGGCAAAATAAATATTGCCGTGGCGGTTAAGCCTGTCTTCAAGTACCAGGGATTGAGGTCTTTGCCCTGGGGCGTCAGAAGGTCGCTATTGCGACGTATTCCCGGTTTCGGGAGCGCCAACCTCCTTAGGCAGATCGCTACGGTATTTTTTTTGCGCGCCGGGAACAGCAAAGGGGACATTCGTAATTCTTTTGGTAAGTTGAGCGATCCAGGCAAACCACCTCTCCGCAGACTGGGCATCCTGCCGCGACAATTAGGAACGCTCCCGTTGTTCCCCCCAGGTCGAGACGGACTCTGGCCTGAACGGTCTGTTTTACATCACCTCGACTCCAGTTACCCCGGCCGCCGGTTCGTCGATTCGGTTGACATGTAGCGAGCGTGCTCGATGAATAACGGCGAAAGGGGCCGTCCACGTTTCCCGGGTGCCAGAAAGTGGGTGGCCCTTTCCGCTCTCTACTGACACCAATCATTCGCTCTACTGATCATTAGAGGTTTTTGCCCTCCTGCGGGAGGACCAATCGTTCAGGATCGGCGATCAACTCGCCCAGGGATGTGATCCTGGTTTCCCCGTCCCGCGTTCGCACGACCATCTCAAGCTCACCTTGCCCAGGAGCCGTCGGAACGAGGCGGATGTTGCCATGAAGCGCCCCCTCCAATGACTCATCTGCAAAGACGGTATTGGCCATCACCTCGAAGAGGGCCCCCCCCAGGGGACAACAGGTCATGGCTCTCGAATTGATCGTCGAACAGATCGGCGCTGGTGGTGACGCGGACCGGCTTGGTGATGCCCGGAAGGCGGAGTGAATATGAGCCAGGGTCGAGGGGTTTCCATTCACATCCAGGCGGTCGGACATCGTCCCGGTTCAAGGCCAGGTCGATATCGGGAAGGGTCAAGGCTGGAGGTGGAAGTTCCGGAAGATCGAGGGATTCTCCAGCCGCCTCATCGACGTCAAACCCGCCCTCTTCTGCTTGTGCCACCATACCCTCGACGTCCGAGATCAACCGTTGCCTTTCTGCCTCCTTGTGCTCAGGACGTGCAAGAGACACCCTCTCGAACTCCTGGGGCAGCCGCGACAAGATCGGCTGGAGCTTGCCCACGATGCCCTGGAAAAGGTTGATCCGCTTACCCAGGGCGAAGTAAACGTCGGCCTCGACCGTGTCTTCGTAGGCGAAGTTGACGACTCGGATGGTCGGATGAACCTGACCGATACGGTCGATGCGGCCAATTCGTTGTTCAACCTTCATCGGGTTCCAGGGCAAGTCCAGGTTGATCACGACACCGCAGGTCTGGAAGTTCAGGCCCTCGGCCGCCGCGTCAGTGCAGACGAGCAGACGGATCGACCCATCTTTGAGCTTGCGTTTGATATATTCCTTCTTGCAATCGTTCCAGTAACCGCCCTGGTCCCGAATCTGACCGCCACGCCCTGAATAACAGCCGATGGGCACTTGCGGGAACGCTTGTGCGAGGTCTTCCTTGAGGTAATCCATCGTGTCCGCGTACTGGGTGAACACGATCGCTGAATGATAGCCTTCGGCGAAGGCCCGCTCGATCTCTTCTCTCAGTTTTCTCACCTTGGTGTCGGTGGAGAGCGTGGCGATTCTCTTGAGCAGACCCTGGATGCTCGAACGTTCTTCGACCACCAGGCCCTGGTGGGCGATCTCGGCGGCCTCCTCGGAGTCCATGACTTCTTCGGAATCCGACAGCCGACCGCTGGTCTTGCGCCGCGTTGTTATAAGTGGTGCCGATGTATTCCTCCACGGCGTCGTACAACTCGCGTTCCGAGGCGGTCATCTCGACGGCGATGTCGCGGACGTCGCGGGTGGCGATCGGGTTCTCGAGGAGTCCTTTCTCGTGATAATGCCGGAGCAGCTCGCGGGTGTGTCGAGACATCCGGCAGCGAATCGGGCTGAACCGGCGGAGGATCTCAAGAGCAGCGTTTCGCGACGGCGCGTCCAATCTCTTGAGTGGTATGCCGCTCTGCCGGTCGCGAAGCGCCTTCAGGACTCGCTGACGTGTCAGGGGGGTGGCCTTGGGGACAATCTTGCCGACCAATTCCTCATCGACCGGCCCGAAGGTTGCCTCGACATCCTGGAACATCGAGGCCAGAAACTCCAGCTCCGGCTGGCTGGGGTTGCTCGACGCGAGCTGAAAGTAACGAACGAAATCGTCCTTGCGGGCCGCCCACCGCGGAGGGAGTCCGAGCAGATTGAGCAGGTCCCAGATCTCCACCGGGTGAACCTGCATGGGGGTCGCGGTCAGGAGGATGAGCGACCTGGCTTTTTCCTTCAGGTCCTGCATGAGTCGAAGCAGCCGGTTCGGGCCGCCTTCTTGCGGCGACCCAGGTGACTGCCGGCGGGCGTGGTGGGCTTCGTCGAGGACCATGAGGTCCCAATCTTCCGCCAGGATCAACCCGCCCGCGCGATCGCGCCTTCGCATCAGGTGGCTGGAGCGGAGGACCAGCGGCTCCTTGTGCCGTAGGACCATACCACCTGCCGAACTTCTTCGGGCATCAGTCGGAGGGGTTCTGGTCCGCCGTCGGTTTGGTCGTCGGAATTCACCTCCGATGTTGAAGATGCGCCTTTCCTGGCGCGAGAGTTCCCGGGAAGATTCAGGCGTCCGGAGGGCTGGGTCACACCACCTCGAAGCTTGAAGGGATGTAGAACAGCGCGATCAGGTCGCCGTCCTCATGGCGGTAGCTGGTTTTCCAGGTGAGAGACGGCAGGGTTGGCGTTATTGCATCGCTCATGGTTTCGTGTCCACGCACAGGGGATCAGCGGCCATCGTCGCCATACATGTCCTCTCGTCGACCACGAGAGTCGTGTCGATCGTCTTAATGAAGCTACTCCTGCTCGCGGGATCATTCGTCCTCCGACTCGTCAAAGTCCAGCTCTCCCGTCTGATCGAAATCGAGCGCCTCCTGCGTTTCGGCGGGCGGGAGAGCGAGCTCGAGCTGGATATGAGGTGCCGGTACGCTTTCGGCAAACGCCAGGCGGCGGAGTTTCTCCAGGGCCTCGAAGTCGCTGGCGGCCCCGGACAAGCCGCCCTCTTCGGCTTTGCCCCTGGGGGCCAGGGAGGAGGGGGGCAGGACGTTGAGCAGGGTCTCCAGGGCCGTCATCAGCGTGGCGTCGCCCAGCAGGTCGGCCTTCTCGAGGAGACGGCCTGCGCGGCGCCTGTGTTCTGGTCGCGGCCCAGCGCGGCGGCCTGGTGCAGGGTATCCAAAGCGACGGCCCCGCCGACCGGTCCCAGCTTGTTCTTCCGCTTGCGGGTCAGGCTGTCCCAGAGGATGAGGTCGCTGGACTTGACCTCGCAGACCTGGTTCTTGACCTCGCGGTCGAAGTCGAGGCCGACGACCCGGGCCAGTTTCAGGGCCTCGTCGACGGGGAACCGCGGGGCCTTGAAGGCGTCCCAGGCCAGCACGTACCACTCCGTCAGCGGGTCGAGATGGTGGTGCCGCTTGACGGTGGCGAGCTGCTCCATCCGCCAGCGCTTGACCTCGCCGCGAGCGGCGTCCAATGCGTCTTCGGGCCAGACGGCGTAGGGGTCGAACTCCTCGTCGGGGAAGAGCACCAGCTCGCGCGGTTTCTGGATGGCGCGGCCCCGCCTCAGGGGCCAGCTCGCGCTGAAGACCTGCAAGGCCGGGCCGAAGGAGGCAAGATACAGGTCTACGCCGGTGATCCCCGCACCCTGGAACTCGCCGACGCGCTCGCGGACGGCGGCGGCGACTTTGGGCTCGACCTCTTCCCAGTAGACAATGTCGGCGTTTTCGGCATGAACCTCGCGCGGCCGGCAGACGAGGAAGATCGTGCTCTTGGCGGCCGACTTCTCCTTGATGTGCAAGCTCCCCTCAGCCTCGGTATTGATCGGCCAGGAGGCAGTGATCACGAAACCGGCCTTCACCAGCCCGGTCGCCAGCGCGTCCCATGCCCCGCTCGCCTTGTGGGTGAACATGACCGTCATCACGCCGTCCGGTTTGATCACCCGGCGGCACTCGGTGAAGATCGCGGCCATGCGATCCTGGTAGTCGCGGCCGGCGAGGTTCTTTGCTCCTCCCTTTTTTCCCTTGAACTTGGCGGGGTTGGCGACCGCCTCGCGGTCCTTATCGGTCAAAACGTCAGAAAACGCCTCTGGGAAGAGCAAGCCCGCCGTCCGCTTGAGCCAGACGTAAAAGAAATCCGATAGCTCCGCGTACATGACATTGTCGTAATAGGGTGGATCCATCACCACGCAATCGACGCTGCCGTCAGGAAGATCGAGTGTGTCGGCAGAGCCATGAGCGATTCGTACTGCCGCATTCCTTCCATAATTGCTGAACAGTGATCTGCTTTGATCGCCAGCGCCCGATAGCTCCAAGAGTTCTTTAAGTGCCTTGCCTGTCTGCATGATGGCCCAAGCATACCCGAGGCCGGCGAGGATCGGGGCCATCTCGCCATAGCTCCACTGGAAAGCGAAGTCGTGCCGATCGAACTTTCCCCGAATCGCAACACGAACTACGTCCCATCGGGAAAGAATCGAGTTGTAGTTGACGACTTTGTCAATTGCTACAGCAATGTAAGCCATTGCCGCTATGTCAAGAAGCGGGATGTCGCCACCATGCTTTAGTCGGAGTTTCTCAAGGAGATCATGGAAGACCTCAACGCTGGTACAGTGACCGAGGAGTTGGCGTAGCGAGAACATATCCCGCCAGAGTGGCATTCCATAATTACGAGGTCGCTCGTCGTTCGTCTGTTCGGGGTAAGTCTCATCCGGCACAATGTTTTGAGCCAGCCACTCTGGCATCTTGGCCTCAAGGGCGGCATTGACCCGGGCGGAGACGTCGTCCTCGAGGTGGGGGGCACGGAACCCGCGGACGGCCTTGAACTTGTCCTTGCCGGTCTTCGTCGTGCCGGTCTTGACCGTCTCCTTGTAGACGATAGCGTAGAGCTGCTCGCCCATCTTGCCGGCCCGGGCTTGGCTCTTGACCTCGTCGCCGTCGATCACGCGACCGCAGTCGGGAAAGGGGCATAATCCGTCGCCCCCTTTCACCGTGCCGGCGCTGTGGTCCTTGGTCTTGGTCACGATCTTGAACGTACAGTGGCGGTGCTCAAGATCCTCAGTGTGTGGCAGGAGCCGGACGCCCGTCCCCTTGCTGTCGAGCCTCCAGTTGGGCGACAGCGGCACCAGGCCTCCGCAGTAGGGGCAGGTGATCGTGCGGGCCCAGAGGTAACCATCCACGGTGACCCCCGGTGGCTCCGGAGGGAAGAAACCCGCGAATCGTGGTTCCGCAAGTTCTAAGAAGCGCTTGGCTAATTGTTCATATCGTTTTAGAAGAGGCGGACCGAACTTCGCTGGGAATTCTACCGTCGCCTTGAGAATTAGCCATGCAACCGGGTTGAGGTCGTTTGCGATCACCCCGAGCCCCAGTCGGTTGGCCTCGAACGGGATGCTCCCGCCACCCGCCGTTGGATCAAGAACGTTCGGATCGAGATGACCAATTGCTGAGGCTTGATCACGCATCCAGCGAAGTTCGTCTTCGTCAGCCGTATACTTGAAAGCCCGGTTATATCCGTAGGGGTTAGGGCCCAAGTTCTCCCGCTTACCCGTGATGGAATCGATGTTTTTCCCCGCCTCGGCCATTCTTGCCTTGGCAGCAAGAGGGTCCCCATGAATCCCCACCACGTGCAGGAACTTCCCCCGGTCCGCATCGGCCGGCAGCAAGCTTGCCAGAATTGCCGCCCGGCTGGCTACCAGGGGGCGTCTCGCCCACCAGACATGTAGGTAATACGTCGGGGGCAAAGCCGTCATCGACCTCCGCTCACGGGCACTCTCTTCCCCGAGAGCCGCGATCGGCAGCCATTCCTCGATCAACCGGCGGGTCCGTCCTGGTTTGGGTTGTTCCATCATCGACCTGGATCAAGCAGTAATAATGAGGATGATAAACCCAAGTCGCACACGCCCTTGGGTGACAGGTGATCGGTTT
>Ga0208324_1000552_pt1 | contig 16836 bp, 13 predicted proteins | sample Sb_taG_2_FD_187707 | JGI IMG/M metagenome (GOLD analysis project Ga0208324, IMG submission 187707) | Peat soil microbial communities from Weissenstadt, Germany - Sb_50d_5_LS metaG (SPAdes) (version 2) | ecosystem: Environmental > Terrestrial > Soil > Wetlands > Peat | place: Germany... | reverse complement strand
CAGGACGGCGTCGAACGACCCCGCGGTGCCCGCCAGTTCCAGGCCGATGGTCGCCGCGCCCTCGCAGGTCTCGATGTCGGCGCTGTCTTCGACCAGCCGGATGCCGTCGTACCGCGCGAGGGCCGCGGCCCGCTCGCGAGCCATCTCGAAGTCGCCGTCCACCAGCTCCAGCCTGGCGTCCAGTGCGCGGATGTGATCAAGCTTGGCCGCAGGCGCAAAGCGCGATGCCACGACGGTGACCTCCAGCCCCCGGCCGCGACCGGACCAGGCCAGGGCCTGGCCCAGGTTGCCCGCGCTGGCGCACACCACGGCTCGCGAGCCATTACCAGCCAGCAGGCTCGCGACCACCTCGGTGCCGCGGGCCTTGAAGCTGCGGACCGGGTTCGCCGTTTCGAGCTTGATGCTCACCGCGCACCCCAGGCCGGGCTCCAGCGCCTCGCAGCGGTACAGCGGAGTGTCGAGAAAAACCGGGTCGATCACCCGGCGAGCCGCCCGGATCCGGGCAGTGTCCAGGCGCGTCTCCGGCACGGCACACCAGCGTAGCGCCGCCGGCGCTGTTCCATCTGAGTGAACGGGAGGGAAGCCCTCATGGAGGAGGAGGCTGATTGCTGTGGGCCTCGTCGTGGCTGCCGGGAGCTGGCAGGGCCGTGCTCCGGGGGACTTTCGTGTGCGTCAGGCGCAGAGCGGGCTTCCGGGTGATGCGAGCGGCGTGGTCCCGGCGCCGTGATCAGGAAATGCTCTGCACGGCCGCGGCGACCGGGCTGTCTCCGCCGACCAGCTCAAGCGTCTGGTGCCGGGTACCCGGATTGTCGAGCAGGGCTGCAATGACCGCGGCGACGTCGGCGCGGGGCACCGTACCACCGGGGACCGGCGGGGGTGCGAGCCGGATCCGGCCGGTGGCAGGAGCGTCGGTGAGGCCGCCCGGGCGCAGAATGGTCCAGTCCAGGTCCCGAGCGCGCAGATCGGCCTCGGCGGCGGTCTTTGCCATGATGTAGGCAGCCCAGACCTCGTCACTGCCGGGCCGCGGTGGCCGGCCGGCTCCCATCGAGGAAACCTGTACGAATCTGCGGACCGCGGCCCGCTCGGCGGCGTCGGCCATCAGCACCGAGGCAGCCCGGTCGACGGAGTCCTTGCGAGGGACGCCACTGCCCGGACCAGCGCCGGCCGCGAATACCACCGCATCAGCCCCGGCCAGCAGCACCACGACATCATCGGCCGAGGCCGTCTCCAGATCGCAGATGACGGCTTCGGCACCGGCCTTCTGCACATCGGCGACGTGGGCCGGGTTCCTGATCAGCCCGACGGCCTGGTCGCCGCGCTCGGCGAGGAGGCGCTCCAGCAGGAGCGCGATCTTCCCGTGCCCGCCCGCGATCACTACGCGCATGCCGCCAGCCTACTTACCGGGATCATCGGCAAGAGCGAGGACGGCGCAGCGGGCCGTGTCCGACCCCTCGACGAGGGTCTATGCCGCGGGCAGATGCAGCTGCAGTGCGGCATTCTGTGCGATGTTCTCTCGCGGCTGCCGGCCACCGGACGACATGGCCAGGTGTGGGTCAGAAACCGGATCTCCTGGGCGCACGTCTCGCTCTCAGCCAGCCCCTCCGCCTGTGCGGCGTCTGGCCGGCGCGTGCCTGCCGCCGCGCTGCTTCGGCACGCTCCTCATCGGTGAACAGTCCGGACCATCTCGGCTGCCCGATCTCGTGCTCCAGCGTGAGTTCTGGCCGGCCTCGCCGCACGAGCCACGGGGTGACGACGAGCATGTGCTGATCGGCCAGGAGCTTCTTGGCCGCCCCGGCAGCTCCGAGGCTGTTGATCATGGCTACCCAGACATTCGGGTTAAAGCCGAGTGACCTGATCTCGCCGATCAGGTCGCGGCATCGAAGCTGGAACTGGCCCTGGAGCGTCTGTTCATCCGCAGGGGCGGCGACCTCTTCGTACGCCGCCAGGCCGTGACCGGCCGGGCCGTCGGCTCGCCCCGGGGCAAGGTGCAGGGTCCAGCCACACCTGCCGCAGTACGTGAGCGTCATCGCGAGCTTGGGTCCGGGATCGGTCGTTTGCTGCGGGGTGACCTGTTCCTGGCGAAGATTGCCGCGAAGAGGCTCTCGGCAGTGCGGGCAGACCGGACCGTGTGAGGAGTCCTCGCTGGTTGCGTTCTCCACGGTCACTCGCAGCCTCTCCACCAAAGGCTCGGCCGGCTGGCCGGCCACCCAGTCGGAGCATGCCCCACACACTCACCGGCTGGCATCCCGAGGATGTCACAAATCGCCCGGTGGGTGGAAGCGCGGCCCCTTCGGCCCGGACGCCCCTGACTGCGGTCATGAGAATACATCTGCATGCACGTAGACCCGGCAGGCTTGCGGTAAGAGCGAGAACTATCTGCCTCATTACCGCCGCCCAGGAGAATAACCAAGCGTCGCGGTGGCACTTTCCCGCCGCACTCCTGATCTCTCCCTTTGAAGGCTTACGCTATAACGAGCCTCCGGACATGCTCCCAGCAGCAAGGCCGGACGTCTTTGAGGATCTGGCGGTGACGGCCGGCGTGTTCTGGTGCCGGACGCCACGAGCTGGTTGGCGGCCGCCGGGTCGGGCACGGCAAAGCGGTTATCTCGCGCCGCGCGGACGGGGACGATGGCGGAGTGACCGATGATAGCGGCGCGGACTGGGCTGGATACTACGCATGGTCAGCCGGCCGTGAGCCGCGGCCGCTGCTGGTTGCCGCCTGCCAGGAGCTTGGGGCTGGCAGGGACCGCCTGGCGATCGACCTGGGCTGCGGCGAGGGCACCGATGCTCTGGAATTGCTGGCTCGCGGCTGGCTGGTCATGGCGGTCGACGCTGAGCCGGCCGGGCTCGCGTTGCTCCGGGCACGCATCCCGCCCGCTGCCGCCGGGAGGATCCGCGTTGTCCGCGCGTCGTTCGCTGAGGCGGACCTGCAGGGCGCGCACCTGATCCATGCCGGATTCAGCCTGCCGTTCTGTCCTCCGCAGGAGTTCCCGGCCCTGTGGGCGCGGATCCGCCGGGCGCTTGCCCCCGGCGGGGTCTTCGCCGGCCAGCTGTTCGGCACCCGTGACACGTGGGCCGATAACCGGGACATGACTTTCCACGCCCGGAACCAGGTCGAGGCACTGCTCGACGGCCTGGACATCCTCCGCCTTGAGGAGACCGAACAAGATGGGCATGCCTTCAGCGGCCCGAAGCACTGGCACACCTTCGACATCCTCGCCCGCAAGCCCATCTGCACGCACCCATCGGCTGTCACGACCTCGGCGGAGATCATGCTCTCGCACGTGAAGCCGAACATCCGCTCGAGCCATCTGCTTGAGTGAGCCGCGAGGGACCACAGCGTGCGTCCGTCAGACGGTGAGCCGACTCCAGCTGGTGCCGCCGTTGCGGGTTATCCACAGATAGCCGTTGGTGCCGAGGGCCACGCCTTGCGTGTTCGTTTCGAACCCGACCAGGGAGAAACCGTGCCCGCGGTCGATTAGCGAGACTTGCCAGCCATGCCCGGTGAGCATGTACAGGTCCGGCCCGAAGTTCCAGGCGAACCGTTCGCCGAGGACTGCGGTCACGCCCTGCGGTGGCTGTGGCGGCGGCGGGTGGTCGGCACTCCAGCTGCTGCCCTCGTTGAGGGACTCGTAGGCCAGCTGGGTCTGCGTCGGTGGACTGGGCTGGTTGTTCATGACGTCGCAGACTAGGTAGACGAGACCGTCAGTGGACACCCCGAGCGGAGCGAACGGTACGTAGGTCTGACCTTGCACGCACGGCAGTGATTCGTGGCGTACCTGTCGGGTGCCGACAAATACCTCCAGGGACGGGGCGATCGGCCCAGCGCCCTGCTGGCCGACGACGTAGGCGACGTCGCTGTGAACGGTGAGGGTCGCGGAGCGATCCGGCGTGAGCCCGAGGTTCCTCCAGGCGGTGCTGCCAACCGGGGCCCGCCAGATGTTCGGGTAGGGCTGCGGGCCAGCGATTGACCACACCCAGCCGGCGGCGGTTTCGAGCGAGAGCACCTGGGTCAGCCCACCCGGTTGCCAGGAGGCGGCGCCGTCGGTAGTGATCCACAGCGAACCAGCGGTGCTCCAGGCGTATCCGATCCGCGGGGAGGCGAACCGGATGTGCGCCGCGCCGGCGGGCGGGCCAGGCAGCCGGGTCCAACTGGCGCCACCGTCGGTCGTGGTGATCAGTTCGCCGCTCCCGAGCGCCCAGCCTTGATCGGCGGAGACGAAGCTCACGTCCTGAACGTCGATCGGGCCGGGGGCCCGCGTGCTCGGAAGCGCCGAGGTCGGCGGGCCGGCGGCTGCGGTGGCGGGGGAGCTTGCGGTGACCGGGGTCGACGGGGCGGTCGACGACTGCACGGAACCGGGCTTGGAGGACCCGCAGCCGGCAAGCGCGACGAGCGCGACGAGCGCCGCGGCTGTGACCGAGAAGCGTCTGCTCATAACCCTCGGGACGCCGAAGTCCTCCACCCGGTTGCCATAGCAGGTCAGCGCGAGGATGCGGGCCGCGATCTGCTGAACGGCTTCACACGAACGGCACAGGCCGCCTGTTGCCGACCGCTCAGTACCGGACCCCCACGGCGCCCGTCATTGCCTATGATTCGCCAGTCCCCGTCCGCGTCGCAGGGTGATGACAGGCTCACAGCCGGCGGCCCGGGTCCTGCTCTCGGCGATCGAGGGGGCGTTTACGCTGGCGGCGCGCCGCTAGCTTTGGGAATGGCAACGATGTCACCGAAGGTGACGGTAACGAGGAAGAAACGGATATGAGCCTGCCGGCCCTGGCCAGCGATGAGGCGAAGCCTCCGGGCTCGGTCGGGGTGAGCCCGGACCGCGTGGAGGTTTTCGTCGCCCTGGCCGCGTTCGCGCTGCTGTGCGTGGTGGTGCTGAGTTCCGCGTCCAGACTGGTGGAGCCGGACGATTATGCGTATCGCGCTTCGATCGTCGCGATCACCCAGGGGCATTTCCTGACGTTGTCCACCGCCCAGGTTGACCGTCTGGCTGGTCAGCTGCCCGGCCCGGTTGCGGGCGTCCCGGGTGTCCTGCAGTGGGTGCAGCTCCCCGGGGGGCGGTGGATCAGCGAGAAGGATCCCGGTTACCCGTTCCTGGCCGCGCCGTTCCAGGCGGCCGGGATCATCCGGCTGGCGCCGCTGTTCTACGGGGCGCTGGGCTGCCTGGGCCTGTTCTTCGGGGCCCGGCGCTGGCTGGGCCGCTACGGCGGGGCGGCCGCCGTGGTGCTGTTCTGCTCCTCGGGGGCGGCGCTGCTGTTTGCCTGGCGCGATTACATGCCGACGTTCACCGATGCCTCGCTGATCGCCGCGGGCACCGGCGCCCTTCTGTGGGCGGTGCTGGCCGCCGGGGCCACCGCCAGGCGGCGCACCTGGATCGGGCTGGCGGGGTTCGCGGCCCTGGAGGCCGCCGTCTTCGTCCGCTACACCGACATCGCCGTGCTCGGCTGCGCCGTGGCGGCGGTGGCCGCAGCGTGGAAGCTCCGCACGGTGCCGACGGCCGCGCTGGGATGGTGGCTAGGCTCGGTCGCGGTGTTCGGCGCGGGCGTGGCCCTGTTCGACGACCTGGTGTACGGCGGGCCGCTCAGGTTCGGGTACCAGCCGGGAGAGATCACCTTCAGCCCCGGCGCGGTACTGCCCAACCTGCGGTATATGCCGGCCCACCTGATCCAGGCCATGCCCATGCTGGTGCTCGGGCTGGCGGCGCTGGCGTGGATCGCCGCACGGCGGGTCAGGTTGCGCAGCGCCAATGACAAGCGGGCCGCGCACGCCCGCCGTGACCTGGCCGTGGGGCTGGCCCTGGCCGCGTCATGGCTCAGCGTGTGGGGGCTGTATGCCGCCTACACCTGGACAGCCGTTCCCTTCGTCTCCACCTTGCAGTCCGCCCGGTTCTACGTTCCCGCCGCCGGCGCCATCTCGCTGCTCGGCAGCTGGCTGGTGACTCGCCTGCCACGCCGGGCATCGCTGGCGGCGGTGACATCGGCCACCGTCGCCGTGGCGATGTTCGGGCTTGGCGCCTGGTCCTTCGCCATCATGCGCGAGTTCTGGCTGTTCCCCCGGCCGTGACGTTTTGTGTGCCATTAGACGCGCCGGGTGAGATAGCGGCTGACAGTAGCAGCCCCCAGCTCAGCGGCAGCGATCCCGCAGACCGCTGTTATACCTGGCGGGGCCAGGCGCTACGGTTCTGGGCTGCTGAGCTTCGCCGCGCATTCGCCGCAAGATAGCCAACACGGCAGAAAATGCCGTTCTGCGCGCCTCCAACGGACCGTACCGAAGGGATTGCTCCAGTACAGGTTCGCTGTAGAGTGTCAGCCGTAACGCACTCGGTGACGGTTCGCAGTCGGGGTGCCATGCCCGGAACGAAGAAAACGAGAGACGGCGGTGACTCAGCGCACAGAGGGAGCGACAATTCGCTTCGACGTCACGCTGTCCACGATCGGCACATCGACCGTGTTGCGGCTGCCTGAGACGGCGGGGAAGAACCTGCCCTCGCGCGGGCAGGTGGCCGTCCATGGAACGATCAATGGCGTCGAATTCCAGACGGTGCTCGAACCAGACGGAAATTTTGGTCACTGGATGAGGGTCGACGACACGCTGCAGCACGCTGCAGGCATCAGCGCGGGTGACACTGCGACGCTCGATATCGAGGTGACCAAGGATTGGCCCGAGCCGAGCGTGCCCCAGGATCTTGCGACAGCTCTGGCCGCTGCCCCGCCGAAGATCTATGACCTGTGGAACGGGATCACCCCGATGGCGCGTTGGGAGTGGGTGCGTTGGGTCAACGCCACGAAGAACCCTGACACGCGCAGACGACGGGTCGACGTGAGCATCTCAAAGATGAAGAGCGGGAAGAGACGGCCCTGCTGTTTCAACCTCTCCGCATGCACCGACCCGGACCTGTCGAAGAACGGCAGGCTCCTCGAGCCAGGGGACGACCGCCCCTGATCGACGAGCAGAGTCAGGGTCGCTGCACGCGGCGGATCACCGCCTCCGGCTCACCACCACAACCGCGTGTAGGACGCTGGACGCGGACGGCGCGATAACGTGGCCCGGTGGCATGTCGCATAACGGAACTCGTCCTCGACGCACATGATCCTGACCTGCTGGCCCGGTTCTGGTGCACGGTCCTCGGCTATGTCGAGCTCGACCGCGTCGACGGCAGCATCGAGATCGGACCGCCGGAGGCTGGCTTCGGCGGTCCCCAGCCCACCATCGTCTTCGACCGGACGGACGAACCCAAGAGTGGCAAGCTTCGGCTGCACATCGACATCAACGCCACCGACCGCGACTAGGAGGCGGAGCTCGACCGGCTGCTCGCGGCGGGCGCACGCAGGGCCGACATCGGCCAGACCGGCAACGAAAGCTGGCACGTGCTGGCCGATCCGGAGGGCAACGAGTTTTGCCTGCTGCAACGGCGGGTGCCGGCGGTGTAGGCGCGCCGGCATCGTCGCCGCCGCACCCCACCTGACCCACCTCGGATACAAATACTTACCGCGAAGTCGCTGAGATCGGCTCAGTACGGGGTGACGCGCAGGGAGCTCGTTTCCAAGCAGACTTCGGGCGTGTGCGAGCTGTATACAACTCGACGGTGACCATCGAGGCGTTCCGCAGGCTCTTCGCCGATTGCTGGGGACTTCAGGCCGATCAACGCCTCACCGTGTAACCATTCGCGGCATGGGGTGAGTTCGGTCGCGTCGGACGCCACGTACCGTGCTACGTTGAGGGCGAGAGACCCCTTCCGCGCGCCGGACGCGTCTGCCGTTGTCATGCGGAAGGAGCCGCAACTCATGCCACGTCTCTACGGTCCCGGGCACTTCACCGAGGACCCTTACTCACAAATCGTTTCGCCCCACGGCATTCCGGTGGACGATCTCGTCGCTGTCCTCCAGAAGGAGATCAGGCGCAGTCGCATCGACAACGCCGTGCTCGCCGCCTACGAGATGTTCACCACCTCGGCAGATGTCGCTCAGCACCTGTGGCGGCGCCTGCGGCTCATCGCGGTTGAAGACGTGGGGATGGGTCTGCCCCTCGGGCCTGTGCTGATCGACGTGCTCCACCGTAACTTCAATGCCACCCCGGGTGGGGACTGGATGATGGCGTGTCACGCCGTGCGTCTGCTCGCTTCTGCGCCCAAGGACCGCACCAGTTCCGAGCACGCCGATTGGGTCGCCGCGAAGGTCGCTCTCGGAGAAGCGCTGGTCGAGGTCCCCGATTACGCACACTGCGTGCATACACGCGCCGGTCAGGAGCTGGGGCACGGTCTGATGCAGTGGTGGGACAACGGCGCTCAAGTGCGCGACGAGCTGCCTTCAGCGGATCACCGGTACCGTGAGGAGCTGATCGAGATCCACCGTCGCGACGAAGCGGAGAACGGGACCGCGCAATATGAGTGAGCAAGTTTGCCGAGCAAGGACCCGAAGGCCGGGTGATCTTCTCCGATATCTCACAGAGCCTGCTCGATCACTGCCGCGCCGCGGCTAACGCGGAAGGGCTGCTTGACCGGTGCCGCTTCGTGCTCGCCCCCGCCGATCAGCTGGCCGCCGTCGCGGACGCCTCGGTCGACGCGGTCACCACCAGGTCGGTTCTGATCTACGTCAAAGAGAAGGCACAGGCCATGCGCGAGTTCTTCCGGGTGCTGCGGCCCGGCGGGCGGGCAAGCCTGTTCGAGCCGTTCAACGTCCTGATGTCCGCCGACCCGGACTCTTGCGGACATAGGGCGCATGGCACACATGAGGCGATCGCCTTGCCGTCCAACGGCCGATGAACTCGGCGTCTGGACTGGTGTGCACAATGACCAGCGCGGACTCGCACGGATGCATAAACAGATGACCGAGGGTCAATCCCCGCGGAGAAAAGGGTACGCTGCCCCGTGATTCGGCGGCCGTGACGTCGCAATGGGCCTGCTGAACGACTTCTCGCCAGCCCGGGATGCGGATTTAAGGTCGTATATCGGGCGCTGTCCCGGGCACGGCCGTGATGAACGCGTGCCTGAGTGTGCAGGGCGCGACGGTCTTGGCGATCCCCGGCGCCGCCGGCGACTCTACGGACGATCCGCCCGGCGCCGTGACAGTCCAGCCGCGCCCGTCTACTGCCCAGGGGCACTGGCCCGCCGGCGCGTTCGGCTATAACCAGGTCCATGTTCCCAGCCGAATGCGCGCATCGGGAAGATCCTCGCCCTACGGTGGGTCTTCGTCGACGCGCAGCGGCCGGCAGCGGCCTTCCCGGCGCCGGACGGTCCGGCGCCGGGCGGCGGAGAAATGGCCTGCTCCGGCCGCCCGGGCCGCCGGACGCCGGGCGGGAGCTGGCCGGCGGCTACCGTGTCTTTCGCGTCATGTCCTCCTCGAGCGGGTCGTCAGCTCACGGGCTCGGCTGATATGGCATCGGCGGCCAGCATGACGGCCTGGCCGGGGACGATCTTCAGGTCGGCCAGGCTGGTGTGTGATCCGCTGCCGGTGCCGAAGCTGGTGGCGCCGGCGGTGAAGGTAAACGCGTTACCGGTGCTGTCGGCGTAGACGAAGGTGCCGGCCGGGTCGGCGACGGCCAGCCCGCCCGATGATCCGGGAGGAAGCGACGCGGGCGTCTTCCAGCTGCCGCCGGCCAGGTCCCAGGTGTACGACGAGCCGAACACGGCGATCGCGTTCCCGGCCCCGTCGATCGCGGTGGACACCGCAAGCGCGGGGGCGCTCCGGGTGATCAGTACCGTCTCGCCGCTCCAGGCCCCGGACGGGGACCGGGTCAGCACTCCGGTGTGGCCGTCCAACACCGACCAGACGACCGACGCCTGCCCGGCGTTGTTGAGCGCGACCTCCGAGGTCCCGATCGGGTTGTAATGGTTAGATCCGGCTCCGGAGGCCAGCAGGACCGGGGCGGAGAACCCGCCGGTGACGGTGCCGGAGACGGCCCAGAGGTTGTTGAGGCCTCCGTTGAAGGTGATGATCGCGCTTCCGCTCGAGTTGACGGCCAGGCTCAGGCTATGCGCCGGGCCCACGCTGCCTTCGATCGACAGAGTCGTGGCCGGCCCCCAGCTGCTGCTGCCGGCCGGGAGAACCGCGTCGGTGGTATCACCGGGGTTCGTGGACCAGCCGGCGATGACGTTGCCGGCCCCATCTGTGCCGAGTACCAGCCCGCCGTCGGACAGATCCAGGTTGGTGCTGAGGGTGACCGGGGTGCCCCAGCTGCCGCCGGCCGGATGCACGGCCGCCTCCAGCGCGGCGGTGCAGGTCTCGCACGGCCAGTTTCCCCACACCGCGACCGTCTGGCCGGCCGGGGTGACCGCCACGGCAATGCGGTGCCCGGAGCGCGGCGCGTTGCCGCCCTGGCCCAGGTCCGTCGCCTGCCAGGTCTTCCCGTTCGGGCTGGTGCAGACCTGGACGTGCGTGGTGCCGTCGGAGGCCGTGAAGGTCCCGCCGGCCGCCATGGCCCCGGCCTGGTTGACCGCCACCGAGTTGCCGCACGACCCTGGCAGCGAGACCGGCGACGACCACGAGGCCGCCAGCGCGGGCAACACGGGTGAAACCCCGAACACGGCCAAGCCCGCCAGCGCCACCAGGGCGCCCCGCCCGACCCACCTTCGTGAACGGTTGCGCGATTGAGCATGCTGCATGATGTCCTCCTCCTGACATCTGAGATCGCTTGCCGCGCACGGCCAAGAAGACACAAGCAGGATGCTCATCGCTAACCGCATTGCGCCTCCCCGCTACCCCGCTCGGGCCATCGCGACAGTCATCCCGGCAGCAGCGCACGCGAAATAGTGCGGCCGCTGCCTGACACCCTTTCCCACGTACCAGGCGCCCGGCCGGTTCAGACCCGGCGGTGAACAAAGACAAACTTCTGGACCGGGTCGCTCGCCGCCTTCGCGGGAAGCATCACGACCATCGGGAACATGACGTTCGCGAGGGACAGCATGTCCGGAGGGCACCGGCAGCCTCCCAGCCGCCGATCGTGAAGTCGTAACGTCCCCGCCGCGTGGTTCGGTGTGACGGATCCGCTCGAGGCCTCCGTTGGTCGCGCGAGGTGCTGCTCGATACGGCACCCGGTCGTGTCGCTATTGGCGGTTCGCGTTGCCCGCGGCCAGAGGCAGGAGATCGTCCAGCGACACGGTGAGATCACCCCGGTGCTGCGCTGTGCATCGCGGTCGAGTGTGCCGCCGTGATATCCGAGCCCGGCTTATTCGACCGCTGACCCAGAAAGCTCAACTGCTTAGCATTGTTTTGGCCGGACGCTACGGATGAGCCTTCTCGGTGTGATCAGTCAAGGCAGAATCTCGACGTACCCGTCGGTTCCGTGCACGCGGATCCGCTGCCCATTGCGGATCAGCCGGGTGGCATCTACCACACCGACGACGGCCGGCAAGCCGTACTCCCGTGCGATCACTGCGCCATGGGTCATCAGGCCTCCCACCTCCGTGACCAGGCCCGTGATCGCCACGAACAGCGGCGTCCAGCTGGGGTCCGTGTAGGCCGTGACCAGGATGTCGCCCGCTTCGAGATCGGCCTGCGCCATATCCAGGATGACGCGGGCCCGCCCTTCGATGACCCCGGCGGAGACCGGTAGGCCGACCAGGACACCGGTCGGCACGTTGTCGCGTCGGTACGCCCCGGTGATGACCTCGCCGTCCGATGTGAGCACCCGGGGCGGCGTGAGCGCTTGATACGACCTGAACGCGTCCTTGCGCCGGCAGATGAGCTGGTCATCCAGGTGATTCGTGCGCGCGACATCGTGGAGCTCTGGGAACCTCAGGTAGAAGATGTCTTCCTTCTCACGAAGCACGTGGGCCTGCACGAGGCGCTCGGCCTCTTTCAGCAGGGCCTGCTTGTACACGAAATAACGGCTGACCATGCCGTACTTCGGGTACTCCCGGTACCCAATGAAGGTCCGCACCCGGTCGATCATCCGCTTGGCCTCTTCGGACTTCCGCTCCCCGTCGGGAAGGGCCCGCAAGCGCTCCAGCACGTCCTGTTCCTTCGCCCATGCCTCCTGCCGCCCTTGCTCGAAACGCCGCGCGCCGGCGCCCGGCTCGAAGTTCTTGATGTTGCCGAGGATCACGGGCACGAGCGTGGAGGGGCGCTCGCTCCAACGCGGCCGCGTGATGTCGATCTCGCCGACGCAGCGCATGCCGTACTTTTCGAGCCACGCCTCGATGGCGTCTCGCGCTTCCCGCCCGCCCGAGAGCTTGGCCAGCTCGTCCAGGAAACCCTCGTCCTCGACGTGGCGCAGAAACGCCACCACGTCCGGATGCGGGCGGATCACGTCCGCGACGTCCAAGAGCGCCAGCCCCATCTCCGATGTGACGTTATGGGGAACGGACTGCGTGAGCGTGTCAGCCGCGTTCTTCTCGCCCAGCCACGCCTGCAGCTGATCGTTGAGCCACCACGCGGCCTCCATCGCCGACATGAACACCTGATGGCTCTGCGGATCGAACAGGATCCGCTTCAGCTCCTGGATGTCCGCCTGGATGAAGTCGAGCAGCGCCTCTCCGGACTTCGTCCGGATGTCGCGTTCCGAGGCGGCGATGGATGCCTGGCTGCGCCCGATCAGCTCGGTGACGATGGCCGGATCGGTCTCGATCGGAGCTGGCGCGCCGCCAAACAGTGGCCCGGGGGGACCCTCGTCAGGGAGCGGCCGGATGAAGCCGTCGCGCTCGAGGATGGTCTGCAGCGCGTCCCCGGTCAGCGGATCAGATCTCCCCAGGGCCTCCAGGAGGCCGGCGCGGCTCGGGGGCGAGGCCAGCCTTTGGGTGACGTCGACGAACAGGCGGCCGCCGGCCTCGGCCATGAGCGCGGGGGTCGTCATCTGCCAGAAGGACAGCCCGAGGGGCTTCATGGGGTCGGTCATCATCTGCTGATGACCGACGGAGACATAGACGTGGTTCTCCCGGTCGCCGGACTCGGGGATGGGGAACAGCGTGGTGATCGGCCGGCTCTGGACGATCTGGAAGCCATCATCGACCAGGCACCATTCGATGTCCTGCGGACGGCCGAAGTGCGCTTCGATCCGCCGGCCGAGCCGCGCGAGCCGCACAACCTGCGCATCAGTCAACGCCGGCTGCTCCTGCCGCTGCGGGTCGATCGCCTGTTCCTGCGTCCCGCCAGCCGGCGAGGCGTGAACCGCACGCTGCTTGGCGGCGATCGCCTTGGCGACGACCTCGCCGTCGCGCACCTTGAAGACATCCGGGTTCACCAGGCCGGAGACCAGGGCCTCACCGAGGCCGAAGCTGGCCTCCACGGAGGCGACCTTCCGGTTGCCCGTGACGGGGTCGGCCGTGAACAGGATGCCGGCCGCATCCGGGAAGACCATCTGCTGCACGACCACGGCCATGTGGACCTTCCGGTGGTCGAAGCCGTTCCGCAGGCGATAGGTCACGGCCCGCTCGGTGAACAGCGACGCCCAGCACCGGCTGACGTGCTGGAGGATCGCCGCCGGCCCCACGACGTTCAGGTACGTGTCCTGCTGGCCGGCGAAGGAGGCCGTCGGCAGGTCCTCTGCCGTCGCGCTGGATCGGACGGCGTAGGCGGCTTCCTCGCCGAGCCGGGCGAGAGCGCGGGTGATCGCCTCCGCGAGATCGCCCGGGATGGCGATCCCTTCGATGGTCCGGCGGATCTCCGCGCTGAGCGTGCGGATCGCCTCCCGGTCGTCCGGGTTCAGGCGCGACAGCCGATCGAGCCGATCGTCGATCGACGGCGCATCCGCCATGATCCGGCGGAAGGCGTCCGTCGTCACGCAAAAGCCAGCCGGCACGCGGATGCCGTCGATCCGCGATAGCCCGCCCAGGTGCGCGCCCTTGCCGCCAACGACCGCGACCTGCATCTCGTCAACCTCTTGAAGAGCCAACACGCGCTGCTCGCTCACCGCGATACCTCCGAGGCAGCCGTGCTCCGTTGCACTGCACTAGCCGATCGAATCACCGGCGCCGCCAACTCTGCCGAACCTCGTGTTGGGCACGTCCTCATCTCGCTGCCTTCCCTCTGACGAGTCGGCCGACCGCTCCGCCCAGTCGGGCGGCGCGCACACCCGCACCTCCGCGCCCAGCGCCCGCAACCGCACCGCCAGCCCCACCAGCGGTTCGTCACCGCGTCCCCTATAGGTCGACAGCAACACACGCACGTCGTGCCCCCATGTCTTCGTCCGTTCTTGGTCCGGCCGCCGATTCTGCAGCACGACCCGGGTCTTGCCGCAAGCCCCCCAGTCTGCTATATGCTAAAAGCGGCAAGGAGTGAGATCTCCTTGCCTTTGTCGTCCGCTGGGAATTGACAACCTTCTTGCGAAGCGGCGGTGCGCCGCGTACGGCGGTACACGTCGTTGGCCCAGGAGGATGTCCCATCGGCCTACGGACGCAGCCGCGGAACGAGAAGTTCTTCCCTGCGGTTCCGCTGAGGTGCACACATCCGCACCTGAGCGTTTCCGCAGGTCAGAGACCTTAAGGATAAGCACATCCTGGGGCACGGGGATTCTCTCTGCTGTTATCGCAGGTGAGAGGGCTGATCTTCCCCCGGGGGATGGTGGTCAGGGACAGGATCGAACTGTCGACCTTCCGCTAATCGAACTGTGCCTGGGAGCCGCTGGATGTCGCCTGACGGGCCATCTACCTGCACCGATCGTGCCTGGGCGTCGCCCTGTGTCGCTCGGCGTCTGCCTCCGTTGGCTCCCCGTTTGGCTCCCCAGATCCGGCAGGCGGAGAGTCATCGGGTTATACATTTCTAGCCTCGCAGACACGGTGGCCGATGTGACGGAATCACCCTGCCGCCGATGACGGCACAGTCGGTCTGACGCTCCTTTGGTGCCGCGACCCGATGATCTATTTCCGCGCCCGGAATGTTCCCCAGTTCGGCACGATCTCGACCAGGCCGTCATCAGCGAGGCGGCGCAGTGCCTTGATGACGGTGTTCCGGGCCACGCCATGATGCTGCGCCAGTTCGGCCACGGCCGGCAGCCGCTCGCCAGGCTCCCATTCCCCGGCGTCGCATCGCCGACGCAGGTCGTCCTCGACCCGGCGGGAGGGCAGCTCCGGTCCCCGTGGCGGCATGGGGTCCATGATCGCAAGCCCGGCCTGACCTGCGCGCACTGTCTACGTCGAAAGCGCCGACGCCGCCGAGGTTCTCAGCTGCATGGCGGCGCACTCCTGAGACCTGAGTTGGCTCACGATTTTGGATTCTGGACTGGCTTGACGCTGTGACCTGCGTGTTCTTGGTTCGCGGGAGCTGAATCTGCGCACTAATCGGGGGTCGTAGAGTGGGCCGGTGGCGTACCTGCGGACGGTGAAGACGGCGTCGGGCACGACGGCGGTGCAGATCGTGATAGCCGCCGATGCCTCATAGGGTGATGTTGTGGGCCACTATGAGAGCTTCTTCATCACAAGCGCGGGCGCGTCCGCTGCCATCTTGGGGCTGCTGGTCGTCGCCGTGTCGGTCGTCAACGCGGATGACGCGAACCCCACAACTCGGGAGTTGCGAACTGTGTTGGCCGGGAGCGCGTTTGTTGCCCTGGTTGACATCTTCTTGGTCTCGATCGTGGCCTTGACCGGGGGCTCAGTCGTCTTCGGGCTATCAAGCCTCGCAATGGCAACCGTCGGCCTGATGGCCACCAGACGGCTAATACCGAGGGCAAAGCAGGCTGGAAATTTCTCCCGCGGCCTTCGAGCCAGAAAGCTGAATATCGCCTTCGCGTCGATTTCGGTTGGGGCCTACTCAGGGCAGCTCGGCCTCGCCGTAGCGCTCCTGGCGAACACCCAGAGTGCCGCGCTGCAAGATGCTTTGGTCCTCGTCATTGTGGCTTTGTATTGCAGCGCCCTTGGTCGGGCATGGATGGTTACCGGGATAACCCGGCGGGGATAAGGAGCCGCCTCGACACCGGCATCGCGTATCGATGGTCATAGCCGACGCGCGGGCCGGCACGGCCCTCGGACAGCTATACATCGGCGTTCGTCCCCAACCATTCGTGCTTGGCCTTGGTTACTGGATAGTCCCCGACGCGGCGTCAGGGGCTCGCGACACGGGGAGTCCAACTCGGCTCCACCTGGGCGCTACAAACGCTCGGCGCGGCAAGGGTTGAAGCGTGGGCAGCGGTCTGCGCACTGAAATTGAGCCAACTCGGGTCCAGCAGCACCCGTGGTGGTCAGCCTTCTGGGTCGATGACGCAGTTGCCGAGACCGGTCAGCACTGAACCTCCTCTTCTGAGCGCACGACGCGTCAGAGGCAGAGAGGGTGATCGCGGCGGCCGGGCCGCTTCGTGATTTGAAGATCATTGGTCTGCGCGCGGCAAGGGCGCCTCACCTGGCTCAACTCGTGAAGCGTCAGCCGACCGGCGGCCGGGCCGGCGGTGATGCCGTCGGCCCCGGCGGCTGGGGCTGCTTGTTCTGTTCCAGGATGCGTTGCTTGGCTGCGGCATAGGCAGCGTCGGAAAGCACGCCCTGGTCGTGCAGTTGTGCCAGCTTGCGCAGCTGCGATATCCACGAAGTCTGGTTATCGGCAGCCGCGGGCGGGGGCTGGGCCGGGGTGGGTGACGTAACGGGGATGGCTGGCTGGGCCGGGGCGGCGGCGGGGCTGGCTGGAGTCACGAACTGCTGGCCTGCCGGGTTCACCCCGAGCTGACGCCAGAACCGGTCGGCCTGTGCCATGAACCGGGCTTGGGTGAGCCGCCCGGCGCGGAACGAAGCGGTCGCGCCGGACATCGAACGTATGTAGCGCAGTTGTGCGTTGCTGATCTGAAGGCCCCGGCTGCAGACGGGGCAGACCAGGTAGTCGTCCGTCCCGTAGGGCACGACGGGCACGAAGTACAGGCGCACCGACTTCTTCGACCGGACGTGGTGGAGGAACACCTGGTTATGACAGTTCGGGCACACG
>Ga0208324_1000547_pt1 | contig 16891 bp, 12 predicted proteins | sample Sb_taG_2_FD_187707 | JGI IMG/M metagenome (GOLD analysis project Ga0208324, IMG submission 187707) | Peat soil microbial communities from Weissenstadt, Germany - Sb_50d_5_LS metaG (SPAdes) (version 2) | ecosystem: Environmental > Terrestrial > Soil > Wetlands > Peat | place: Germany... | reverse complement strand
ACCTCGTCGACACTGTTATCGACAACTTCAGTGATCAGGTGGTGCAGGCCGCGCTGGTCGGTTGCGCCAATGTACATGCCTGGACGCACACGGACCGCTTCAAGCCCTTCGAGAATCTGAATATTTTGCTCGCCATATTCGCCATTGCCGTTTATTTTGCCGCCGTTCCCGTTGCCTTTACCGTTCCCTAAGCTATGTTCAATAGTATTGAGTAGTGCGCCTGTATCATCGGATATTGGCTCTGTCATAATAGATTCTCTCGTTTTTGCCATAGAAACAGTACATTCCTTTTAATATAGAGGCTCTCCATATTGCCTGTGATTGCTCGCCTTCGCATTGTTGATGACTGAAAGCTCATTTCGTACATATATTCTATATTATACACTATTTACGAGTCTTTTAGAGCCATTGATGCGAACAATGAGCAGGACTTTTCAAAATTCCTATTTTCCCCTCCCCACGCTGGGAAAGAGGAAAAATGTGGGAACACCCCACACCCTGTCAAGGGTTGCAGTCCTTGAAACCCTGCTTCATTTGACTTTCGAAAAGCTCTGGAACAGGAGTCAGGTATGTGACGAAGGAGACGTCGTTGGGGTTCCTAACTACCAATTTTTATGCCACTACATTATACCACTAAACCGCTCAACAGGCAAATTGAGCCATATAAATGGATCAGTATCGATTACCGGTCATTGGGACGCCTGGTGCTCCTTGTCTATTCTGCATGACTGGCATTCCGGGCATATTCTGCATTTGGCCGGAAGCAAGGTTTGTGGCGCAGTAGGGGCAAAATGCCCAGCGCAGTTCGAGTAGTCGCTCGCACTTTGGGCAGGGCCGCTTGAGCTTTTGGCCGCAGGAGGGGCAGATCTGGAAATCTGATTCGACACGAGCATGGCAGTTGTTGCAGGTTTGGCGCTCGGTCATCTCTGCGAGGAGTGATTCTTCTTCTAGCTGGCGTTCGTAGATCTCTGCCAGTGTCTGGCGCGGGCGGAGAATCAGGTAGATGAAGAGCCCGCCGATGAAAAAGATCGCGACTAATAGGGTGGCGGCGATTTGTAGCATGAAGTCTTGCGTGCGCGCGCGTATGTCGCGGAACGTCCATACGATGAGGCTTATCCAGAAGATGACTGTAAATGCTACGAGAAATCCAACACTTACGCCTAAAACTTTACTTAATGTATCTAGCAGGGGATTGCCAGTTGCGGCAATCACAAGAAAACTATCGGCAAACACAGAATTAGTGCCCCTTTCAGCATTGACATAGCTCACTACATTATACTAGAACGAAAAAGGTATGCATTATGGATACATATAGGACTTAGAGGTACTATATTTTTTATGTATTTGACTCGCCGCCTGCGGCGGCGAAGGTTAAAAAAGGTGTTTTGTGGGGACACGCTATTGCATCTCCCAGATGCGCGGCCCCACACCCCGGCAGAGTGCTGCGGCCCTCTGCACTCCTATTGGTTCACCATCTCCGTAGGACACCAAACGTGGACGGTTAGCCAATCAAGGACGGGGGCAAGCCCCGTCCCTACTATACACGGAGATACCGCAAGTCGTCTCGTACATAGTAGGGGCGTACCCTCGGGGTGGTTATTCGAATAATACTGTTACAATTTCTCCTGGACGCAGGTCGATGTGTAGGGGTACCTGTTGTGAGTGCCCGATTGGTTCCTCGTTTAAGTTTGTCACAAAAGCTTGCGTACAGGCAAGCCTGGGTCGGATGGTGGCTTGAACGGCATGGCTCAGGGGGTTGTAGATGCGTACAATCACTCCGTTGCCTGTTTCGCTTTGCTTGATTGCACTGACTACCAGTGCAGGTGGCTCGACTTCGATCAGTGTAGATTGTGAGGGGAGTAGGCCCTCGTGCTGTTCGGTTACGAGTGCGCGTACGGGTGTATTGAACGCCTGGGCCTGGCGTAGGACAAGCGCTTCTTCTGCTTCCCAATCACCACTGTGGGGTACGAGCGCGTAGTCAAATTCGTGGTGACCGAGGCACTGAGCTTCAGGTGTCAATTCTTGAGGACCAGCGTCTCCTTTACGGGTTGACAGATCACCGCGTGAAAGCCATTCCACGCAGCGTAGAAGCGTTACTGCTACTGCCAACTGTCCCGATTCGCCGGAAATGATCTCATACTCGGGTAAGCCGCGATTGAGCACTCCCAAGCCGATTGTGCCGTTACTGGCATCAACAAATCGTTTCTGTGGAAAGGTGTTGACCGGCTCTTCGATCCATTCCGCGACATCCGCGGGACGTGGTGCGGCAATTGGTCGCACGCGAACTTCGAACGTGCCTTCGGCGGCGGCGGTCTGAATTGGATAGGGTAGAGGAAATGTCACGCGTAGCCGGTGATCTTTGGCCGAATTTTCGACACTTGTATGCATGTCGATACGACGTACTCCAGGTGTCAGTATTATCTCGCTGACGATGGAGTAATCGGTCATCTGAGCGCTGCGCTCATTGCGCGCCGGTGAGCAGGCAGCTGGCAATGACCAGGTGCCACTGATACGCAGGATTGAGCGTACAGGTCCAGAGCTAAGCAGTTCGATTTTTGGCGGTGCTTTGGGTTTACTGATAAGCAGATCGTGCTCAGGGGGACAGTAGTTATACAGATCGCCAATGTCGCCGCCATCTACAAAGCGGTTCAGGCCTGTAAAAACGGCGTGGGTTTGCCTGTCGGTAATTGTCAGCGTCCCATCTTCCTGGTTCGCTTCGACGGTGTAGAACTCGTTTTCTATGGAGAGATGTGACGTGATTTCACTCTGGCCTGCTGCAAGAGTGTCTGCTGGTACAGGTGGCATTTCATCTTGCAAACCATAGGGATAAATCCAGAATGTTTTCAATCCATAGGCGGGGAGATCGGCAGCAACGAAGTCGATGGTCTGCCGCGCCTCGTCTACCGCTGTAAACTCAAGCATGTTGATATCTTCACGCTGCAGGAGATCCAGCACCTTTCGTTCAGCGGCGTACAGCTCCTGTGTATCGAGGGTGGTATTTCCTGAGCGAGTGAGCATCACTTCAATCGATACTATCCCTGGTTGGTGTCCCTCTTCTATGGTGACACGCGTAATCTCGTAGCCTGTTTCAGCCTGACCCAGCATACCGCCAAGTGTTGTCTGAGCCAGATGGATGAAATCACCGGGAGCCTGTTCGCCCATTAAGGCAACCGCTGCTGCGATCATATCGCGAGCAAATGGCATTGAGCCGAGTTCCTGCCGCCAGCGATTGACGACGCGCAAAGGCATGCGTACACCCTGCTCATCAACAATCACAGCCTGGTTTAATGAGCCTGGCAGTTGGGTGAGGATTTGCACTGCTTCTGTTCGCGGTCCCGGTGCGGGGTTGAAGACAACAATTGGAGTGGCATCGCGATCTTTATGCGGCTGATTGCTGTTCGCGTTAATCGTTGCGCGCGTATCAGTTACGGAAGCAAGATGTTGCAAAGCCTGGGCGACCAGGTTCTCACCAATCTGCTGGCTCTGCGCGAAACGCACGCTATTTTCACGATGTACCTGGTCAATACTACAGCCGCAAATGCTATCGTGTGGATGGTTTTGTAACAGATATTTCCAGGTCAGTCTGACGAACCCCTTGGGATAAGGCGCTCCCAGCTTCCATGCCCAGACTGTAAGGGGTTCTACCCATCGTTCGAGCAGGTGTTCCGTTGCCGCATTTTGCTGCTTTATCCACATGCGAGTTGAGAGGACGGAGGGTAGCAAATGCGATAACTGGCTACTGCGCATCTCACCACTGAGTACCTGTAAAGATGTGCCAGAAGCATGTTCAATCTGCTGCTGAACAGCCTCGATGTATTGAGGAAGCGTGCCCATACGAACATGAATGCTGTCGATATGTTTGACCTGTCCAGCGATTTCGAGAGGCCTATACTGTGTGAACAGCTTTTCGCGCTCGGGGTCGATGTGCGACAGTAGTGTATTAGCGGTCTCGATTGTCTTTGGTAACCCTTCTTGCGGTTCTAAATGGTCTGATCCATTCATGAAAAGCAGGGTATTAGTAGTTGCCATGGGCAAAAGAGGAGCTGCCAGCAATTCAACTCGAGTTGCAAACTCTTCGGGATCGAGTGGCATGTCACGTGCATTGGAATAACCCATAGGACTTGCCAGAAAAATCACCAGCACTTGCGTGCCATCTGGCGCCGCCCAAAAGAACTCGCTTTTGTGCGCTTCAGCACCAACACCACGCCAGAAAACTGCGTTGTCGATGCCAAATCCGCGTAGAATTTGCGGTAATTGCGCGATATGACCAAAGCAATCGGGCACATATCCCGCCCGCATTTGCCCACCAAATTCAGCCGCCTGGTGCAAGCCGATCTGTAAATTTCGCACAAGTGACTCACCGCTTACAAGAAACTCATCGGGCTGCAAGTACCAGGGGCCGACCTGTATGCGCCCCGAGCGGATATAGTTCTTCAGCCGCTCTGCCTGCTCTGGCCTCACCTCCAGATAATCATCGAGTACGATTGTCTGGCCGTCAAGCATGAAGTGGGTAAACGTGGGATCGTGGTCAAGAATGTCGAGCAACCTGTCGATTGCGTGTACCAAACGAATGCGAAACTGATGAAATGTCTGATACCACTCGCGGTCCCAATGTGTATGAGGAACAAGGATGATGTTGAGTTGCCCGGTCATAAAACCTCTTTAGAGAGATAGAAAGGAGAACCTGAAAATCGAAGCCAAAAAACCTGCCTTGTGCTTTCTGAAAACGAGTAGGCTCCGTCTCACTTTCTGCTGTTGTGAACTGCGTCCGATAGCACAAGATAGATGTTGTGCGGTGGACTTATTATAACGGATAAATGCCTGGGATACAAGCTCACGATTCCGTCGTTCCGTCGGGTAAAACGTTACGAAGCTGGTACACTTCCATCATCGCTCTGGAACATTTTGATTTGATTTGACATGGGGATCTCATTTTTTCGGCTTGAGCGTGGAGACCGAGATATCATAGATGAGCTGTCGCAGCCAGTGGACAAACTGTTCAGGCGTAGAGGGCCGCTCCTGCTCCAGCCACCAGCCGAGCGCGCTACATCCAGCCGAGGCAATAGTGGTGATCTTCAGATCGAGCGGCGGTGTATCGGGATCAGATGCGGCTTCGGGAAACGCCTGATGGAAGTACGCAAGAACACGCTGCTGCGTCTGCTGGCGAAAGCGCTGGCTCAAAAAGGCGTCCGCCTGCGCACCCAGCATCACGCGGTAAAAGTCGGGAAACTGTTGAATCTGCTTGCATAGCTCGATGTGTCCTTCATGACGACCTTCCCCTATGATCCCTCCCTCCTCCTCTAACACCTCGTAGATCTCATTGAGATGCTGTTCGAGCAGATCGTATTTATCAAGGTAGTGGCGATAAAACGTCGAGCGGTTCACCATTGCACGCTTGGTAATATCACGCACGGTGAGGGCCGCGAACCCTTTCTCCACAGTCCCCTCAATCAACGCTTGCTGAAGCAGTTTGCGCGTGCGACGAACCCTCAGATCTTCAACGCCATCGAGTTTTTGCATCACTTTCCTCTCCCCTGTTGCATAGGCAACACGTTCCGTTCCATTGCTGATTGACGCTCATTGTACCATCGGTTACGCTTTTTTTGCAACGGCGCGTTGGCTCTGCGCCGCTTTTGAGGAACAATCTCAAGTAGAGAAAGAGAAGGAGAGAGAAAGAACTATGGATATACTCGTCTATGGGGCAGGTGTTATTGGCAGTGTCTATGCTGCCAGACTAAAGGCGGCGGGATACAATGTATCGCTGCTGGCGCGCGGGCAACGGGCGGTATCATTGCGTACACATGGTATTCAGCTTGAAAATGCATCCACCGGAAAAAAGACGACAACCCAGGTGGCTGTCGTTGAACAACTGGCTCCAACCGATAGATATGATGTTGTCATCGTGACCGTACGACTCGACCAGCTTCATTCTATCTTACCCGTCCTCGCAGCCAATCATGAGATTCCCACCCTGCTATTTCTGCTCAGCAATCCGGCTGGCCTGCGGCAATTTGAGGAGCTTGATCCGCAGCGCATTGTTCCTGGTTTCCCAGCCGTTGGTGGTGTACGTAAAGGAGATGTCGTGCATTATATCCCCCTTCGCCAGGTGCCGACGATGCTGGGCGAAGCTGATGGCAGTGTGACGCCACGCCTTCACCAGCTCGCGGCTCTGTTCAAACAGGCTGGCTTCACCGTGAAGCTGAGTCCCGACATGCAAGCGTGGTTGAAAATCCACGCGATCACGGACATGGGCATCATCGCAGCCGTCAGGATGACGGGGGGAAGCACGCAGCTTGCGCGGTCGCGTCGCAAAGTTGTGATGCTGGTGCAGGCCATTCGTGAAGGGCTGCTGGCCCTGCGAGCGCTGGGCACGCCCCTGGCGCCCTTCTATCTGACCGTGCTCTTTCTCTGGCTCCCTCGCTGGCTGACTGTCATCCTCATGCAAGCTGTGCTGCGCACGCGGCTTTCCGTGCTTGGGATTGACGCTCATCTCGGTGACGACATTGAAGAGATACGTCAGATGGCACGGGAGATCATGGCGCAACTGCGCTCCTCGCCACTCGACACACCGACTCTGAATCGCCTGATGCTGGTATTAGAGTAGACAACCCACTTTGATGGCTCCATGACGGAAGCACTCATTCATGGGATGAGTGTGCAGTATGATATTGATGCCGAGAAGGTCTATATGGCAGGGTACACAAAACGAAACAGGCTGTCCCAGCGATGTTTTTTTCGGAGGTAGTCGGGATCAATGCTCGTGATCCAATGTTTGGCTCGTTTGGGTTTACACTAGCTCGATCTTGAGCGATACTAAACGAATATGGGGGGCTTCCGCTCTTCTTGAGTTTTTCTGACAGTAGCAGCGCCTCTCTGCTTTCTCAATCTCCAGCATCCGATTGTTGGTGGAACCCGGCACAGCAATGAATTTGACAACCCGGCTATTTGCTGATACCATCTCAAGAGTGTCAAAAAGTGTCAAATCGCTTCATAACAGAACTCTGAGGATTGGCAACATGGACTTGTGTGGCGGCGGCTCTTGTGTTACACTAAGTGGCAAGAATATTTGTTCTAATATGGAGGTTACCAATGGCTCGAGGTAGTAGCTACGGAGATAATTCGTCTTTGCCATCAACCTCAGTTACTCCTCAAACGTATATACCCAGGCGTGCTACACGTGAACTTCCTGCCGTTCAGGACGAGCAGTTTGAGACGGAAGAAGTTCCTGTGAGGCGAACTGGTGGTTTACCCTCTACACAGTATTACGTGGAAGAACATCCTCTTACCCGGCATCGCATATGGCTGAATCCGATGCTCATCTGTATGGTTGTGATTGTGGTTGGGTCATTGGTAATTATTAGCGCCGCACTCTACCAGAGGCCAGGACCTTCTCAGCTTGTCAACGACACAAATGTGCAATCTATCCCAATCCAGGTAGGTGGTTCTGTAGCCGTATTCTATACATGGCAGAACAGTAATGGACCTATAGTGAATAAAAAGCCGATTCCGCTTCACAACGGTCCCTATTCCGTTTTAGGTAAACCCACTATCAGTGCGAGTTTTATCAATCAGGTACTGGCAAGTTATCATTCTCCAGCCGCGGGCAAAGGGCAGACGCTTTATGATTTGGGCGTGAAATATGGCATTGATCCAGTTTTTGCCCTGGCATTCTTTATGCACGAAAGCCTTTTTGGTACAACAGGTGAAGCTCGGGCCACACTATCGCTTGGCAATTCGCGCTGCATTCCAACCAGGCCATGTATAGACCAGAACAGAGGTGGCTATGCACAAATGTATAGTTGGGAAGATGGTTTTGATCAGTTTTACAAACTGATTCGCAATCTGTATGTTGCTCAATGGGGACTTGTCACTATCGATCAAATCATCCCTACATATGCGCCTAATAGCGATGGCAATAACGAACAAGAATACATCGCGACATTGAAGTACGAGATCGATAGCTGGCGTGCGGGTATTCTTAGACCGTAATCAATCCTTGTTCTAATGCCTTACTCAAAGCCTCGGTACGGCCAGAAACATTCAACTTTTGATAAATGTTAGCCAGGTGAAAGTTTACCGTACGTTCGCTCACAATTAATCGCGCGGCAATCTCTTTGTTACGCAATCCTCTTGCTAATAAGCTTAATACTTCCTGTTCTCTAGCCGTTAGAGCTTCGTGGCTGAAGTTTCCCTGTGCCTGTTTGCCAAAACGCGAAATGAGTCGACCCGCGATTTGCGGTTGCACCAGTACCTCGCCCCGAGCCACTGTGCGTACTGCTTGAGCCAATTCATTAGCTGCAATATCCTTGAGCACATAGCCGTCAGCCCCTGCTCGTAGCGTTTCATACAGAAAATCTTCGCGATCCAGGGACGAAAGAAGCAGAACACGTGTATCTGGATTGAGTTGTTTTATCTGGCGCAGCGCTTCAAGGCTTTGTCCATTGGGAAGGAGCGCATCCATGATGACAACCTGAGGACCCAGTTCCATTGTCTCGCTGACGGCCTGCACTCCATCAGTTGCTTCTCCGACTACAGCAATATCTTGAGAGCCTTCTAACAAGCGTCGCAGACCAGCCCTTGTGACTGCCTGTGCATCCACAACCAGCACCCTTGTAGCAGTCGTACCCTCAGCATCGAGTACCTCTTGCTTTTGTGCGCTTGTGGTCCTCTCTGCAGGTGGGATGTTTGTCTCTGTATGAATATGATGAATATATGGTACGCGAGCCTTTACCTGAGTACCTTGCTCGATGCTGCTCTTGATCTCGATGAATCCTCCAAGATGTTCAATACGTTTTTGCAGGTGCGCTTGAAGATTACCATGCGTAGCAAACCGTCCGCCTTCATCAGGTGAAATGAATGGTGGCGCGGCAACCCGATTAGTGATATCAGGACTCGCATCGCTAGACTCTGGTGGAACACCATCATCCTCGATACTAAGCTGGACTTCATCGCGTGCATAGCTTAAGGCAAAACGCAGCTTACGTGTATTTGTATGGCGCTGCACGTCATCCAGCGCTTCCTGAGTTATGCGAAATAGCAAATTCTCGATGTTACTGCTTAACGGCCGTTCTTCACCTGAGAAATTAATTCGGCTTGAGAGTCCCAATGCTTCAGCTGTCTCTTCAACAGCGCGTGTCAGTGCCTCTGCCAGTGACACGCCGCTTAATTCCGCCATAGGTACATCATCACTCACGGCACGGACCTCGTAAAGCATGTCTCTTGTCATCTGCTCAAGGATTGCCAGGCCATTACGAATAGCATCCATATCTGGTATTTGATAGGTAAGAGGCTCATCTATTCCATCAAGCGTATCTTTATGTACAAGCATCTGTAGCGCGTTCAGTTGAATCATCATCGCGCTTAATGTCTGTATAAGATGGGCATGATCAGTTTGTTGTGTAGGATCATCGAGGCCCATAAGTTTTCTCCAGGTTCTTTTTTAGCAGGTTGATGAACTATATTATGCCACATATTTTTTAATGCACCGCTTCAAGGGTTAGTTTCCCATCAATTGCGTCGATTTCCAAAGTATCACCATCCCGCATCGATCCATCAAGGAGCGCACGCGCAATACGGTTTTCAACTTCTTTCTGAATGATGCGCTTCAGCGGGCGCGCGCCAAATTGCGGGTCGTATCCCATGTTTGCCAATAGCTCTCTGGCTGTATCGCTCAGGTGTAGAGTGATATGGCGTTCGGCCAGGCGAGGGCGCAGGCGATTTACCTGTATGTCGACAATGTTCATCATCTGGGAGCGAGTGATCTGGTGGAACACAATCACTTCGTCAATGCGGTTGATGAACTCGGGTCGAAAGCCTTCCTCACGCAAGCGCTGTCGCACCGTACGTTGGATCTCGTCTTCATCCATGCCATCGAATTCGTGTAGCCATGTAGTTCCCACGTTACTTGTCATAATGATGACCGTATTTTTGAAATCGACGGTGCGACCCTGACCATCTGTCAAGCGACCATCGTCGAGTATTTGTAGCAGGACATTGAAAACTTCGGGCGCGGCTTTTTCAATCTCGTCGAAGAGCACGACAGAGTACGGGCGACGACGCACTGACTCAGTCAGTTGACCTCCTTCTTCGTAGCCGATGTAGCCAGGAGGCGCGCCAATGAGACGCGAGACGCTGTGCTTTTCCATATATTCGGACATGTCGATTCGCACGAGCGCGCGCTCATCATCAAACAGAAATTCTGCCAGCGCTCGTGCCAGTTCGGTCTTCCCAACGCCCGTTGGTCCAAGGAAGATAAAGCTTGCGAGTGGACGATTTGGATCTTGCAGTCCGGCTCGCGATCGCCGTACAGCATCGGAGACAGTCTGCAATGCCAATTCCTGCCCAACGACACGTTCGCGCAGTCGATCTTCCATAGTGAGCAACTTCTGTACCTCAGCCTCCATCAGCCTTGAGACGGGTATATGCGTCCACTTCGAGACGATCTCAGCGATATCCTCCGCGTCGACCTCTTCTTTGAGCATGCGCGCTCCCTGAATGTTAACGAGTTTCGACTCCATGTCTTGAATACGTCGTTCCAGGTCAGGAATGATGGCATGACGCAACTCTGCCATTTTGCCATAGTCATATTCGCGTTCGGCTTTATCAAAATCGACTTGCGCCTGCTCAAGTTCTTTCTTCAGGCGACGAATTTCCTCAACAGGTTCGCGTTCACTTTCCAGGGCCAACTGCAAGCTATGCAATTGTTCAGTTAAGTTAGCAATCTCTTGCTCGACTTTCGCACGTCGCTCCTGGCTGGCTGGATCGATCTCCTTCTTTAGCGCTTCCTGTTCCACTTGCAACTGGCGAATACGGCGATCCAGAACATCAATCTCAGTTGGAGTGCTATCTAGCTCCACACGCCGATGGCTGGCGGCCTCATCAACCAGGTCAATGGCCTTGTCGGGCAAAAAACGGTCAGTAATATAACGGTTAGAAAGAATCGCGGCAGCTACCAGAGCGCTATCTTGAATGCGCACGCCATGGTGCACTTCGTAGCGTTGTTTCAAGCCACGTAAGATACTGATTGTATCTTCGACCGTTGGCTGGTCGACCATAACAGGCTGAAAACGCCGCTCTAAAGCGGCATCTTTCTCAATATGCTTGCGGTACTCGTCAAGCGTTGTCGCGCCGATACAGTGAAGTTCACCTCGCGCCAGCATTGGCTTCAACATATTGGAGGCATCCATCGCACCTTCTGCGGCACCCGCGCCTACCAGCGTATGTAGTTCATCGATGAAGAGGATAATGGTGCCTTCGGAGCTGGTGATTTCTTTCAGGACAGCCTTCAAGCGTTCCTCAAACTCACCGCGATATTTGGCTCCCGCGACTAAAGCGCCTAGATCGAGGGTCACAACCTGTTTATCTCGCAATGTCTTTGGTACATCGCCACGCACGATACGTTGGGCCAGTCCCTCGACGATGGCTGTTTTGCCTACCCCTGGTTCGCCAATCAAGACAGGGTTATTTTTCGTGCGGCGACTCAGGACCTGGATTACACGCCGTATCTCATCGTCACGGCCAATCACCGGGTCGAGTTTGCCCTGTTCCGCCAATTGCGTAAGGTTGCGACCATATTTTTCTAAGGCCTGGTATTTCACCTCGGGGTTCTGATCGGTGACGCGTTGCACACCACGAATAGAGCTAAGAGCTTTCAATACGAGATCGCGAGTCAGACCCGCCGCTTTTAAAATACGCTGCGCTGACCCGTCACCAATGTCGAACATCGCAAGAAGCATATGTTCAACACTGAGGTATTCGTCATGAAAATTGTTCATTTCTTTCCAGGCCGCTTCAAGTAATTTGCGCAAGCGAGGTGAGATGCTCGGTTCGCTGCCTCCATAAGCACGAGGCAGGCGCTCAATATCTTCAGTAACCTGGCGTCGTGTCATTTCTGGGTTACCCCCTACTTTTTGGATGACTTGCTGTACAACGCCACCTTCTTGAGATAACAGTGCGGCCAAGAGGTGCTCAACTTCAATCTGGCTGTTATTGTATTGCTTAGCCAGCTCATTTGCTTCGCTCACGGCCTGACGAGCTTTTTCCGTAAATTGTTCAATCTTCATATAAACTCTCCACTGGTGGTCTGGTTCTAATCGATATAAATATAGCACATTGAGCTAGCTAGCACAAGAAAGTTTGAGCGTACTATTATCAAGTTTTCTTGACATTTCATTCTCGACAGGAAATGATCGATATGTTACACTCATGAAAGAAGACAAGGTAGATGGGACTTTGTTCGAACATATGACGCAACAATTACAAGAAAAACAAGCAACAACACAGATTGCAGCAGCTATTGAGAGCCTGCTCTTTGTCTCAGGTCGTCCATTAGCGTATGCAGAGTTACGCAAACTACTTGATGTCGATGACACGGATTTAACATGCGGCTTACAACTGCTGAATGATCAGCTTGAGAGCCAGGAACGTGGCATACGTTTACAGCGCCTGGGCGAACAAGTGCAACTCGTGACTGCACCTGAAAATGCACACTATATCGCAGCCCTTCTTGACTTACCAATGACAGCCAGGCTCACAACCGCAGCCATGGAAACGCTTGCAGTCATCTCCTATCGCCAACCCATCACTCGCGCTCAAATTGAAGCTATACGCGGCGTCAATAGTGACCGTGCCGTGGCCAGCCTTGTACAACATGGGCTGATCGTTGAAATCGGCCGGGCTCAGACTATTGGCCGTCCGGCGCTTTTTGCCACCACTCCAGAATTTTTGCAACAGTTTGGCTTGACCAGCCTGGAACAATTACCACGAACCGATGGTGTATCTCACTCAACCGAGATCGGAAGAGAGTAATCGAATGCGTCTTGGTCGACATATGCCTACACATTCGAACGCGGCAAAAGCGGCGGAAATAGCAAGCCAGCTTGGCTGCACCTCTATTCAAATTTTCGCCAGCAATCCCACAGGCTGGCGACCAACTGCAGACAACCCCAAGAGTCAAGCGGCTTTTGCACAGGCTGCTCTGGACTATGATCTTGAACCAGTCGTTATTCACGCTCCGTATTTGATCAACCTGGCTTCACCCGATGAAGTGATCTGGCAGAAGTCTATCACTTTGTTGCGTTGGACGTTACAACGAGGAGAATTGTTAGGCGCCAGGCATGTTGTTTTTCATACAGGTAGCCATAAGGGTTCCGGTGTCGATGCGGGTCTCTCTCGAATTGCCGAAGCAATCGCGCTTATTCTTCCCCAAACTCCCGCTGACGTCATGCTATTGTTAGAGAACGACGTTGGAGCAGGAAACTCTCTCGGGCATAGTTTCGAGCAAATTGGTATGGTACTCAATGTGTTGCCACAATACGAAGACCGCCTGGGTGTTTGCCTCGATACAGCTCATCTCTGGGGAGCGGGACATGATATCTCTAACGCTGTTTCTGTTCAGCAGCTTCTCCAACATTTTGATGATGTCATCGGGCTAAAGCGACTGCAAGTGATCCACCTGAATGATACGGAGATGGCATTAGGTAGTCACCGCGATGTGCATGCCAGGCTTGGTGAGGGTATCATCGGGGAAGAGGGACTGCGAGCCTTACTCTGCGATCCGCGCCTCGAACACGTTGCAGTTTTATTGGAAACGCCTATCAAAACCGATGAACAGGATAAAGAAGATTGGGAACACGATAAGGGGCAATTGGAGAAAGCGAAGGAGTTAATGAGGCATGAAGTCAGGCAAACCGCAGATCCATAATTTGCCTATCAACGACGTGACTACACTGGGTGCATATGCTTTTGAATTGCAACAGGAGGCCGAAGCGCGTGGCGAGGTGTTACCACCTCCTGCTCGCTTGCATATCGGAGAACCAAGTTTTCGCACTCCGGAGCATATAAGAAGCGCAGCAATTGAAGCTTTACAGACCGAGTCAATCACCTATGGACCTGCCGCGGGATGGCCATGGTTGCGTGAACTGATAGCAGAGAAAATCGAACGTGTCAATGGCTATTACGTTGGCCCACAGCAAGTTGCCATTGCTATGGGCGGTACTGGAGCAATTCTGGCAGCATTGATGGCGACCGTAGGCGCAGGCGATGAAGTGCTTATCCCAGATCCCCATTGGCCCCATTACACGATGCAACTTGCCTGTTGCGGCGCTACTCCTGTTTCATATGCACTTGATCCACAGAACGGGTGGTTGCCTGACATAACAGATCTGGAACGACTCGTGACCCCACGCACGCGCTTATTGCTGATCAATAGTCCGGGTAATCCCACAGGTGCTGTATATCCAGCACGACTTGTAGAGGATCTACTTGACTTTACCCGGCGGCATGATCTCTACCTGCTTTCAGATGAATGCTACGATGAAATTCTTTTCGAGGGTATACATGTCAGCCCTGGCGCGTTGCTTGTCCAAGACGAATTTAATCAAGGGAGAGTAATGTGTGTCTATACATTTTCTAAGACCTATGCGATGACCGGGTGGCGTATAGGCTACCTTGCGACAGGAACGCAACTTCTTAAGACGATCACTTATGTGCTAGATGCCAGTTATACGAATATCAGTACAGCCATACAGCGTGCTGCCGCCGCTGCTTTAACGGGTTCCCAAGATTGCGTCGTCGAGATGCGACAAGTATACCAGCATCGGCGTGATCTCGCGGTGAGTCTCCTCAAAGATCTTGGTCGCTACATTTACACTCCGCATGGAGCATTCTACATCCTGGTTGATGTCAGCGGCGCGGATGGTACAAAGCGTCGCGGGCGACAATTCGCGCTCGATTTGTTACGCGAACGCAATATTGCCGCTGCGCCTGGCAGCACCTTTGGTTCGGTAGCAGAAAATTATGTGCGTATCTCCCTCGCAGCCTCAGATGAAGAGATCGTACGCGGTGTGCGAGAGATTTGCGAGTTCGCTGATAGTTATTAGCCAACGCTCCTATCGTTGCTCTGTTGTATGTACCAACACCCTCAGCGGAGAGGCACATGCCACTTTGCCAACCATTGTCTTGTGCGGTGATCGCGGGCACCGATAACTGCTGAATTGAGGAAGACTCGTATGGCAAAGGTATCTCTGCCTTTTCTCCTCGTATATATTTAAAATCTATTGTAAGGTATCATCGTTAAGCGAATGTAAACCGCCCAAACAGAAATGTGCTGAATCTGTTATAATGTTCCTTACCTGAATTTAGCATGTAATATGCAAATTTATACTGAATACATTGATCCTATTGATAATATGAAGCAGGAGATGTGATCATGGTAGAGCAGCAGGATCAAGCTAAGCGTGAACACATATTGGGAACCGTTGAAGCTAGAGGTGTGGGCTTCGTTAACCTCGAATTTACCGATGTAGTTGGCATGGCAAAATGTGTAACCATACCTGTCGAACAACTTCCCGATTGCCTCATTCATGGGAAATGGTTTGATGGATCCGCAATAGAAGGATTTGCGCGCGTTGCTGAAAGTGATATGTACCTCTTTCCCGATCTTGATACATTTGCCATTTTGCCGGGCAAAATACGTCCGCAAGCGATAACGCCATCATTACCCATTGAGCCGAATGACCAGTTTCTTGAAGCTGTCGCTGTCGCTCGAATCATCTGCGATGTTCGCACTCCCAATGGCGAACGTTTCGATGGCGATCCTCGTGCTACACTGTTACAAGCATTGGATCTTGCGAACTCCATGGGTTTCAATTTTCTGGTGGCTCCTGAACTAGAATTCTTCCTATTGCATCTCGAGGATAAGACTCCCATGCCCCTTCCACATGATAGGGGTGGTTACTTTGATCTCTCAACCGACCTGGCTGCAATAGTGCGTCGCCAGATGGTTCAGGCACTTCAACAAATGGGCATCAGGATTGAGGCAAGTCATCATGAAGTTGCTGCAGGCCAGCACGAGCTTGATTTCGAAACGGCTGATGCCCTTCATATTGCCGATGGTTTGATGACGGCAAAGTATGTGCTTAAGGAGATTGCTGCCCAGCATGACCTGTATGCTACATTCTTACCCAAGCCATTCTTTGGAGAGAATGGCTCGGGAATGCATACTCACCAGCAATTGATAAGCAGCGCAAGCGGGCAAAATGTCTTTGTCGATGAACATGGGGAATACGGCCTATCTGATATTGGTCGTTATTTTATCGCTGGACAGCTGGCTCATGCACATGCCATGTGCGCGATACTTGCCCCTTTGGTCAACTCTTATAAACGCCTGGTACCGGGCTTTGAAGCCCCTGTGTTTATCAAATGGGGACGCGTTAACCGTGAGGCGCTGATCCGTGTTCCTCGACCTGGAATAGACAGGCAGTTATCGGCACGTATCGAACTGCGTTGCCCTGACCCAAGTAGCAATCCCTACCTGGCACTGGCGGTTATGCTGAGGGCAGGTCTTGATGGAATTCAACGTAAACTGCCATTACCTCCAGCTATGGATGAAAGTCTTTTTCTACGTGACGATGGAGAGAGTCAACGCCATCTCACCAGGTTACTACCGGCAACACTAGGTGAAGCATTAGAGGGTTTACGTGAAGATAACCTCATTCGCGAGACACTTGGTGACTCAATATACGAAGGATTTATCGAGGCCAAAAGTATCGAGTGGATGGAGTATCGCAAGCAGGTGCATGCCTGGGAACTTGAGCGCTATCTGCCGGTATTTTAAAAGCAAGAAGCATGCGATATGTGGCTAAACATTCCAGACCGCACATCGCCTGTTTCTTGTAATTTCCTTTACTCATTAGGACGAACAAGCCAGTATCGACCACTTTCCCGCATCATAATGCGTTGATCGATGAATTCGCGGCGCAAGCTTGCGACGTCATCATGAAACGTCTTCAGAATGGTATTGACCTCTTTTTCATCATACAGGCGACCCCATTCAAAAGAGCGTGCCAATTCTTCCATCACGTAGCGCCGTTTCTTGTACTGAGCTGGAATG
>Ga0208324_1000543_pt1 | contig 16913 bp, 14 predicted proteins | sample Sb_taG_2_FD_187707 | JGI IMG/M metagenome (GOLD analysis project Ga0208324, IMG submission 187707) | Peat soil microbial communities from Weissenstadt, Germany - Sb_50d_5_LS metaG (SPAdes) (version 2) | ecosystem: Environmental > Terrestrial > Soil > Wetlands > Peat | place: Germany... | reverse complement strand
CACGGTCGTCGCTCATCACGCCATCCTTAATCTGTGCGCGTCCGCTGCGCCGCCGCGGAGCATGCCGGGCCTTCAGCCCATCCTCGCCTGTATTCTGCTCTTCGTCATCAGGCTCGCGGTGCATCTGGGATGCTTGCTTGTCGCCGACCGGAAGTCCGGGCCGGTTGGCTCCTCGCCGTCGGCCGGTGGATGCCACTCGGTAGCCAGCCACAGTTCCCGCGCGATGACCTGAGCGTGACGCTCCTGGTAGGCGGCGAGCTCACGGCCGACCGGAGTGCCGGCCCCTGCCTCCGCGCGCAGTACCTCCCAGGAGGAGACGTGCTGCACGCTGAACTTTGCGGCCAGTTGCTCGCCCTGCGTTCCCTTGCCGCCGCCAGGGGCGGCGATCAGAGGAATAGCTGCGCGAGCCCTTTTGCGTCAAGGGGACTGCGGCCGCGCCGCCAACATCACCGGCACCAACTACGTGATCGACGGCGGCCTGATCAAGACAAGCCAAGCCCCAGGCAGCCGACACTCAACCCCCGCGGCCAGGGCGACCCGGCGGCCGTCGCGGTAATGCTGCGCAGGTTTGCCTGTGGACCATTGCCTCCTCGCGGCCGGTGCGATCATCGTTGCACTCTGCGGAGAGTTGCGACCGCGTCCCGGGGCAAGGCCCAGCTCGGTATCGGCGGCGGGTCGGCCAGGGTACCGGCCAACCTGGCGGGGAAGCCGTCCAGGATGGACCGGTCACCGAAACGGTCGCGCTGCTTGACGCAGGCACCGGCGCGGACCACCGACTCGGCCCCGACCACGCTGCCGTCGCACACGATCGCGCCCGGCTCGACGACACTGCCGCGGCCGATGTGGCAGCCGTGGATCATCGCGCCCGGTCCGATCACCGCGTCGTCGTCGATGATCAGCTCGTTGTCGGGCAGCAGGTGCAGCACCGTGTTCTCCAGGATCTGCACCCGGGAGCCGATGCGGACCGGGCCGTGGGAGTCCCCGATGATCTTCACGCCGGCGCCGATCAGTGAGCCTTCGCCGATGACCACGTCGCCGGTGATCTCCGCCGAGTCGAACAGCACCGTGCCGGCACCGATCGACGGGGTCTTGTCGCGGTAGGCGTACAGGGTTCCCATGCGTTCTCCGGCTTGCAGCGGCCCGGACACGATCGTGCCCGGGTAGTCGGTCAGGTTGGTCTGATGCTGACGTAGCACCGCCAGCCGCTCCCGGTCGGCGTCGGTGGCCGACCGGATCACATGCGGCGGGCGCCCGACCAGGACAGAACCGGCCGGGATGACGGTACCCGGCGGGACCAGCGTGCCCTCGCCCAGGATGCACCCGCTGCCGAGACGCGAGCCGAGCATGAGGATCGCGCCGTTGCCGATCTCGCACAAGTCACCGACCGTCGCCCCGACGATGGCGGCGCGGTGGCCGAAGACGGTGCGCTGGCCCACCCGGACCGGATGAGCGGGGGTGCCGATCACCACCCCGTTCTCCAGGATGGCCGAGTGGTTGCCGATGCTCACCGCTCCGCCATGCGAGCGCACCACCAGGCCCTGCGCCAGGATGGCGCCGGCACCGACGTGGACCTCACCGAGGATCACCGCGGATCGGGCGATCTCAGGCTGGGGCTGGTCAACGAGAAGGTGATTGAAACTCACGCGCCCTTACCGTCCTCCTGGCCATTCGGGCATCCAGCCGACCGGTACCGACTCTACGCGCGCACAACCCGCGCCGGGGCCTCGCTGGAGCTCCCGGCGTTCTCCGCGCTGGATGAGCTGGCCGCCACCATCCGCGCTGAGGTCAACGCCGGGATCTTGCGGGTATCGTCTCCCGGGTGGGCACGGAGCCACGGCAGCGGATGCGCGGGCTGCTGACGACGGCGGGGCTAGATGGCAGGTCGATGTTCAGCCGGCTGAAGAAACCGGCCCAGGGCCACCTGGTTCCGCTTCAAGGCCCAGGCCGGGTACCTGGACCAGGTCGACGAGCTGGGGGACACCGCGGCGTGGCTGGAGGGGGTCGCGCCGGGCAAGGTCGCTGACTTCGCGCCGATGTTGCCCACCCGGCCATCGCGGCCGTATATGCCGGATGACTGCGGCTGCCCGGGTCGTTGTCGCCCGGCACCTCGACAAGGCGATCCGGCCGCGTTACGTTGCCGTCAATAGCCCCGGACGGGAGGGCGTGGTCATGACGACAACAGTCACCGCGCTGGCGCAGGATATCGGGCTCGCCCGTGAGACCGATTACTTCTTGATGAAAGACCAGCTGACCGAGGATGAGCTGGGGCTGCTCTACCGGGTGCGGCAGTTCGCCGAAGCCGAGGTGCTGCCGGTCGTCAACCTGTACTGGGAGCGGGGCGAGTTCCCATTCGAGCTGGTACCCAAGCTCGGCGCGCTGAATATCGTCGGCGACACCATGGCGGGCTACGGCACGACGCCGATGTCGGCCGTCGGCGCGGGCTTGCTGACTTATGAGCTCAGCCGTGTTGACGGCAGCATCGCGACGTTCTTTGGCGTGCACGTCGGGCTGGCGATGCAGTCGGTCTACCTGCTTGGCTCGGAGGAGCAGAGGCAGCGCTGGCTGCCGCCGATGGCCAGGCTGGAGAAGATCGGGGCGTTCGCGCTCACCGAGCCCGATCACGGGTCCGACGCGGTCATCCTGGAGGCCACGGCCCGGCGCGACGGTAGCGAGTGGGTGATCAACGGCCGTAAGCGCTGGCCCGGCAACGCCGTGTGGTGCGACGTGATCGTGGTCTTCGCCCGTGACACGGACGACGGGCAGGTCAAGGCGTTCGTCGTGGAGAAGGACAACCCCGGCTACGCCGCGTCCAAGATCGAGGGCAAGGTTTCGCTGCGGATGGTGCAGAACGCGGACATCACCCTTACCAACTGCCGCGTCTCCGAAGATGCCCGGCTGCAGAACTGCAACTCGTTCGCCGACGTCGCCAAGGTGCTCAAGGGCACCCGCAACACGGTTGCCTGGGCATCGGCCGGACACGGGGTCGCCGCCTACGACATCGCCCTGAACTACGCCCAGCGGCGGACCCAGTTCGGCCGGCCGATCGCGAAGAACCAGATGATCCAGTCGATGCTCGTCGAGATGCTCGGCGAGGTCACCGCCATGCAGCTGTACTGCATCCGCCTCGGGCGGCTGATCGACGACGGCAAGATGAACGACACGAGGGCCGCCCTGGCCAAGTACTTCTGCTCGGTCAAGGCCCTTCATGTGTGCCGCCTGGCCCGCGACATCCTCGGCGGTAACGGGATCCTGCTGGATTTCCACGTGATGCGCCACCTGTGCGACACCGAGTCGCTCGTCACCTACGAGGGCACCGCGGAGATCCAGGCGCTCATCGTCGGCCGCGACATCACCGGGCAGGGCGCCTTCACCTGATGCGATCCGCATCAGGCGTAGCCACGGGCCGGCTCGGGCAGCGTGCGCAGCGCCTCCAGAGCGATGAATAGTTCCGCTGACGATCTGGGGGTCCTGCAGCGAGCGGCCGGTCTGACGCTCGATGCGGCGCAGCCGGCCGCGCACCGTGTTGGGGTGGCAGTACAGGTGCTTTCCTGCCTAGATCGCGGAGCCCTGGAACGCGAAGAACGCGGCGAGGGTGTTCAGGAGCATCTCCCGCTCGTCCGGGTTGGCTTCGCGCCCGGCGGGAGTGCCGGGGAGGGCCTCAGCGCGTAGCACCTCCCCGGAGGAGAGGTGCTGTTCGCCGAACTGCGAGGCCAGCCGCTCGCCCTGCGTTCCCTTGCCGCCACCAGGAGCGGCGACCATCAGCAGCCTCACTGTGCCTCCCAGGCGGATACGGGAACCTTATCGCGCGAACGCCCGGGGCTACCTCATCGTCACGGGCAGTGCCATCTGGCCGTCCGTGTTCCCTGGTACCAAGGTTCACCGCGAATGTTGTCCGGCGGTGCATCTATCTCCGCTTGTGCGCGGCTATCTCCGCTTGTGCGCGGCGGCCAACGGGGATCGTGTTCCTCGTGCGTTGCGCACGGTGGCCGCTAGCCGGCCGGCGTCTACATTCGAGGTCGGTGCGGCCGAGGAGGAACCATGGCGCCAGGCCTTGTAGGGCGCTACCTGCTTGGATCTACCAGACGGAGATCCCGGCCGGATTGCCTGCCAGCATCACAGGGAGGAGACTCGACCTGGGGGCGCACGAGCGCACCGCAGAAAGCACGGCCGGCGACGGCGTCGCAGCCGCTGTCACCGGGGTCTGCAACCGGTGTATCCGCCACGCGGCCCGATATAGGCAAGGCTCGGCCGCCCGCCGGGGCGCAAGAGCGCTGGAGGGGATGACAATGGCGAACCTCGCATCCAACCTCGTGGAAACGGCCAGCGGCCTGGGCGATAGCGTCGCGCTGCGGGTCGGTCCGGCCGCCACGACATACGCCGAGCTCGATCGGGCGAGTTCGCGAGTCGCCGGGATGCTTCGCGAACGCGGCCTGAAGCCCGGCGACCCGGTGGGTGTCATGCTGCCGAACGTCGCCGAGTTCGCCGTTATCTACTATGGCGTGCTCCGCGCCGGCTGCGCTGTCGTCCCCATGAATCCGCTGCTCAAGGCGCGGGAAGATCACGCCATGGCAGAACTGCTACCGGAGCATAAGGCTGCTCGGCGGCAAGAGCCGGTTCATCCTGTCTACCAGCGGTCACATCGCCGCGCTGGTGAATCCGCCAGGTAATCAAAAAGCTCGCTACCAGATCAACGAGAGCACTCCCGCCGACCCGGAGGACTGGCTGAAAACCGCCGGGACTGAGCAGGGCAGCTGGTGGCCCGACCTGCTGGCGTGGCTTGGCGAGCGGTGCGGCGCGGATAAGCCGGCCCCGGAAGAACTCGGCGGCGGCGGACTGCGGCCGATCGTCGACGCGCCGGGCACTTACGTCTTGGACACCTGACCGGGAGACGCCATGTATGAGGACATCGGCCGCTCGCTCAGCACCGACTACTTCCTGATCGCTGACCAGCTGACCCGCGAGGAGCTGAGCTACCTGCAGCGCACCCGCGACTTTGTCGAGGTATTGCCGGTCATCAACGGCACTGGGAGCGGGCGGAGTTCCCGTGGCCGGTGGTGGAGAAGCTCGCCAAGCTCGGGATCGTGGGCTACGGCATCCATGGCTCGTGCACATGGAGCCCAACCGGGGCGACGGCAGCCTGGGCACGTTCGTGGGCGTGCATGCCGGGCGGGTGCTCGCAGGCACCCGCAACGCGGTGGCGTGGGCCGCACTCGGGCACGCAACAGCGGCGTACGAGGCCCGCCGGCGCACCCAGTCGGCAAGCCCCTGGTGAGCTTCCAGATCGTGCAGGACAGGCTGGGACTGACCCCAGCCGCGGATGTTCCCGGGCTCAGGGCGTGTGTCTGACGATCGCTCGTGCCTGGTGCTGACCTGCTGTCGGCGGTGCACAGCGCGAGAAGAGGAAAAAAATCATGCCCGCACCACAGTCCCGTTACCGGCAGCCCAAGCAGCTGGACGCCGCAGGCTTCCAGCCGGAGATCAGCTCGTTCCGCCTGCACCTGGCCGCCGAGGGCAAGGCCGCCAAGACGGTCCGGACCTGCACCGAGGCGGTGGCCTGGTTCGCCGCCGCCCACCTGCGCCGGGAGACCGACCTCACCAGCTGGGAAGAGGTCGGCAAGCAGGACATCCAGCGGTGGATTGTCCGGCTGCTGGACTGGTACAGCAGCGCGTACGCCAGCAACCAGTACCGCGCCCTCCAGCAGTTCTTCAAGTGGCTGGCCGCCGAGGAAGAGATTCTCGACCCCATGGCCGGGCTGAAGCCGCCCGGCGTCCCCGACAAGCCCGTCCCGGTCTTCGCCGCAGGGGACCTGCCACGGCTGGAGCGCGCCCGCGCGTTCGCGGAGCGCCGCGACGCCGCCCTGATCGCCGTGTTCCGGGCGACCGGGATCCGCCTCTCGGAGCTGGCCGGAATCCGGTACGACGCTGACGACCCGGGGCGCAGCGACGTGGACCTATGGCACCGGGAGATCACCGTGCAGGGCAAGGGCCGCAAGACCCGGACCGTCAAGATCAGCTTCGACGCCGCCCGCAGCCTCGACCGGTACCCCCGCGTCCGCGCCAGGCACACCCAGGCGTACCGACCGCAGCTGTGGCTCGGGGTCAGCAACCGGGGGCCCATGACAGCCAGCGGGATCTACCAGGTCATCGCCCGCCGCGGCCGCCAGTGCGGCATCAACGTGTACCCGCACCGGTTCCGCCACCACTTCAGCCACACCTGGCTCGACCGGGGCGGCGCCGAGGGCGACCTCATGGAGCTCAACGGCTGGACCTCCCCGCAGATGCTCCGCCGCTACGGCGCCAGCGCCCGCAGCGCCCGGGCACGCCGCAGCTACGACCGCATCATGGAGGACACGCCCTAACCTGAGCCCGCCAGGGCCGTCGCTTCAGGGATGCCTGCCACGCCAATGCATCACACCCGGGCAAAATATCCACCTTAGGACGTCCTGGCGGACGGCCAAGACGGGTCGTCCAAGTCGCGAGAACGGATGTTCTGTCACCTCGCGCCGATCCGCATCCCTGCTCAAGATCGCTGCCCTGCAGCCCCGTCAACCTCATCTGCCGATGTGAGCGCATCGAGGAGCAGATACTTATGCGTTGGCCGGCATGGTGACTCATGATCATTCGGTAGTAGGTAGGGTCATTCTAGAGGCGACCGCACAGGTACAGATAAGGCGGCGATGATGTGCTGTGAGGCTTGCGGCGGATCAGGCTCGTCGTCGGGGCTATTTCGGGCTTTGCCCATGTGGGACGGCCTCACGCCATCACCCCGCGTCGCGGCTGATCCTTCTGGCGCTCTAGCGATCCGGCGCTTATGGTCTCGGCCACGCCGGAGTACTGTCGGAACAGTAGCTGGCTGTTGTCTTGCCTCCATGGGCAGCGCTTGTGGCAGTTGATGCAGCGGCTCCAGTTGCGGGTGTCAGGATAACGGGACCGATTCAGGTCAGGATATGTGCGGCGGGCAGCCGGGGAGGCCGCGTGGATCCCAACTATGACGTATTTATGTCGTACGGTCACGGTGACGCCGCTTGGGTGGAAGTGCTGGCGGCCAACCTGACCCGTGAGGGCCTGTACGTATTCTTGGATAAGTGGGAAGTCATCGGTGGCGATCAGCTCGCGCGCCGGCTAGAGGGCGGCATAGGCAGGGCCCGGACGACCGTACTTGTTGTGAGCCCGTTGTCGATGTCGCGGCCTTGGGTTAATGAGGAGATCAATGCCGCAATAGCGCGCGCGGTGGCCGGGGAGCAGCGGCTGATTCCGGTTCTGCTTGGCGATGTCGATCTTCCCCCGTTCATTGCGGGCCGGGCATGGATTGACTTCCGGTACGTCGACAGCCCAGATGAGTACAAGCGCCGGTTCGGGGAACTGGTGCGGGCCATCCGTGGGTCGCCACCCGGCCAACGACCGGAACCCGGCGGCGAAATAGTGACACCTGACTTGCCTGCTCGACCCGAAGGCCCGCGCCTGGCTCGCCTGCGAATAACAGCGTCAGACGTGCGATTCAGCACCGCCGAGCGTGAGGAGCAGCCGTACCGGCATGGCGGGCTGGATCAACACACCAGCGAATTGATCCGGCAGGTCCGGCAGGCCAGGGCCGGCCTGAATGCCGGCTTCCGGCATGCTGGTGCTGCCGACGATGGAGATCCAGATGTCCTGCCTCTGGAAGATCTTGGCCGCGCGCTAGGGCAGATCTTCTTGGGCGACAGAATCAGCCAAGCGCTAGCCGCCGAGGCTATCTCGGCGCGGCACTCAAACAGTGCATTCCGGCTTGCCGTGGAGGTCGATGACCCAAGTCTGTCCGACCTGCCATGGGAGACCCTCACGTTGCCCGGGCAGGCGATGCCACTGGTGTTGCAGGACCGCATCGAACTGTACCGCTCCATTGCGAGGGCCGAACCCGTGCCCGCAATTAACATTCCAGGCCCGCTGCGCATCCTGGCCGTGATCTGCAGCCCGGAACGCGGCCGCGGTGAGCTCTTGGACTATGAAGCAGAGCTGGCACGGATCCTCGATATCGTCAATCCCACGCGCCGCAACCAGAGCGCCTATATCCGGGTCCTGAACTGGGGCAGCCCAAGCAGAGTTCGCGCGGCGCTGCTGGAGGAACGTTTTCATATCCTCCATATCTCGTGCCACGCGGAGCCTGGAGTGCTGATCATGGAGGATGATGGCGGCGAGGAGGACCGGGTGGACGCGGCCCGTTTCGCTCGCGACGTGCTTGTCGCCGACCGAGGCATTCCCCTGATCGTGCTTGCAGGCTGCTCGACAGCCGTTTCCATGCCGCAAGGCCATGACCGAGACGCGCTGGTAAACGAACCGGCATATGCAGGACTGGCCCGTGAACTGCTTCATCGTGGCGTTCCGGCAGTGATCGCGATGACAGCCCCGGTGACGGACCGGTACGCCATCGCAATCGGGGGTCGTTTGTACCGTGAGCTGGCCGCACGTGCCTCCCCACAGCCGCTGGCGGCTCTATCGGAAGCGAGGCGCCAGCAAGAAGACGAGCGGCGCGTTGAAGCCGGCCGGGGCGGCATCGTGGTGCCGGCTGAGTGGTCAACGCCGACGTTGTTCCTTGCGGGACCTTCACTGCCGATGTTTCATGCCGAGGACGGCTATGAAGAAATCTATGAACGGATAGGCGGAAGTGACGGCCTGGATCTTCCGGCCAGGCGAATTGGCGAATTCGTCGGCAGGCGGGCTGAATTGCGCCAGCTGCTCCGCACCTTGCGGCAGGATTGTCCTGGCGTGATTCTGCACGGCATCGGCGGCGTCGGCAAGAGTAGTCTCACAGCGCAACTCATAGACGACCTCGGCCGCAGAACCGGCCTGATCGTCTGCCTCACCGGGCCGACGTCCCCGCATGCCGTCCTCCAGGCTTTGCGGATTCAGCTGCTCTCCCATTGCCTTGAGCGTGGCCTCGGTGAAGGGAATCCCATCCGGCGCATAGCGGCCGCACTGCGAGACCCCAGCCAAGGGTGGCAGGAAATGCTCTCGCTCCTGGCTGGCACCCTCTTCCCCCGGCTGCCGGTCCTGCTCATCCTGGACAATTTCGAGGACAACCTCGTGGCCGACGGCCAAGGGTCTGAGTACCGGGTCAGGGACGAGGAGCTGGCCAGCTTCATCGCCGCCTGGCTGCGGTCGTCGCCGCTCGTCCGCCTCCTAGTCACCAGCCGGTATCCGTTCCAATTGCCTGGGGGGATGGAACGACGCATGACCTTTCATCACCTCGGGCCCCTGTCTGAGGCGGAGACGCGGAAGATGTTCTGGCGCCTTCCGGCGCTGGATGCTCTCAGTCCTGAGGATCAAAAGCGCGCCTACACCGACGTCGGCGGTCACCCGCGGACGCTGGAGTACCTCGACGCCCTGCTGCGGGGCGGCTCCGCGCGGTTCCATGACGTCGCAGAACGCGTGGAGGACCTCCTCCGGAGAAGGAGCATCGACCAGCCGGGACTCTGGCTGCGAGGAATGCGCGACGACCTGGACCGCGCGCTTGCCGAAGCCGTGACCCTCGCGGCGGACGACGTTCTCCTGAAGGCATTGCTGGAGCGTGTGGACAGTATTCCACTCGCCCGAGCCATGCTCGACGGCGTCTCCGTCTACCGCCGCCCGGTCGAGTATGCAGGTGTCGCCTGGATGGTCTCCGAGAACGAAAGCTCAGCGGAAGCGCCGCACAGTACTCCATTTGACGCGCCGGAGGACACCCGCCAGGTTCTGAACGCTCTTCTCGCTTTCGGTTTGATTACCCCGGTCAAATCGCCACTGCGAGAAGATGAGGATCAGGACTGTTATGTCGTCCATCGCTGGACCGCATCGCGACTGGGAAAGCTAATACCCGCGACCGCTCTGGCACAAGCTCACGCCAAGGCGGCTTCCTATTTGAGTCGGCGGGTCCAGACGCCGCAGGACGCAATGCAGGACATACTTACGCTAATCGAAGCGCGTTATCACTACAGCCGGGCCGGGCAGGTCCGGCATATACCCCGGATCACCGGCGCGATCTGCGATCAGCTAGAAAGGTGGGGCGCCTGGGATTGGGTCGAGCAACTATGTTCGGAAACCCTCGAGGAACCGGGCCTTGAACCTCTTTCGAGGGGCGCGTTTCTCCTCAGGATGGGCGCCATTGCGCGCAATCGAGGCGACTACCGGAGAGCTGAGGAGCTTATTCTCGAGGCCATTCGCCTGACTGAGCAAGACGGGAACCCCATATCACGAGCCCAGGCAGACCATGAGATGGGGCTAACGGCGCTGGATCAAGGAAAGTACGAGAGCGCAGAGCAGTGGCTCCGAAAATCCATGACCCTGAATCTAGAGGCTGACAATCCGTATGGCATCGGCGCAGACTACGGTTCGCTCGGATCGCTCGCCACTGACCGCGGGGATTACAAGGGCGCTGAGGAATGGTATCGGATGGCCGTGGCGGCCGACGAGGCCGTGGACAACATGTATGGAGTATCGGCAAGCTACCACAATCTTAGCGGCCTGGCGATCGTTCGCGGCAGCTACCAAGAAGCGGAGGATCTGGAACGGCGGTCACTTGCCATCAATCAGCAGATGAATGATCCGAAAGGAATCGCAGCAAACCATCACAACCTCGGCCGGATCGCCTTTCAGCGCGAAGACTACGCCGAAGCCGAGCGTAGCTACCAGCAGGAACTCAACATAAGCGAGCAGTTCGGAATCTGGGAATCAGTCGTTACAGCATGGTATCACCTTAGTAATGTGGCTCTGAAACGGCATGATCTGGACTGGGCCAAGGAATGTGCGAATAGAGCGCTGTCACTATTCCAGGAGAAGGGCCACAAGGAACATATCTCCAGATCTCATCATCAACTGGGTATTATCGCGCAGGAACGAGGAGATCTCGCTGAGGCTGAAAGCCATTATCGCATTTCGCTTGACATCAAGCAGGAAGCTGATGACCGGGCAGGCATTGCTAGCACATGTCATCAGCTTGGCGAGGTCGCATATAAACAAGAGCGTTACGAGGATGCCGAACGATGGTATCGCCAGGCGATGGCTTTGAATCAGGAGCTGGGGCGGCCCGGTGATCTTATCGGAAACTACCACATGCTCGGGCTGCTCGCGGCCCGGCGCGCTGATATTCGCCTAGCAGAGAATTTCTTCCAGCGGTCACTCGCTCTTAGCGCGGAGCTTGGCAGCAAGAGCATGCTGGCACTTACGTCATTCTGCCTTGGTGAGCTCCTGGCAGGGACGGCCCGCCCCGCGGAAGCGGTGCGCTGGATCCTTCAGAGCATGGTCATCCATCAGGAGACAAGGTCGGATGACATAAGAGGGGATATTTTGCTACTTTATGTCGTCCGCAGCGCTCTCGGTGATCAGAAGTTTGCCGATATATTGCGTGACTATCTTGGTCCAGCGAGTGTGACTGTTATTTTGACAATGACCTCCGCGGGCCGACCGGAATAGAGTTAAACTCATCCCCTTTTATGCGATCTAAGTATGTGCTGACAAAATTGCACGCAGCTTGCAGGGCCCGCCCAGGCGCCAGTGACGCAAGCTGAAAACATACTCGGTGTCTCCAGCTCCTCCGCCGCGGGCAGTAATTGAGTAGCAGTGCCATGGTCGGCTAGTGAGATCAAGAAGTCAGTTTATGGTTACCAACGAACTTACTCACATGCCGCGAGGTGTGCGTGCGGCGTGAGCACCGCGCAAGATCACTCCGCGGGCCTGGCATCATAGAGACAAATGAGCAAGCCGCCTGCCCACCGCTTCCCCGTGACCGTCACCCATCTGCCGGTCACCCGCTGCCAGATCTGCCAGCGCACCGTCGCGTACCGGCCCGGCACCCTCACCGAGGTCCTGACCGGGCACTACCGCCGCGCCCATCCCGAAGCACTCGACCTCGCATCCCGAGAGCCGACCGCGGAGACCCCGCACTAACCCTCCGCAGCTGCCGACGCCGACGGCCGTCAGGATCAGGCGACCCCCTTGTCACTGGGACGAGCCCGGAGATCGGTGGCGGATGACGCAGCGTAGCCGAATTCCGGAAGGACGAGCGCAAGTAGCCGCCGATCTGCTCGGCAACCTGGTTGCTGAGATAGCCCCCGGAGTCGCGGGGACAGGGGTGATCTGTGTGCGATAGGATGACCTTACTGGTGGGCGACGCCCGGATCTGGCCGAATTGAGGGCGCCGCCCGAGTGCGTGCTTATTCATTCGGGTAACATTACCATTCGTAGTCCAGTTAAGCTCGCCAGCCTCCCGCAAGGATTACGGCGCGGCACTGCCGAACATCTGCGGGTTGGTTAGATCGGTATGATTGGTCGGCGGATCCAGGCAGTTGGAAGGTAAAGACTTCTTCCGGCGTTAGATTGATTCCAACTTCCGGCTAGCCGTAGGTCATTTGCGCGCCCAGCTATAGGGTAGCGACGTGCTCCTTCGAAAGACTGATTCTGTATAGCCTATGGTGGCTTCAGGTGAGAGATGGGGCCGCTAACAGTTCAAATATGCGGCAACCGAGCTTAGAGATTAACTCGGACTCCGCGCAGCAGCACGCCGATGAACCAGTCTTGCCCTGATGGCTGAACGAACAGGTACGTCACACGAGGCACCTCGAGTAGCATTGTCGGAGCGACCATCTACTTTTTGTGGTATCCAGGCTGTGGGACATGTGGGGAGGAACTGGGAAGTGGATCTACGGATTTCACTCGCGGATGACCGGGACGACGAGCAAGGCGCTAACCTGGAGTCTCTAAGTGGTTGGCTTCGGGATGCTCCTGAGCTTGCAGGCTACGTCACGGAGGATCGCGTGCAGCGACCAGGAGAGTTGAGTGCGCTGAGCGACGCATTGGTCGTCTCCGTTGGCTCAGGCGGCATGCTGTCCGTACTGGCCATGTCGTTGAAGGTGTGGCTGGCCCAACCCCGTAGGTCTCGCGTCCGGATCCGCGTCGAGACCCACAAAGGCCGAACCGTAGAAATCGACGCTGACAGGGTCGGCCGGGATCAGGTGGAAGCCCTAATCCGGCAGGCTATTGGAAGCGTACATCCGGAGCAGTAGCTATGCGTCTCCCTGATCCTGAGCGTTCTCAACTTGTCTTGATCGGTACCAGCACATACGCCGACAAAGATCTACTAAATGTGCCTGTGGTGGACAGGACCATCACCGACCTGGCGGCGGCCATGACTGACCCGGACTATGGAGTAGTGCCCGCCAGCAATTGTTCCAAGCTGGTGAATGAGGGCGACCTTCGTGAACTCGGTCGCGAACTTCGATCCGCCGCAAGCCGGGCGGAAGATCTTCTCCTCGTTTATTATACGGGTCATGGACTGCTAAGCGGCAAGAGAAAAGAGCTTTATCTTGCGTTGCCCGATAGCGAATCGGCTGCGCCGGAATTTAACTCTCTAGAATATGGCAAGGTAAGAGATGCGGTCCTGGACAGCCCAGCTCAGACCAAGGTAATTATTCTGGACTGCTGTTTCTCCGGCAGAAGTATTACAGGCGCGATGGCTGAATCGGCTACTGAGGTAATAGGCCAGATCGAGGTGGACGGGACGTACATCCTTACCTCAGCTCCACAACACGGGGTCGCACTTTTCCTCCCCGGCGAGGATCACACAGCCTTCACAGGACGACTGCTTCACCTCCTAAACGAAGGAATACCCAAAGGCCCTGAACTCCTAACCATCGATGACATGTACCGTGCTCTCCGCGTTATAATGAAGGCGGAGGGTCTGCCGGAACCGCAGAAGAGCAGCACCCGCACCGCCCACATGCTGGCACTTACTCGAAATGGTTCGCGCGCGACCTTCGATCGTGCGTTGAAGCGGTCGCTCCGCGAAGGCAGCGCTGACCGAGAGCAAATGCTCAGTTTTTTTCACGAGCGGGAGACAGGAGCGGTTCGACGATGGCTGCACGCTTCCGACATGACAAGTGAACTCCGCGAACGGGCACTGCTCCTCGCTTTGAGTCCTCTGGATGGACTGGCCGCGAATGTGGTGGTCAAGCACCTGGGGGCCATAGCCGACGATCTTTTGCTGTTTATCGATCATGAGCTTGATCATGGTGAAATCACCCTAGCAGCTTGGTGCCTGGACGCGATTAGCAAATTGCCCGGCGACGTTGAGGATTTGCTCCTGGCAGAACTTATCGGCCCTACCAGGAAGGAGTCCTCCGACTGGCAGGGATATATGTCTGCACAAATAAAATTGCTGCAATCGCGCGTTAGACCTGTCCGCAACACCTTTCCCTATACCTGCGCGGCGCTTCAGGTCGGCAATCTCGACTCATGGGAAGCTTTCCTCGTCCGCAAGTTGCTATACAATGAGATGGCGGTCGATCCGAGCTATCAACGTGTCGTGGATTGGACGGACTGGCTCTGCCGTACCGATTTTGCCGTACAGAGCAAGCGTCCAGATTGGATGCAGGCGCTGAGTTGCGTGGTTGCTATGCATGCCAGAGAAAAACCGCCCGACAGCGGCCAAGTAATGATGCTCGACGAAGCCTGGGCAGTCATGATACTGAAGCTAGCCATGGCACTTGGCTGCCTGCCTCAAGTGCTGGAGTACATGGCGGCTAGCCTAAAGAATTTGGCTATGAGTATCACTCCACTATCCGCTGACTCATCAGCCTCGTCCACGAACGGTAACTTGCTTCGAGTGCTGAATATCGGCTTGTGGCAGCAGAATGTTCCGGCACCGCTAGTGGCGGTCATGGACGTGGTACGGATCTTGCTCGGGGGAAGTCCTAGGGACCTCCCCGTTAAGGCCATGCCGGTGATACTTGATGACTACGGCAATGCGCTCACGGAGGCGCTTAAGGACGTACCCGTAAAGGCATTGCGGAATCGATTGCAATGCGCGATCCTCGACTTGTCGATTTCTAATAAGAATCTAGTCGTCGGCATATGGCTGCTCAATAGGTGGGCAACGGATCACGAAATGGCTTCCTGCCTCTTGGATTACCTCGCGGAGCTGCCAGAGGCCTCGTTTCCCTTCAGCGAGCAGTTGAGCTCGTCGTTCTGGGCCACTCTCTCACTGGATCAACGACTGCTGGGCTATCGAGCGGCTAGGCAACTCATGGGTGCCACCCGCGAAGCCGTCCTCAATCCGGCCGTACTGCTGAGAACGGTTGGCGAGAGTGGACTATCCAACACTGAGCTGGCGCTCGCATGTTACTCCGCACGTCAGGCCGGACTATCGGTGGAGGGTATCATCTGCGCGATGGGATCGGTTATCCAGTCGTTCGCTGATCGTGATGAGCGATTGATCCAGCTACCCGCTCTAGACAATGTTCTCCGCGAATTCCAAACGTTGTCTTCTTTTGGATCCGGTGATGAGCTTCCAGGAGTTAACGAGCATGGCTTCAAAAGAATATCGGAGCAAGAGCTTCACGAGTGCTGGGACCGAATCATGAGTGGAGCCTTTGGGCGCAAGTTTGGCTCCGCATTCGCAACTTATCTTGACGGTCAACTACGAGATGAAATTCAGAGTAAACGGTCGATGCTCCAGATAATTGCCTCTAAAAATAGACAGCGACAACACCGCCGCCGACCGCTCTTTCAGTTGATGGCAAAGAGAACGACCGACCAGCGCCAAGAACCGTAGGCTGCCTGCCTGTCCACGGGAGATCAAAAGCTCCTCATACTTATCATGGTAATTTCGTAACGCGCACCGACGGGAGCCGGCTTCGGTCAACTCGGCCTTGAGGTAGGTTGCCAGTTGCATCGTCATTACTCTTGTCGACTAACTTCGGCTGTGCAAGATCTGGCTCGCCAGATGCGAATGATCCTCGTCGCGGCTTCGCACCTTGCAGATCCGCGCAAATATCGCGCGTACAGGCTGCGGAACGCAAAAGATTCGAATCTTCTCGGCGTGAATTTCTTAAATCTTCGGCCCGGCGACAACAACGATCGGCGGAGAGCAGCAGGCATCCGCTTTGCCGGTGGTCCGGCCATCCAGAGTTCGACTAAGAACAATCAACTAACGTAACCGATTATACGCTGCCGCCCTGCACAGCGAACGCACGCTTCTGCCGCCTTGAGGCTGTGCTACTCATAGCCTGTCGCGGCGACGGGGTAGCGAGCAATGACCAGCTTGAGTGGGCCGGTGCCGGCTCTGCGCGTTCGGCGAAGTATCCGAAATCCGCTGAAAGCTTCAAGGAAGCGATCCAGGGTCGGGTTCCCCCATCCGGTGGCGCCCGCTCCGGCGAGATCGGATCTCATCACTGTAAGCACCCGCAGCACGTCGTCGTGCGAGGCGACGTGCCTGCATGTCATCCACGTAGTACAGTCGCGGTTTGACGTTCAGTGATGCCGGTGTTGCGGTGGGGATCCGCCCGGTATGCCGCACTGGTAGCGCTGAGTCACTGGGTTCGGTCGCGCGGCGGAGTTACACCAGTGAAATTCGGGGCGGCCGTGCCGTGTTGCCTGATGCGTGACCACAGACTGCAACGACACGGCCGCTGGGGCCAGGATAAGTGATGTCAGCAGCGGCTCGGCAGCGGCGGATGCGCAGGTCAGCGCGGTGCTGGGGCGGGTGATGGCGCAGCGGCGCACCGTCGGGGCCGCGCTGGACTACATCCGGGGGCTGTCGCCGGGAGTGAAGGCGAACTGCTGGGCTCTGGCCGAGGCGGCCGGACACGAGTCCCCGTACCGGATGCAGGCCCTGCTCCGGTCGTGCCGGTGGGACTGGGAGAAGCTGCGCGGCGAGCTGCCGGCCCTCGCGCTGGCGTGGCTGCCCCACGACCGGGGGGACGTGATCGGGCCGGGGATCGCGTTCGACGAGACCGCCCAGCTCAAGGACGGGGACGCCACGGCGTGCGCGGCGCCGCAGCACGCCGGGTGCACGGGCCACGTCGAGAACTGCGTCACCACGGTGTTCGCCGCGTGGGTGACCACAACGGGCCAGGCCTGGATCGACTTCGACGTGTTCATGCCCGAGCGCTGGGAGGAAGGCCGGC
>Ga0208324_1000534_pt1 | contig 17117 bp, 15 predicted proteins | sample Sb_taG_2_FD_187707 | JGI IMG/M metagenome (GOLD analysis project Ga0208324, IMG submission 187707) | Peat soil microbial communities from Weissenstadt, Germany - Sb_50d_5_LS metaG (SPAdes) (version 2) | ecosystem: Environmental > Terrestrial > Soil > Wetlands > Peat | place: Germany... | reverse complement strand
ACACCTGGTCCTCAGCATGCGCGCTCTGCGCAGTACCCGCAAGAACTGGTTACCAGGCACCCCGGCCCGCAAGAGGGAGCCATGCCAACTCTGCCAACAGCCGGTCGGCCCGTGGCTGGCCATGGAGGCAACGGTCCAGCTCTGCACGGTTCAGCACCGCCTCCCGCCCCTCCACCAGGCCCTTGGAAAGGAGCCCGGACGCCGTACCCAGCCGGGTATGCCTGTTGCGGCGGACCCGATTGACGCCAGTCAGCCGCGTTCACTCATCCACACCCAGACATGGGCGGGCTCCAGGGTCTTTTGCACGACGTCGGCCAGGTCATCCCGGACCGAGTCCGACTCGACGGCGTCCTTCAGGCGGAGCGCGAACGCGGCCACCATCACCTCCGCGTCGTAGCGGGCCCGGTTGAACCGGCGGTCCACTATCCGCTGCACGCGGCGCCGCAGCGGGCTGAACAGCGCCGCCGCCGCCAGCGTGGCGGCGGCTACCGACACTGGGGTAGTGACGTCCAGCACATGGGTGGCCAGCAACACCAGGCCGGCGTACACGCCGACCAGCACCCCGGTCACCGCCGCGTAGGCCAGCGTCCGGGAGATGATCCGGTCGATCTCGTACAGCCTGTGCTTCAGGATCGCCACACCCATGGACACCGGCAGCGCGGCGAGCCCGAACCAGGCGAGGTTGTCGACCCATTCCCTGACCGTCGTGGTGGTGCCCGAGGTGCTGAAGGGCACCGCGACCACCAGGCTGACGATGGCGACGGCCGCGCCGCTCGCCAGCCACTTCAGCTGCTGGCGCCGTTCCCCCGACGAGCGCCGCCAGCTCAGCGCCTGGCGGCCGATGAAAGCCAGCGACAACAGCAAGAGCAGGAGCAAAATCGAGTGCTCCAAGACCGCGAACCAGCCTGCCGGGTTGTCAATCGCAGATAGGCCGCCGGTGATATCGACGCGGACCGGGTGCGCGACCAGAGCACCAGCCGTCGCCACGGCCAGAGCAACCAGCAGCACCACGTACAGCAGGCAAAAGGCCCACAGGGCCCAGCGCCAGAACCGCGACGGCAAGCTGCCGTTAGGAAAAAGCAGGATCACCACCACCAACAGGGCGAGGGCCGCGGCCCACAACGGGTCCAGCGCCAGTCCCGCCGCGCCGAGCGGAAGATGGTGCCCGAGCCGATAATCGACGACCGCGTAGTCTCCGCCGACGGTGCTGAGGAAGAAGCAGACGGCGATTACCAGAAAGAGCCAGCCAAGCGGGTTACCTGGCTGCCGCCGGGCCACCACCAGCCCGACACCCGCGCACGGAACACCGATCACCAGGGCCACGACCCCATCACCCACCTGGTGGGACAGCAGGGACAAGGGGACCATGGCCGCCAGGGACCCGCCAGCCAGAACGCCCAGCACCATCAGCCAGACCGCTGACGACGCAAGGAAGGAAAAGCGCCGGCCCGCGCTCTGCGCCGCCACCGCACCCCGTCTGCCCGCAGGCTGCATCCCACCCACGACTGCCACGCTACGACCTGACCGTTCCGGGAACGTTACCGCCCTTCGCGAATCGGCCCAGGCCCCGGGCTCCTGCGGTTCCCTGCCCGGGGCAAGCACCACCGTTCGTTCGGTAAGAGATCCTTGTGCCGAACGAGCCGTGGTCTTCCGGCGCGACCAAGGCCATAGGGGTCAGTAGCTCACTGCACCCCGGAGAGGGGAGCATGCCAACCCTGCCACCGTCCGGCCTGCCCCGAAGGCTGGCCATCGAGGCAACAATCGCCCTGTAGCCGTGCGGCTGGAGCCGCATCGCGGCTGGCGGAAGGCTTGTTCCTGCGACAGTAGTCGCAGGACGACCCACAGTGAATATTGCGTGGACGGGAACCAATCGCGGCATTACCGTCAGTTTGCGGGTCACCGAGGAGGCCGGGATGGACCGGGATGTGCTGGATGTCATCGAACGCGAGATCGAGGACGAGGTCAGGGCGCGTTTCCCCGGCGGCGCGGTGCGGCGGGTCGTGCTGCTGCAATACGGCGACGACCCGGAGATCGAACCGGGGGACCTGTGGGTCCGGGTACTTCTCGACGCGGCCGGGCCCGAAGACTACGAGCGGTCCCAGAAGGCATTCGTGAACACCCACCAGGCGGCGATCGAGCAGTTCCCGAGCTACCTGGCAGGAAAGCTCCGCGAGATCATCCAAGTGGAGTTCACTTTCAGCGACAACCCCGTAACCCGCGGCGGCCATGACGGCCCGCGCTATGGCCTGCCAACCGGGCAGCGGCTGTCGGACTACCAGGAGTGGGAGCACGGCGAGGCCACCTTCGTGCATGCGTGGCTGGGGCCGGCCGGCTTGGAAACGCTGGATACGCTGATCATGGCGGGCATCGTGTCCACTCGCGCGGAGGCCATCCGCTGGGCCCTGGACCGGTTCCGCGAGCGGCTGGCGTATGAGCCGCTCCGTGACCGCGTGCGCGATGCCGGCAGGCTCAAAGGCGAGTTCTCGGCGCGGGACGGGTCACCGGGGGAGGCCGGGGTGGGCCGGGATGTGCTGGAGGCCATCGAGCGCGAGATCGGTGACGAGGTCAGGACTCGTCTCCCCGGCGGCGCGGTCCGCCAGGTCATGCTGCTGCAATACGGCGACGACCCGGAAATCGAGCCGGGGGACCTGTGGGTCCGGGCGGTCCCCGAAGCCAGCGGGCCCGAGGATTACGAGCGGTCCCTTAAGGCGTTCTGGAACACCCACCAGGCGGCGATCGAGCAGCTTCCGATCTACCTGGCAGAGAAGCTCCGCGAGATCAGGCTGGTGGAGGTCACCTTCAACACCCCGGTCACCCGCGACGGCCACGGCCCCCGGTACAGCCTGCTGGTCGGGCGGAAGCTATCGGACTACCAAGATCGGGAGCATGGCGAAGACACCTTCGAGCTAGCCCGGCTGGGGCCGGCTGGCCTGGAAACAGTGGACACGCTGATCATGGCGAGTCTTGCGGCCACTCGCGCGGAGGCCATTCGCTGGGCCCTGGACCGCATCCGCGAGTGGCCAGCGACCACGTGCGCGATACCGGCAGACTCAAAGACCAGTTCTCGGCACAGGCGGGCGAGGCGGCGGCTCATGACGATGATCCGGTCACGACCCGGTAGCCGCCCGGGCCCTTGTGACCCGCTGGACCACCTCTTACCCCGGCTTCTGGCAGACACCTGCCGCAGCCATGGCGATCAGGCAGCCGGCCAATTCCACCTTCAGCGGCACAACCAGCCGCCCTTTCCAGAGTATCGGCATTCAGGCTTGGGTCATGGTCCTACGACGTGACCTGATACATCCTCTGGCCGCTTATCGACCTTGGTGTGTTCTGCGTCGACATCCGTGGTGCCCGGGGTTCTAGGGCTGTTACGGGCCATCCCGTGGGGCCCATCCCTCCGACACAGAGGCCTGACAGGCCCCGCACACTGTCCGCGTAGTGCAACGCCCGCGCGTGCAGGCCTTGTGCGCCTCAGATGGTGCTCGGCCTGCCTCAACCCGCGCGCCGCGTGTCTTCTAACGCACGTCTTGGCACCCCGACCCCGGAGAGGGGGCCGTGCCAACTCTGGAAACATCCGTCCTAGCTGCCGGCTGACCATCGAAGCCACGATGAACTTGTGATCATCTAGGGCGGCCCGGGGTCCTGCCACTGCCCGGAGGCGTAGGGGGCGGTCAGTGCGGCGCTGTCGAACGAGCGCCAGTTTTAGGGCCGGACTTGTCCCAGCGCATTGCACCCCAGAACCTTCCCGGAGTGTCCGGAAAGACGACCTCGTCAAAATGCAGCGTGATCCTGGGATCAGGCGGAAGTGCTAGCCTGCGGCGCAGCCGTGGACTCTCGGCCGGGTTGACATCGAGCCGATAGCCGACGACGATGCGGGTTTGCGGATCCACCTGGCGAAGATGCTCCAGTGAGACCGGCACTTCGGGAAGCTCCGATACTCCAAGGAGCTCGTCGTCCGATGTCAGCTCCGCTATCTCGCGGATGTCCTCGCGGGACTTCGGCGTCAGCCGGGTCGTGGTTTCATAGACGCCACCGGTCCGCCGGAGCAACGTCTCCAAGAGCAACACCCGGTTCAGCACGCATGGCCTGCTCGATTTCGGCAGGCCGATGCCTGCTAGGACGCGCCTTCGTGGCCCTGGCGTAGTTCTTCATCAGCGGATGGTCGGGCCTAAGGACCTCCGCGTAGGTTGTGAAGGTCGCCATCGGGCATCACCTGGATTACTTTGCTCACGTGAAGTAACAGGCACCGCGAGACTGCTACCTGCACCTGCGGCTATGCCCAGTCTGTCACGCACCTGGCGGGCAGTGAACCCGCCCGCGCTGTGCAGGGGATGGCTCGCGTCCGGTCCGGGCAGGCGGTGCTGGGCGGTTGGCCGCCGTCCTAGGTCACGGAGGGCGTGGGTGATAGCTCGTGCTTGTTGTTGCCAGGGGTTCCTCAGGGGTTCGGCGAAGGGAGGGCGACGCAGTGCGCGGGGGAGAATAGGACGAGGGGCAAGGGTCCCTCGGGACCGGGGCGGGGCGGAGCCCTCCGGGCGAAGGAAGGCGTGAGGAGGACTGGCCTGCGGTGTTGCGGGAGCGGCTGACCAGCGCGGCGTTCGAAGTCGGCTGGGTGCTGGTGTGTCGGGTGCCGGAGTCTTGTGCGCGCGCAGCGTTCATGCTCGGCGCGGACATCGCCTGGCGGCGGCAGGGCCGCGGGGTTCAGGTTCTCGAGGGAAACCTGCGGCGGGTCATCGGCACAGGCGCGGACAACGGGAAACTGCGCAGGCTGTCCCGGAAGGTCATGCGTTCCTACGCGAGGTATTACCTTGAGGTCTTCCGGCTCCATGTGATCCCGCGGGAGCGGTTGCTGGGGAGCGGCCTGCACCTGGAGGGCGCGGAGAATCTCCAGCGCAGTCTCGAATACCTGAAGAACGGCCGGGGAGTGATCTACGCGCTGCCGCACATGGGCAACGTCGAGCAGGCGGGCGTCTGGGTGATCGCCAACGGGGCGGGGTCGCTCACTACTGTGGCTGAACGCCTTGCGCTTGAGCCGGTGTATGAGCGGTGGCTCAAATTCCGCCAGCGCCTGGGCTTCGAGGTGGTGCCTACCACGGGGGGACCGCGCCCGTTCGGCGTGCTGGCACAGCGGCTGCGTGCCGGGAACCTGGTCTGCATGCTCGCCGATCGTGACTTGAGCGACACTGGCGTCGAGGTCGACTTCTTCGGCGAGAAGGCGCTGATGGCGGCTGGCTCGGCGGTGCTCGCGGTGCGGACAGGGGCGGCGCTGATGCCTGCCTCGTGCTGGTTCGTCGGCGACACCGGGTGGGGTATCTGCGTGCACGACGAGATACCCGTGCCGGAACAGGGCAACCCCAGGGAGAAGGTCGCCGTGATGATGCAGCAACTTGCTGCTGCCTTCGAGCAGGCGATCAAAGAGCATCCGGAAGACTGGCACATGCTGCAGCGGGTTTTCGTGGCCGACCTGGACCGGGAGCGGCTCAAGTCGACTAGGAACGGCACCGCGGTCGCCGATCCCGATGCCAAGGCGGATCCGTGAGAATCGGCATCTCGTGCCCTGCTCCCGGCATGTCCGGCAGCGTGCGCGGCTCTGTCTGCGACGGTCTCTCCGGGCCGGGTAAGCCCGGGCTGATCAAAGGTGACGTCATCCAGCGGCGCCCAGCGGCCTGACGAACCGCCGGATGCGGACCCGCATGTCCGGTGGTGTGAGAGGGGGTGGGGCGACCCCGCCCCCTACTCGATTTAAGGAATTACGGCCAGATCCGGCAGCGGGGAGGCTCTGGCCGTCCATGGGCAAGCCCGATTCAGGCCACCGTGGCTATCCGCTCGTCCCACACAATCCGGCGACACTCCCCGCGCACTGGCCGCACAGCGGCACCACGTGTGGCACCCCGGCCCCCGAGAGGGGACCGGGGGTACGCGCACCCGCGCCGCGCAGCGTAGGTACCCGGCGGGACTTCCCGCTCGTGACGCGCGGTGAGGAACTCACCGGCCGGGCACGTTTTAGATTTCGTGCTAGGATATCGTGCGTAACGTCCCAGGACCGAGGAAGAGTTTCGCCGTGGCCAACATGGGCACCCCAGACCGCCGCTGCGCCGCGTGCGGCCGAGACCTCCCGGTTCAAGCGGGCCCGGGCCGGATCCGTCTCTACTGCGACGCCTCTTGCCGCAGCAAGGCACGCCGCACCCGCCCGCCCGTAAATATCAGCTTGACAAGTCCCAGCCGTGAAGGCAACGTTGACAACGTGGCGAACACGGCGTCCGCCGGCCACCCGCCGGTGCTCCCCAGGGTGATCGCCGCGGCGCGGGTCGCGCTCGACGGCGTGCCCGGCGCCGCCACGCTGACCCCGCTGGAAACCGTGGCGGTGGTCCGGTCGCTCGCGCGGGCCGTCGAGGACGGCATGCGCGAGGCCGTCCAGCAGGCCCGGCAGGCCGGTCACACCTGGGCCGAGCTCGGCGAGCTGCTGGGTACGACCAGGCAGGCGGCGTTCCAGCGGTTCGGCCGCCCGCTCGACCCGAGAACAGGAGCCCCGATGTCGGACAGCATCCTCCCCGGCGCGGCCGAACGCGCCGCCGTCCTGATCGCGGACGTGGCCGAGCAGCGCTGGGAGCAGGCCACCTCCGGCTTTAACCAGCGGATGGCGGAAGCCCTGGACGCGGGGGGCCTGGCCGCGGCGTGGGCCCAGGTCGTCGGCACCGCCGGTGAGTACCAGGGCATGGGCGAGCCATCCGCCCACCAGGCCGGCGACTACACCGTGGTGGATGTCCCGCTGCGTTTCGAGGCCGCTGAGCTCACCGGCCGGGTCAGCTACGACCGCGCCGGGCAGGTCGCGGGCCTGTTCTTCCGGAACAACGACTGATGGAGGCTCCCATGTCCAGGCTGATGGTCGACGGCCCCGACCTGGTGGTCGGGTTGTCGTGGCTGGAGAAGCTCGGCGCCGCCCACGGGAACGTCCGCGTCCCGCGGCAAGCCGTGCGCTCCGCCGTAGCCGAGCCGCAGCCCTGGGGCGCGGTGCGCGGGGCCAAGCTGGCCGGCACCGGCATCCGCGGGGTCGCCATCCTCGGCACCCGGTACTTCGACGGCGGCCGGGACTTCGTCGCCCTCACGAAGGGCCGGCCGGCGGTACTGGTCGAGCTGAGCGATGACGCCCCATTTGCTCAGCTGCTCGTGTCGGTGAGCGATGCCGATAGCACCGTCGCCATGATCCGCGGCGCCACCGGGGTCTGAGCCCGTGATGGCGGCCTCGGCCCTCCGCCAAGCTGCGATCCTGGCCGTGACCGGCCTCGGGCTCGTCTCGGCCTGCGGCCAGGCCGGGACCACCGGGACCACCGGGACCACCGGGACCACCGGGACCACCGGGACCACCGGGACCACCGGGACCACCGGGACCACCACCCGGCCGTCCAACCCGGCCACGTCGGCCGCGGCTACCCCACGCACCGCCTGGGTCGACCAGCCCGTCAGCTTCCAGGCCGGGGGCCTGACCGTGTACGCGACGTACCGCCATCCAGCGACCGGAACCAGCCGGCGGCCGGCCGTCCTGCTGATCGCGGGCAGCGGCCCGACCGACCGGAACGGCAACAGCGCCCTGCTGCCCGCACCGATCGGCACCCTGCAGGCCATCGCCGGCTGGCTGTCCGCCGACGGCGTGGCGAGCCTCCGCTACGACAAGCTCGGCAGCGGCCAGACCGGGCTCGGCCCCTACGCCAGCCGTCCCGCCGCCATCGGCATCGGCCCGTTCGAGCAGGAGGCCGCGGCCGCGCTGCGGTTCCTCGCCCGCCAGCCGGGCGTCGACCCCGCCCGGCTGGGCGTCATCGGTCACAGCGAGGGCGCCCTGTTCGCCCTGCTCCTGGCCGACGGCACGGACCCGCGGGGTTCCGGTTCCGGCCCGCTCCCGTCTGTTCACGCCCTCGGGCTCCTCGAGCCGCTGAGCGAGCGCTACCTCGACGTCATTGCCGACCAGGTCGGCGCGCAGGCCGCCGCCACGCAGCACGCCGGGCAGGTCACCGCCGGGCAGGCCAGCAGCCTGATCCGCGCGTTCGCCGCCGGCGTCGCTCAGCTGCGCGCGACCGGCACCGTCCCGCCCGGCCTCCCGGCCGAGCTGTCCTCGATCCTCAACCCCGCGAACGCGCTGTTCTTGTCCCAGGCCGACCGCTACGACCCGGCCCAGCTGGCCGCGCGCCTCGCCCCCGGCCTGCCCGCCCTGGTCACCTGCAGCACCGCGGACCTCCAGGTGACCTGCGGCGAGGTCCGTCACCTCCGGGCCGGGCTGGCCCGCGCTCCGGCCGACGTCGATTTCGTCCGGCTGACCGGCGTGGATCACGTCCTGAAGCAGGACCCGGCCGGCTCAGCGGCCGGCTACACCAGGCCGCTGCCCTTCTCCCCGCAGCTGCAGCAGGCTCTGCGTGCCTTCGTCGAGCAGCACCTCGGCTGACCGTCCGGATCCGGCATGCTTGGACCATGACGACGCGCCCGCTGGACCTGGAGGCGGCCCGGGACCGCACACTCCCCGACGTGCTGCCGGAACCGGGGGCGCCGTTCCGGGTGCTGTTCTGCGGCATCAACCCGGGCCTGTACTCCGCCGCGACCGGCTGGCACTTCGCCCGGCCGGGCAACCGGTTCTGGCCCGCGCTGCACCTGTCCGGGTTTACCCCGCGCCGCCTCGCCCCGCGTGAGCAGGACCTGCTGCCCGGCTTCGGGCTCGGCATCACCAACCTGGTGGCACGCGCCACCGCGCAGGCCTCCGAGCTGCACGCCACCGAGCTGAAGGCCGGCCGCGAGCACCTGGCCGTCCTCGCCGGCCGGTACCGGCCGCACGTCATCGCCATCGCCGGCATCACCGCCTACCGCACCGCGTTCGGCCGGCCGCGCGCCGCCATCGGCCCGCAGCCGGACCCGCTGGGTCCCGCCCGGTTGTGGGTCGTGCCCAACCCGAGCGGCCTGAACGCCCATACATCAGTACCTCTGCTGGCACAGGAGCTGCGGAAGCTGCGGGAGTCGCTGGGGGAGTAGGGCCGGGATCGGATTCCCCTCCGATCCCGGCCCGCTGGGCTGCGGTCCCCAACCGGCTCCCGGCCGTATGAGCATGCCGCCCTGCCGGGACCAACGCCTTTTTGAAAAGATTCCTGCAGCGAACCGCTCCTGACCGAGCGAAGGGGGGTGCGGGGTGACAGACTCCCGCGACCAGCAGCCCGGCGACGACGGCACCGACCCCGACCCCCGGTTCACCTTCGCCAACGAGCGCACCTTCCTGGCCTGGAGCCGGACCGCGCTGGCTCTGGTGGTGGCCGGGCTGGGGGTCGTGCAGCTGCTGCCGCCGTTCCCCGGCGTGCCGTGGGGCCGGCACGTGCTCGGCGTGCCGCTCATCGTGTTCGGCGCCCTCGTGGCGGTGACCGCGTACCGCGAGTGGACCAAGAGCCAGTGGGCCATGCGCCACGGGCAGCCGCTGCCAAGGTCCATCATGCCGGTGATCATGGCCGTGATCATCGCCGCGATGGCCGTCGCGTCCGCCGTGGTGGTCCTGGTCTCGGCGTTCCGGTGACGGCCGCTCCGAGCCCGCCCGGCCCGCCCGGCGGAGACGATCCCTTCCCGGATCCCGGCCTGGCCCGGGAGCGAACCTCGCTGGCCTGGACCCGGACCGCGATCTCCTTCGCCGCCGTCGGCGGCGTCGTGCTGAAGCGGGAGGTCGTCACGGGCTTGATCCTGCTGGCCCTCGCCCCGGCGGTCTATCTGCTGGGCCGCCTGGCCTTCGGCCGCCCGGGAAAATTCAAGCTGGTCACCGCCACGATCGTCGCGGTAGCGGTGGTCGCCCTGGTCGTGGCGCTCACCCACTGAACCGTCACCCGGGCCCCGAACGCCCCGGACCACGTGCCGTGATGCCCGCCGGCCCGTTAAACGCGGAAGGCACGCCGGCGAATTCTGGCGTGTCGGTTCTGGCAAAACCGCCGTGGTCGGGCAGAATGGAACAAGGCCCCCTCCACGTATGAGATGGAGGGGGCCTTGTCAGGCCCGCCGTACCTGGTGTTCCAGTTGCCCGGCTCACCCTGCTCTGCGGGCCGCCCGCCGGTGCCAGTCGCCCGCGAAAGACCCCGGTTTCCCGGTCTCTCCCACGCCCCGGAGTTTCCTCTGGATGGTACCCGTTTTCGGCGGTGAAGTAATTTTTACGCCTTCGCCGCGCCGCCCGCAAGGGTCTGCGCCAATTTATTCTTGCTCTTTTCCCGATCCACACGATATCCACAGAAAGCACCTGGTTATCCGCACCTAGCTGCGGTTATCCACCATCCTATTCACAACTCATCCACAGGTAGCCCAATGTAGCGTCGGGGCAACCATAATAGCGATTGCCCTATGTAATCGGCTGATGCTATTGCGATTATTGGCAAGCCGCCCCGGCGCATAACTATGCGCCCGGTTTGCGTCCTACGGCTCCATGGTTGGAGAAGACACCCTCGGGAGCGAAGTCATCGGGGTCGGGCCGCCACTGGTGGACCTGTACCAGTCCCGGCTCAACCAGGTCCAGCCCGGTGAAAAACCGGGCGACCTCATCGCGGGTACGCAACGTCTGCGCTGTCGAGACGTTCTCGTTATAGACCTTCTGGATCGTGGGCTGGGCGTGATGGATGTCGATCGCCGGATGGGAGATCGCCAGGTAACTGCCGGGCGGCACCGCGTCCATCAGCCGCGCCACGATCGCCCACGGGTCCTCGTCGTCCGAGATCAGGTGCAGCACCGCTATCAGCATCACCGCGACCGGCTGCCCGAAGTCCAGTAGGCCCGCCGCCCGCTCCAGGATCAGCTCTGGGTCGCGCAGGTCGGCCTGCACGTACTCGGTCGCTCCCTCCGGGCTGCTCCGCAGCAGTGCCTGCGCGTGCAGCAGCACGACCGGGTCGTTGTCGACATAGACCACCCGGGCCTCGGGCGCCGCCCGCTGCGCCACCTCGTGCGTGTTCTCCCCGGTGGGGATGCCGGTGCCGATATCCAGGAACTGCCGGATGCCGGCCTCGCCGGCCAGGAACCGGGTCACCCGGCCCAGGAACGCCCGGTTGGCGCGCACCCGCCACCGCAGCCCCGGCGCCACGGCCAGTACCCGCTCGGCAGCCTCCCGGTCGGCCGCGAAGTTGTCCTTGCCGCCCAGCCAGTAGTCGTAGACCCGGGCGGGGTGCGCCACGCTGGTGTCCAGCCCGACGATCCGCCCGGTGCGGGGATCCAGCCCGCGGTCTGCCCCGGCCATTACCGGCCCGCCGAGTTCTCGGCCAGCTCCGCCACGTCCGGCGGGCCGTCGCGCCAGGCCGCGATCTGCTCGGCGTCCACGCGATGGTTGACCACCTGAAGGGCGCCCAGCTCCTGCGTGCCCGCCCGCACCGCCTTGAGCTGCACGTCTTCCAGGTCCACCACGGGTACCGCGTACGTCATCGGCTCGCCTCCTGCTCGGCACATGTCTTTCATTATCCCGAACGGAGCGTGGTTCCCCCATCCCGTCCCCGTTCCCGCCGCCCGTCCGATGACAACCGGCGCTCAATCGCGTCTCAACTCAGGCGGGATAAAGGTGGAGGTAACCCCCCCGGTCAGATCGGGGGGCCAGCACCATCGGAATTCCGGCGCCAGATCCGTACGTTTAGGGCATACGGGGTTTCAACGGGGAAAAAGGAATGCCGACGATGAACGCGATCGTGAGCGGGGCACGCTCCAGGTCGACGGTGCTCACCGGCGCTGCCGGATTGCTGCTGCTGGTGACGGCCATCGTGATGATGGTCTGCGCGGCCCCCCGGATGCACGCCGCGCGGCCTGGAGTGGTGCCGCACCAGCAGCTCGCCTCCTGGGTCTGGGTCAGCCCGGATTCCCATGGTTTTCCGGACGCGGGGCCCGTAGCACGCATACCGAACGGGGTCCGGCCGTGACCTGGTCGCCCGCCCGGCGCTGCGCGGCTCCGGCGGCCCGGTCCGGGTCGTAGGTGTCGATTTCCGGCTGCCACGCCTGCCCGGGCCGGGTCGGCGGGACGGTGAAGTCGAGCGGCTCCCACCACGCGTTCACCAGGACCAGGAAATCGTCGTCCAGCAGCAGGCTGCCGTCCGCCGCCCGGTCCGGGTCGTCCGACCCGTCCAGGTAGATCCCGAGCGCGAGCGCGTTCGGGTCCGACCAGTCGCCGTCGGTCATCGGCGTCCCGGCCGGGGTGAACCACGCGAGTTCGCTGGTCTCCGCGCCGGTCAGGAACCGGCGCCTGCGGAACACCGGGTGCGAGCGCCGGAACGCCGCCAGGCGCGCGGTGAACGCCAGCAGGGCGGAGTCCACCGCGGACCAGTCGAACCAGGAGATCTCGTTGTCCTGGCAGTACGCGTTGTTGTTGCCGCGCTGGGTCCGGCCCAGCTCGTCGCCGCCGAGCAGCATCGGCACGCCGAACGACAGCAGCAGCGTGGTCAGCATGGCCCGGGACTGCCGCGCCCGCAGCGCCAGCACCTCCGGGTCCGGCGTCGCGCCCTCGGCGCCGCAGTTCCAGGAACGGTTGTCGTTGGTGCCGTCCCGGTTGGCTTCCCCGTTGGCCTCGTTGTGCTTGCCGTCGCAGGACACCAGGTCCCGCAGCGTGAACCCGTCGTGCACCGTGATCAGGTTGACCGAGGCGGACGGGGTGCGCCGGCCCCGCCTGTACAGGTCGGAGGAGCCGGCGAACCGGGTGGCGAACTCGCCGATGCCGCCGGTCGCCTGGCTGCGCCAGAAGTCCCGCATGCGGTCCCGGTACCGGCCGTTCCACTCGTGCCACTGCACCGGGAACCGGCCGAGGTCGTAGCTGTCCATCTGCCCGACGTCCCAGGGCTCGGCGATGAGCTTGGCCGCCGACACCACGGGATCCTGCGCGACCATGTCGAAGAACGCGGACATCGGGCTGAACCCGCCCTCCTGGCGGGCCAGCGTGGCGGCCAGGTCGAACCGGAACCCGTCGACGTGCATCTCGGTCAGCCAGTACCGCAGCGAGTCCATGATCAGCCGCAGCGTGACCGGGTTCCCGGCGTTCAGCGAGTTGCCGGTGCCCGTGGTGTCGTAGTACTGCCCGGATGGCCCGGGACCAGCCGGTAGTACGCCGGGTTGTCCAGTCCGCGGAAGCACAGCGTCGGGCCGCCCGGGCCGCCCTCGCAGGTGTGGTTGAAGACGACGTCCAGGATGACCTCGAGGCCCGCCTGGTGCAGGGTCCGGACCATGTCCTTGAACTCGCCGAGCTGGCCGCCGGGCTGCCCGCCCCGCACCGCGGCGGAGTAGGCGTGGTGCGGCGCGAAATACCCGATGGTGTTGTAGCCCCAGTAGTTGGTCAGCCCGCGCTGGAGCAGGAACTCCTCGGGTACGTGCTGGTGGACCGGCAGCAGTTCCACCGCGGTGAGGCCGAGCCGGGTGAGGTGGCCGGTGACGGCCTCGTGCGCGAGCCCGGCGTAGGTGCCGCGCAGCGGCTCGGGCACGTCCGGGTGGCGCATGGTGAGGCCCTTGACGTGCGCCTCGTAGATGATCGTTTCCGAGTAGGTCCGCCGCGGCGGCTGGTCGTCCCCCCACGCGAACGCGCCGTCGGCGACGATGCCGCGCGGGACGTGCCCGGCGGAGTCGAGCGAGCTCGCCGCGTTCGGGTCGGCCGGGTCATAGTCGACGACCTCGGGCCCGAACGTAACCTCGCCGTGCACCGCCCGCGCGTACGGGTCGAGCAGGAGCTTGGCCGGGTTGCAGCGCAGCCCGCCGGCTGGGTCCCAGCAGCGCGAGGCCCGCCCGGGCGAGCAGCCGCTCCTGTTCCAGCTGCTCAACGAGATGGACGGGCTCAATTCCGGGGCCGACGTGACGTTCCTGCTCACCACCAACCGCGCCGACCTGCTGGAGCCCGCGCTGGCCGCCCGCCCCGGCCGGGTCGACCTGGCCGCCGAGCTTCCCCTGCCCGACGCCGACGCCCGCCGTCAGCTGATCCGCCTTTACCAAGGCCGCCTCGTGCTGGACCTGGCCCGCCCGGAAGCCGTCATCGAGCGGACCGAAGGCGTCACCGCCGCCTTCCTCAAGGAACTCCTGCGCAAGGCCGCCCTGCTGGCCTGCGAAGCCGACGGCGACAGCGACAGCGACGGCGACAGCCCGGTCCGGGTCACCGACGCGCACCTGGACGCCGCGCTCGACCAGCTCCTCGACAGCCGCAACCAGCTAACCCGCGTCCTCCTCGGCGGCGGGCAGCCCCGAGCCAGCCAACCCGCACCCTGAACTCCCGCCTCACCAGATCAGCGAGCTCCTCGACGAATAAGCAGGCCGTCAATGACGCCTTCACGCCTCCTGCCTCGGTCTTGAGTGAGCAGGCGGGACACTTCTGCGGTATTCGCGCTGCTCGCCTGGCTTTCTCGATCAACGGCACGGCGCGCGAATGCACTGCTTGCTGGTTTCCTCGTCACCCGGCGCGGCGGTGGTGGCGTGGCGAGACGGTAGCGTGATTACCGTGGAGGGGCCGCTGCGGATATTCGTGAGTCATACCTCCGAGCTGCGCCAGCATCCGCCGGGCCGGTCGTTCGTGGCCGCAGCCGAGCAGGCCGTCACCCGAGCCGGGGGCACGGCCCTTGACATGAAATATTTCACCGCCCGGGAGGACAAGCCGGCGGATTACTGCCGTCAGGAGGTCCGGCGCGCCAACGTTTATGTCGGCATCATCGGGTTTCGGTATGGGTCCCCGGTCCGGGATGAGCCAGACCATTCCTATACCGAGCTGGAATTCGCCGCCGCCACCGAATTGGGACTGCCCCGGCTGGTGTTCTTGCTCGATGAGGATGCGGTTTTGCCGTTGCCGCAGAGTGCTCTTTCTGATCCGGTGCACGGCGAGCGGCAGCGGGCGTTCCGGGCGCGGGTCAAGGATGCCGGAATCACGGCCCAGCGGGTGGCATCCCCTGGTGATGTTGAGTTGCTGCTGTTCCAGGCGCTGACGGACCTGCAGCGGGCCGCCGAGGGCCAGGCGGGCCCGGGCGCGCGGTCACCAGGTGATGTCTTGGCGGGGGTGGCGGTGCGGCTGGCGCCGCGGCCGGTGTTCCTGGCGGGCCGGGATGGGTTGCTGGCCGAGCTGGATGCCCGGCTGGCGGCCCGCCAGCCGGCGGGGCCGGGGATCGTGGTGTTGTGTGGGCTGGGCGGGGCGGGCAAGACCAGCGTGGCGGTGGAATACGCGCACCGGCAGCTGGCCGGGTGCATGGCAGTGTGGCAGCTCCCGGCCGAGGAGCCGGCCGCGCTGGCGGCCGGGTTCGGGGACCTGGCCGCCCAGCTCGGCGCCGGGGACCGCCCGGCGGGCGGGAATCCGGTGGCGCTGGTGCATGCGGTGCTGGCCCGCCGCGATGACTGGCTGCTGGTCTTCGATAACGTGCCCGGGCCGGCCGCGATCAAGGGGCTGGTCCCGCCGGCGGGCGGCGGGCGGGTGCTGATCACCAGCCAATATGCGTACTGGCCGGGCGGGCAGGCGCTGGATGTGCCGGTGCTGGATACGGCCACTGCGGCGGCGTTCTTGCTGGCCCGCACCGCCACAGTCGGCGCCGCAGAGGAGCGGGCGGCGGCCGAGCTGGCGGTCGAGCTGGGCGGGCTGCCGCTGGCGCTGGAGCAGGCGGCGGCATATATGCAGGCATCGGGCCGGGGGATCGGGGAGTACCTGGGCCTTTTCCGGCAGCGGCGGGCTGAGCTGCTGGGCCGGGGGGAGGTGCCCGGCTATGACAAGCAGGTCACCACGACCTGGGCGCTGGCGTTCGCCGCGCTGGGCCGGGACGGCCCGGCGGCCGGGCTGCTGCGGCTGGCGGCATGCTGCGCGGCCGAGGACATTCCCCTGGACCTGCTGCTGCGGCCCTGGCCGGGGCTTGACGGCGAGAGGTTCGGCGCGACGGTGGCGCCGCTGCTGGGGCCGCTGCTGGCCGATGAGCTGGCCCGGGATGAGGCGGTGACCGGGTTGCGGCGGTATTCGCTGATCAGCGCGCCGCATGACGGCCTGGTTTCGGTACACCGCCTGGTCCAGGCGATCACGCTGGCCCAGCTGACCGAGGAAGCCGCGAGCGCCTGGCGGCAAGCCGCCGCGGAAGTGATCGAGGCCGCGCTGCCCGGCGGCCCGGAGTACCCGGCGGACTGGCCGGTGTTCGCAGCGCTGCTGCCGCACGCCCAGGCGGCGCTGGCCCCCGCCAGCAGCGGCATGTACACGATCGCCCAGTACCTGGGCAATATCGGCAACTACGCCGCCGCCCGGGACCTGCTGTACCAGATCCTCCAGGCCCAGGAGACAGAACTGGGCGCCGAGCACCCCGGCACGCTCACCGCCCGCGCCGAGCTGGCCTACTGGACCGGGGAGGCCGGGGATGCGGCCGCGGCCCGGGACCAGATGGCCGCGCTGCTGCCGGTCCGCGAGCAGGTCTCCGGCGCCGAGCACCCCGGCACGCTCACCGACCGCGCCAACCTGGCCCGCGGGACCGGGGAGGCCGGAGATGCGGCCGCGGCCCGGGACCAGTACGCCGCGCTGCTGCCGGTCCGCGAGCGGGTTTCCGGCGCCGAGCACCCCGGCACGCTCAGCGACCGCGCCAACCTGGCCTACTACATCGGGCAGGCCGGGGATGCGGCCGCGGCCCGGGACCAGTACGCCGCGCTGGTGCCGCTCCGCGAGCGGGTCTCCGGCGCCGAGCACCCCCACACGCTCACCACACGCGCCGAGTTGGCCCGCCGGACCGGGGAGGCCGGGGATGCGGCCGCGGCCCGGGACCAGTTCGCCGCGCTGCTGCCGGTCCGGGAGCGGGTCCTGGGCGCCGAGCACCCCGACACGCTCACCGCCCGCGCCGAGCTGGCCTACTGGACCGGGGCAGGGGGGGATGCGGCCGCGGCCCGGGACCAGTTCGCCGCGCTGCTGCCGGTCCGCGAGCGGGTTTCCGGCGCCGAGCACCCCGGCACGCTCACCGACCGCGCCAACCTGGCCCGCTGGACCGGGGAGGCCGGGGATCCGGCCGCGGCCCGGGACCAGTACGCCGCGCTGCTGCCGGTCCGCGAGCGGGTTTCCGGCGCCGAGCACCCCAGCACGCTCACCGACCGCGCCAACCTGGCCTACTACACCGGGGAGGCCGGGGATGCGGCCGCGGCCCGGGACCAGTACGCCGCGCTGCTGCCGGTCC
>Ga0208324_1000532_pt1 | contig 17173 bp, 20 predicted proteins | sample Sb_taG_2_FD_187707 | JGI IMG/M metagenome (GOLD analysis project Ga0208324, IMG submission 187707) | Peat soil microbial communities from Weissenstadt, Germany - Sb_50d_5_LS metaG (SPAdes) (version 2) | ecosystem: Environmental > Terrestrial > Soil > Wetlands > Peat | place: Germany... | reverse complement strand
GGCCTGATGGAGCCCGGCATAACCTGGTACGACGTCCTCGGCGTGCTGCCGGGCGCCGAGGCGGGCAAGATCAAGCGGAAGTACGAGGATAAGGCAGGCCTGCTTCGGCCCGAACTGGTCTCGGGCGCCCCGCCGAACGTGGTCACGGCGGTCAGGCGGGCGCAGGAGATCCTGGACACGGCGTGGCAGGTGCTGGGGGATCCGGAAAGCCGGAGACGCTACGACGAGGCGGTCGGCCTCCGGCGTTCGGGCGGAGGCCTGCGCCAGCCGGGGACCGGCATCGAATCGGCGAGGCTGGCGCCAGCCGATCTGGACATCATCGGTGAGCTGCCTGGCGTGACTGGCTGGCTGAGGCCGCGGCGTCGGCGGAACAGGCCCGGCGCCGTTCCGGATGTCCGCGGGCTGTTCTACCACGTGTGCCTGGAGGTGGCGACCCGGCATGGGCTTCACGTCATGACCGTTCGGCTCACGGAGCGCCCGATGGCGGTCGACGGGCTGGTGGTCGATCAGGATCCCAGGCCGTCGACGAAGGCGCATCGGGGCGGCAAGCTCACGGTGCAGGTCTGGCATCCACCCGCCCGCGGCACGGGTTATCGCACTGACGGCGCTCGCCGCGCTGGGATTATCTGAAACGCCGGTCCACGGACCGGTCCACGGGAGGCGGCAGGCGATATCCATGGTCGTAACCGAGCGTAGCGGCCGGGACTCCAGTACACCGATAGCCCATCTGACGATCTGGCTCGGGGAGATCCGGGACGAGGTCCACCTTGCACTGCCGAATTATCCCGGTGACCACGACCGCGAGAACTGACCGGGCCGTCCTCCTCGCGCCGGGTTTGCAGCTGAGGCAGAGCGGCTAGTGAACAAGCCGGTGAACTCCGGTTATCGACATCTCGGGCTCGGCTGCTCGGTGATGAGCTCCGCCTACGGCAGCCACGTCCTGTCCGCGCTGACCAAGGACGGCGCCCCGGCCGCCCTGACCTCCGCCGCCCAGCAGTCGGTGGCCGCAGGCCTGCGCGTCGCCGGCCACCTGCCGGGCGGACTGCAGGCCGGCGCGACCGAGGCCGTGCGGCAGGCCTTCATCAGCGGCCTGCACAGCGGATCGCTGGTCGCCGCCGGCGCCACCGCCGCGGCCGCGCTGATCACGCTGGCCTTCCTGCCCGCCCGGGTCCGTCCCGCCCGCCCCGTGACGGCCGGCGCCGGCCAGCCAGGAAAGGCGCTGGCGCCCGCAGGGCGCAACACCGCCGACCACGAGATGACCCGGTAAGCCGCCCCCGGCCAAGATCTGCGCCGCCCGGCCAGCAGCCCGCTGGCCGGGCAGCCGCGTGCAGAACCGCCCCAGGTCACCGGAATCAGGCAACACCACGGCGCGGTTGCGGCGGCATGACACCCCAAGGGCCCGCAGGCACGCCAGGATGACAGCACCTCGGCAGCAGCTGGGCCAAAAGCTAAAGCTGGCCGGCCACGCTGTGGAGTTCGGCCCGTGGGCCGAGGTGGTGAACGCCGGCTCTGGCACCATCGAGCAGCTGGATGACGCGCTCCACCGGGCCGCCCGCGAATACCTCACGTCCCCGCCGGGAGCCTTGCTGCACCGCGTCGGCCAGACCAGCAGGCAGGTGCCCGGGCTCTTGCAGGAGCACCGGCGGCTTCGCCATGCCCGCGACCTGTACCAAGTACTGCGCGTTCCTGGCCTCGGCGGCCGGTGACCTCGGCCAGCTCGCGCGGCTACCGCGGACGGCTGCGCGGCTCAGTCTCGCGGGGATACGGTGGCCAGGCCCGCGTCCGTTGCAGCCTTGATCAGGCGGTCGTCATAGCTGACGACAGCATCAAGGTCCGGGCCGAGGATGCGAGCGGTGGCTAGGTGGATCGCGTCGAGCGAACGGAGCGCACGGTCGGGCTCGTTCATGGCGCCCTCCACGACGTCGTCATCGATGGCGATGGCGGAGAAGGCGAGCAGCAGGTCACGCGCATCCGGAAGCAGCGCAGGCATGGCGCGGGCCACGGCTCTGGTGACTTCGATCCGCAGCAGTGCCGAGCTGACCCACTCCGCATCAGCATGCGCGTCATAGAACGCCGCGAAGGCACGGGAGTGGGTTTCCTCGGCCAGGAGCTTGAGCACCGCGGATGTGTCGGCGTAGTACAGGCTCACCAACGTTCCTCATCCCGCAGCGCCGCGAGAGCGTCGGAGAGCCGGTCAGTCCCATCGCCAGGGCGCATACGCGGACGGTACCCCGGCCGCCGAGCGAGAGTCGCGCGGCCGGATTCGACCAGGCGCGCCAGGACCGGCGTAGGCTGACGCTCCCCTACCGGAACTATCCGTGCGATGAGCCGCCCGTGCTCGGTCACGTCGATCGTCTCTCCGTGCCGGACCCGCGCCAGCACCTCACTGGTGTGATGCCGCAGGTCCCGTAGACCCACGGCGTGCGTATCCGAAGCTGCCATGCGATTAATGTATCACAATTCTGTGGCCACAAAGGTCCATGTGCGTCGCGGGCCACGATGAGCTCGCGAAGCGCCGGATCAGCGAAGCGATACGCCAGGCGCTCAATGTGCTCGGTGATCACGCCGCCGGGGACGCTGCGCCAGGTGAACCGGACGAGCTGCCCGCCGTTGTCCGCGGCGGTGGCGGTGAAGGTGATCCACTCGCCGGTGGCGGGGTTGAAGAAGGGCCGGAAACCGGCCGCGGGGCTATCATCCTCAGGCATGATCATCGGGCCTTCGCGCGGGGCCGGCCGGGCCGGATGGGCGGGCGGGCCGCAGGCTCGCCAGGTCGTGGAAGCCGGCCGCGGCGGTGCCCAGCAGAATAACGCCGGCGGCGATGCCGGTGGTCACGGCGAGGGAGGAGCCTGACATCGTGGCGACCAGGATGATGGGCCCGGCGGTCAGCGCCCAGCCGACCGGGCGGTACCGGGGGATGTGGACCAGGTGGTCCAGGTAGAGCAGCAGCGGCCCGATGGTGATCACGACGGAGGGCAGCACCCAGTCGGAGCGGCCGGCCGCGATGACGATGACGGGCAGCACGAAGGCCGCCACCAGCTCGAGGATGGTGGCGATGGTCACCGACCGCTCGATCCGCCTGGCCTCCGCGCCGGCCGGGCGGGGTGCGGCGCCGGCCGTGACCTTGATCGCGTAGGCGAATACGCCGATCACCGCGACGCCGGACGCCGCGAGCAGGATGTCCCCGGTGCGGCCGCCGATGGCCAGGCTCGCCCGCGCCAGCCAGAAGGCGGCGAAGGCGGCCTGGATGAACCCGCCGATGCGCCGCACCCGCCTGGACCACGCCGCGGCCGGGGTCAGATCGGCCGCGTTCAGAGCCGCCGGCGTCGGTGTCACGGTGATCAATGGAGTTGTCATGGCGTTTCCCGCCTCCGATTTAGTAGTCATGGCGTGCCGGGCCGGGTCCGGTACCAGGCCACGGTCGCGGCGATGGCGTCGGCCAGCGGGGTGCCGGCCGCCCCGAACGCGGCCTGGTATTTGCTGGTGTCCATGACGAACGGCTCGTCGAACTGGTAGTACGTCTCGGCCAATTCCCGCAGCACCGGATTGACCAGTCCCAGGCCGCGCACGGCCAGCTTGGGCAGCGACCGGGTCCCGACCGGATGCCCGACCTGGTCGGCCACCAGATCCAGCAGCGCCCGGGTCGTGCCGGTCGCCGGGCCGGGCAGGTGCCACACCTGGCCGATGGCGCGGGCGTCGGTGCCGAGGGTGGCCAGGCCGGCGGCGATGTCGGGAACATAGCTGTAGGTATGCGGCAGGCCGGGGTGGCCGATGAAGTCGGCGCGGCGGCCGGCCACGGCGTTGCCGAAGACCCGCTCGCCGAGCGTGGAGCCTGCGGTGACGCCGGGGCCGAAGAAGTCCGAGGCCCGGCCGATGGCGATGCGGGCCCGGCCGCCGTCGGCGGCGGCCACCAACTCGGCGGTCATGGCCGCCCGGGCCCGGCCCTTGACCCCGGTGGCGGCCAGCGGCAGGTCCTCGGTCATCGGCCTGCCGCCGGTCGGGCCGTAGCCGTACAGGTTCTCCAGGCTCACCAGCAGGGCGCCGGTGCGTTCGGCGGCGGCCAGCACCCCCCGCTGCAGCGGCGGGAACCGCTCCGGCCACTGGGTGTACGGGGCGTTCAGGCACTGGTAGATAACCGACGCGCCCTTGGCCGCGTCGGCGGCGGCTTCGGGGTCAGCGGCGTCGGCGGCGCGCCAGTCGACCCCGGCCAGCGCGGGCGGCCGGTGCCGGGACACCGCCCGGACGGCGATACCCTGCCCGGCCAGGTGCGCGGCCAGGGCGCTGCCGACCTGACCGGTCCCGAACACCACGTGCAGCCGATCCTCACCCATGACCCGCTCCTCGCCGGATTGCCTCTGTTGCGTCATCGCGGTGTTCCTCCCTTATATGCCGGTCTCTTCGGCCAGCCAGGTTCCGGCGGCCTGCGCCGGTAAGCAGTGCGCCCCCGCCTCTCGAATATGCTCTGACTCATGACGTTCCTTTATCGCAGTTACCGCAATACATTTCTAAAACCCCGAAGCCATTAGGCCCCGTTTGCCGCCGAGAGAACCCATGCGGAGGACGGTCAGGATGAGTGGCTGCCGGCGTGGTTCAAGACCTCATCGGCGATCGCGATGCCGGGGCCTTCCGCAGGGATCAGCACCCACGCAGCCAGGTAGGGCGGAACGGCTGCACCTGCGAGAAACGACAGCGCGACCAGCATGATCCGGACGAGCGCCACGTCGAGGGCGAAGTATGCGGCGAGCCCGGCGGCGACGCCGCCCAGGATCCGTCCGCCGGCTGGCCGGCGGAGAAGCCTCGGCTCCTCCTGGCTCTGATTCGTCCTGATGTTCATGATGGGTCCCTTCCTTCGCGGCATTGCGAGTGGCACTCTCAATGCAGGTCTATGTATGTGTCCTCGAGCACTTTGAGCAATTCGAGCACGCCGGAGAAAGGCTTCCAGGTGCCGGTGCCGTCGGCGCGTATTTGTCCCTCAAGCCGCCCCTCCGGAGTCCGGTTCATATCGAGGAGAAGGCGAATCGTCTGCCCCGGCGTCGGTGAGGTGTCCATGGCTCACAGTTAACGCGGGCAACGCGGCATTGTCCCCAGGGTGTGACCCTAGGTTCGACCCTGAGTTTTCGCGCTGGAACTGGCGGCGGCCCGGTCGCCCGCCGTGCGCCCGGTTGCCCGGCGGGCTGGGCCGGTCAGGCCAGAAGAGCGGCTAGTGCCCGGCGGGAGGTGATGTCGAGCTTGATGTAGCTGTTGCGGAGGTGGTACTCCACCGTCTTCACCGACACGAACAGCTGGCTGGCCACCTCCCGGTTAGTCAGTCCGGTGGCGGCCAGCCGGGCCACGGCCAGTTCGGAGCGGCTGAGCCCCAGAAGGGCAGCAGGACTGCCGGTCGCGGCTGTTACCTGCAGGGCTGCCAGTTCCGCGGCGCAGGCCTGCACGTACGGGTCTGCTCCCAGGCCGGAGAAGAGGCGGTGGGCCTTTTCGAGCTGCGCGACCGCCTCCGGGCCATGCCCGAACCCGCACAGACGGCGGCCGTCGTCCAGGCTCAGCAGGGCGTGCTCAAACGGCATCGGCGCCATCGTCGTGATCGAGCGGGCGTGCGAGAAGGCCTGCTCCGCCCCCGTCTCATCACCCATGGCCGCGGCCAGGTTGCCGCGGCATCGGGCCAGGGTGAGCACCGCTGAGCCCAGCCCGCCGTGGGGGACCACGGAATCGAACTCGTCGAGGGCGCGCTCGGCGTCGCCGAGGCGCCCCAAGCCGACCAGGGCGTCGGCTTCGAACGCCCGCCAATTGTGTACACCGGGCAGGCCGCCGACGCTGGGCGGACCGGCCGCCCGCACCGGCTCGGCGGCGTCGATCACGCCCGCCCAGTCGCCTCGGGCGAAGGCCAGCGACGTGCCCGCCATGGCGGCAGCAGCGGTGGTTAGCGCCCGGGGGAAGCGCTCCGCCGCCGCCCGCGCCGCTCGTGCGTGCGCATCGGCGTGGGCCCACTGCCCGCGGAAGGCGAGAACCTGGGCGGCACGGGCGTGCGCCCGAGCGAGATCAACAGGGCGGTCGGTGTCCATGGCCAGCGTGGTCGCCAGCTGTGCATACGTCACCGCCGCGTCCCAGTCGCCGCGGCGGAAGTGCGCGTCGCTCAGATCCGACAAGCACATGCCCGGGTAGCTGGCGGGCAGGCCGTTGCGGAGCCGGGCGGCAGCAACGCCGAGGTCGGCGATGGCGCCAGCCAGATCGTCGACGTAGAGCTTCAGCATGCCCCGCATGATCAAAGCGTCGGTCGCAGCCGCCTGCACCTCGTTCCCGGATGTCGGAAGCAAGGCCAGCGCCGCCAGCCCGTCGGGGCTCCGGCCAGCGGCGGACATCGCAAAGGCCTGCGCGACGCGAGCCCGGGTGTGCAGCGCCGACCCTGGGAGGGTGCCATCGACGGCTCGATCAGCCCACATGAGCGCCTGATCCGAGCGACCGGAGATGACCATCAAGTTCGCCAGCGATGTTGCCGCCCGCGCCCCGATCTCCGACTCGGTTCCCGGATCATGGCTCTCCCATGCCGCCAGCAGGCGGTTCTCGGCGTCGGCCGATCCGGTGTAGACGCCTAGCAGCCCGGACAGCGCGTCACGGCGGGCGCTGCAGCCACGGCAGGCAGCCAGCGTCCTCGCTGCGCCGGCGTTGTCTGCCGCAATGAGCTGGACTCCAGCGGCGTCGAGCAGCCGTCGCTCCCGCTGCTCGGCATCGGGCGACAGGTAGGCCGAACGCTCGAACGCCCACGCCGCGGCGACCAGCTCGCCAAGGTCGGCGTCGGCCACGGCGGCCGACTCGAGCTCACCGGCCAGCTGCTCGTCCGGTCCCACAGCGGCCGCCACCCGGTGGGCCAGGCGCTGGCCGCCGACAACGACCGCCGCGGCGCGGGCATGCAGCCCTCGGCGGACCGCCGGACTGAGATCGTCATAGATGGCGGCCCGGTACAGCGGGTGAGGAAAACCCAGCTCGGTTGGTATCTGACCCGCCTTGAGCAGGCCCGAGATGACGGCTTCGTCGGCCTCGTCGCCGGCGCCGGACAGCTGGGCGACCGATGCGATCGTCGCCCTGGATGCGTGGTGGCCCAACACCGACGCCGCCGCCAGGAATGCCTGCGTCGCCGTCGACAGCGTGGCCACATGGGCGAGGATCACCGACGACAGCGCCTTCGGCGCCGGCAACCCCTCGTCCTTCTCGTTCAATGCCGCGACGCCCATCTCGTCGAGCAGCGCCCGGCAGTGGAGGGCATGCCCTCCAGTGTGTGCCGCCAGCCGGCACGCTCCCCGATGTGACAGCTGCCCGAGACCCAGGGCAGCGGCCAACTCGGTGAGATCGCCGGCCTCGAGACCGCCCAAGCGAACCCTCATAACCCGCGAGTCGCCGCCGACGAACCGAGCCCATCCGGCATCGACCAGAGCGCCGCTCCGGGCCGAGACGACGATGAGCACCTTGTCGGCGCGGAGCCGCCGGAGCGCGAACAGCACCGCTCGCAACGAGGGACGGTCGGCCCACTGCAGATCGTCCAGAACCAGCACCACGACCCGGTCGTCGGCCTGAAGGCGGTCGAAGAGATCCAGCAAACGGGCGCCGACAGCCATCGGGTCGTCCCCCGGGTCCGTGGCCGCATCGGGATCGAGCTGGTCCACGACCCCATAAGAAAGGAGCGACTCGTCCTCGTCGCCGCCAGCCTGGAGGACCACCGCGTCCGAGAGCGACCCGAGGAACCGGGAGAGCAGGGTTGACTTGCCTGAGCCGGCCTCGCCCTCCAGATAGACGACCTGAGGGCGGCCCCGCGCCGCCTCGGAGAACCGCTCGCTGAGGATGGCGAGCTCGTCCTGCCGCCCCACGAAGCCAGCCGTCGGCGCCACTGCACTACCCCGTCTGCGCCGTGGACGGCGGCGCCCCCGGCACGCCGGGGGGAGCGTGTTGCCCATGCCGGATCATCCCGGACGTGGTCTGCGCGCTGTACTCGACGCCGCGGGGGCCCCAGCGGCGGTCAAGGCGGGGGGGCACCTGACTAGGCTATGCCCGAGTCGGCTGAAGAGCAGTCCTGCGGGCAGACGGCCGGCAATCATTCACCTATGGCATGGCCACCTGGGCGGCCATGCCGGCAAGGAAACGAACATGACCTCCGCCCGTGGCGTCGAGGGAAGCTCCTATCGCTGGCCCATGCTCGCCGTGGTCAGCCTCGGCATCGTCGCCCTCACGCTGAACTGGTTCGACGTCGCCACGGCATTCCCCCTCATCGGCGCCGAATTCAAGGTCGGGCTCGGGTCGCTCAGTCTCCTCATCTCGCTCTACATCGTTGGCTACGGGCTCACGCACATCCCAGGCGGCGTGCTCGCCACGAAGATCGGCATGAAGAGGACCCTCGTGCTCGGACTACTCGTCCAGGGGGCAGCTGGCGTCATGTCCGGGCTCTCGCACAGCTACGTCGAGCTCGCCATCTTCCGGATTGCGAGCGGTGTCGGCGGGTCAGTGTTCGTCGCCATGACCGCCGCCTCAATGGTCGTCTGGTTCCACGAGAAGGAGGTCACCTTTGCACTCGGCGTGACCGGCGGAGCCGCCTTCAGCGCGGGAGCCGCGCTCGCCCTCTACGTCTGGCTGTTCGTCCAGCGCTCTGTGGGCTGGCACACCTCGATGGTCCTAGGCGGAGTGTTCGAGCTGCTGGTCGCCGTGGTCACCGTTGCGGCATTTCGGCTCCCTGAAGGCGGCCACTCGCTCGGTGGTTTGAAGTTCGACCGCGCCGCACTGTCGTCCGCGCTCATGACCCGGGACTTGTGGGTCTACGGCATCGCGCTTCTCGGCGGATATGGTGCCTACTTCACCACATCGCAGCTGTTCAGCCAGTACGTGACGACAGATCGGCACTTCGACCCGTCTGCGGGCGGGCTGTTGTCCGCCCTCATCCTCCTGGCCGGCATCCCGGGCAGCGTGCTCGGAGGGCACTTGGCCGACCGCAGCACGAACCTGCGGATGTTCGTGGTCGGACCGCTGGTCACCGTCGCCGCTTTGTTGGCTCTCATCCCAGCGGCGCCCAACATCTTGCTTTGGCCCCTCGGGATCGGAATCGGCTTCTTCCTCATCTTCGGCTTCGCAGCCTGGTTGGCGGTGCCTTCCAGGGTCAGCAACATCCGCGCCGAGCACATTGGCTCGGCGACCGGTCTGATGCTCACGCTGGCGGCGATCGGCGGCTTCTTCATTCCCATCATCTTCGGGCACCTCGTGCCCCACACGAGCTACGGCGCGGGCTGGGTCTTCCTCGCCGTCGTGTCTTTCGCTCTCGCGCTTGTCGGCTTGAAGGGAGGCAACCCGGTCACGGTCGGAAGCCCGTGATGGCAATCGGCTCGGAGGATGGTTCAGCCGGACCGTCCGGTCATCTCGGCCAGCTCGATGAGCCGGCCACGCCGCGTGGCCTGAAGGCGCGCATCCGGGACCGGGTCCTGGCAGAGGCCGTCGCCCTGTGAGAGACGACCGCGAGCGCTGGCGGACGTCTTGGCCGCGATCGACAGGATCAGGCGCTACGTTCACCGAACCCGAGGTCGGGACTTCCGCGTCGCGTCACGCCGGGCGAGCCAGCTGGCGGCAACACACATTGCTCAGTCCCGCCTGCTCTTGGCCAGGCAGGCAAGCAGCCCCTCCAGTCCTTCCCGCCGGACGCCTTGGCATGCCAGACCCGCCCGGCAGCTACTCTATGTGACCGGACGGCTATGACGGCAGGATGAATCGCACCACCGGCATCGGTCCACGGCCATCGCCGATCTGATATTGAAACTGCTGGTGGGGCGGGTGGGGCTCGAACCCACGACCGGCGGATTATGAGAAGTACGGCCCCGCGCACCATGCGCGCTAGCTGCACGGATAACACTGTTATCGCACTGATGACGCTCGCCGCGCTGGAACTACCTGGCGCGCGCCGGTCCACGAACCGGTCCACGCCGAGGCCCCATGTCCGCTCATCCTGCCACTGTGCGTAACGTCGCCATGAGCGCCCAGCCTACGTCCGCGCGAGCGGGCTTGGCGATCATGAGGGGCCGACGGTTTTACAGTACGCTCCTGCCTGCACGTCTATATAGCCAATTACCTGCGCAAATGATGCGGCGCGGTGTTCCGCATGGCGATGCGTCCGCTAGATGTCCGTGCGCGCGGGCTCCTTATTTCCGAGGTGTCCTCGAAGATCGCGAAGATCGTGGACCGGGCGACAGTTTCCGCAGGTAGATGGCCTGATAGACGGTGGGCGTCAGCGGCTGCGTCGCGGATTACGGGTCATCGAGACCATGATCTGGCCGTAACCCACGTTCTCGTTATCCTCGTCCAGCAGGCTTGCCACAGATTCAAGGTTTACGTCGCCGACCACCTGCGTGTGACCGCCACGTGAGTCGCGGGAAAGCGCCTTGACTCGGGCGGCCTCCAGCTCGGCGGCTGCCCGCTGCGCAGCCGCCTCCTGCTCAGCTGCCTGCTGCACGGCGGCGTGCTGTGCGGCGGCCTGCTGCGCCCCGGCCAGCAGGTGCGGCTTGATCCACATGAAGTAGGTGATCCACGCCGAGCCCATCGAGGCAGACCAGTCGTGCGCGCAGAGGTAGTGCACCGTCTGAACCATTGCATGGGCGACGTCCCCGTACAGCGTGTCGGGGAAGCCCTCAACCCAGTTCTGCGCGCCCACCTTGCGCAGTGTGTCCGCGACCACGCCCAGCGGCTGGTCGGTTAGGGCGACCCACAGGAACGATCGCACCATCCGTTCGCAGAACACCCAGATGTCAGGGGCCGGGGCTCCGGCCGGGTCCGAGATCAGCCTCGTGATGTCGTAGTGCAGCTCCTGGATGAACGCGTCCTCGTCGCGGGACAGGCGGGCGGCTGACTGGCGGATGACTGGCCAGATTCCTGAGTCGCTTACCAGCAGCTGCGGTGCCTGCTGCTCAGCCTGCGGGCGCGGTGGCTGAGGCGGCTGTGCCTGCGCTGCCCGTGGCTGCACGTACTGGGCCTGCGGGTACTGGGCCTGCGGAGGCTGTGGCTGTTGTGCGGTCGGTGGTGCGTCATAGCTCAGGTTGCTCGCCATGTCAGGTTCCGCTTCCGTCTCACCCTCAAGCGGCATGCTCTGCGAAACTCTCCGTCAGGAACGACCGCCTCGCTCGGCGCCTACCCCGGTAAGTGCCCGCACTTGCATCCGGGCGAACCGGGCGGAGTCGGCGGGCTGCCGGTCGGTGACCGTGCCGAGCCAGCCGAGGAAGAAGGCCAGTGGGATAGCCACGATCCCAGGATTGTTCAGCGGGAAAAATGCGAAGTTGATGTGCGGATCGGTGATAAGCGACGAGCTCGTACCCCCCAGCGGCTTTCTCTGGCCGGAGAACACTGGGGAGAAGATGATCAGGACGACAGAGCTGACGAGTCCCCCGTAGATGCTCCACAGCGCACCTCGCGCGGTGAACCGCGGCCAGAAGAGCGAGTACAGGATCGACGGCAGGTTCGCCGCCGCCGCGATCGCGAAGGCGAGTCCCACCAAGAACGCAACGTTTATGCCCTTCGCGGATATCCCGCCGATCACTGCGACGATCCCGACCACCACTCCGGTGATCCGCGCCACCCGGACCTCGTCGGCGGGCTCGGCCTCCCCGTGGCGCAGCACGCCGGCGTAGACGTCGTGGGCGAAAGAGGCGCTCGCGGTGATGGTCAGGCCTGCCACAACGGCCAGGATGGTGGCGAAGGCGACGGCCGCCATGACGCCAAAAAGCAGCGTCCCGCCCAGCTTGTCGGCGAGAAGGGGGACGGCGGAGTTGCTACCACCGGGCGCAGAAAGGATGCGCTTGTCTCCCACTAGCCACATCGCGCCGAAGCCGAGCACGAAAGTGCACAGGTAGAACAGCCCGACGAACCAGATGGTCCAGGTGACGCTCCGGCGCGCCTCCCGCGCGTTCGGCACGGTATACAGCCGCATGAGGACGTGCGGCAGGCCGGCAGTGCCGAGTACCAGCGCGAGCGCCAGCGAGATGAGGTCGAGCTTGGAGACGGTGTTCACCCCGTATTCGAGGCCGGGGCTGAGCACCGCGGTACCGGACCGGCTAGATGCCGCGGCGTGGTGCAGCAAGGCGGGAAGGCTGAACCCGGCCCGGGACAGCAACCAGATGGTGGTCACCACGGTACCGGCCGCGAGGATAGTGGCCTTGACGATCTGCACCCAGGTGGTGCCCTTCATGCCGCCAACGAGCACGTAGAAGATCATGAGGATGCCGACCACGGCGACGACGGCATCCTGGCCGACTGAACTATTCACGCCCAGCAGCAGGCTCACCAGGACACCGGCGCCCGCCATCTGGGCGAGCAAGTAGAACAGGCAGACCATTAGGGTGGAGAGCGCCGCGGCGGCACGCACCGATGGGGCCTTCAGCCGGAGATCGAGGACGTCGGCCATCGTGTAGCGACCGGTGTTCCGGAACGGCTCGGAGACGAGCAGCAGGACGAGCAGCCAGCCGACTATGAAGCCGACCGAGTAGAGGATGCCGTCGTATCCGTATATCGCGATGATGCCCGGGGTGCCGAGGAATGTGGCGGCTGACAGGTAGTCACCGCTAGTCGCCACGCCGTTCTGCAAGCCGGTAAACGTCCGCCCACCAGCGTAGTAGTCAGTGGCTGAGTTGTTCTTCCTGGCCACGCTGAGTGCGATAACGAGGGTTACGACGACGAAAGAGGCGAAGATGGTGAAGTTGAGCGCGGGCGTGCCGATGACCTCCGTCGCCAACGTACTTGTGGCGGTTGGGCCCGTCACTGCCCCCGTCCGCCTTCCAGGCGATGCCTGAGCCTGTCAGCCAGCGGGTCGAGTCTGTGTCGTGCCCAGCGGCGATAGCTCGCGGCGATAGCGAACGTCGAGGCGAACTGCAGGACGCCGAAGCACAGCCCTACGTTTACGTCGCCGAACACGCTGACCCGCATGAAGCCCGGCGCGAACACGGCGATGATCACGAAGAGGAAGTACCAGACGATGAACAGCGTGCAGACTGGGCCGACGAAAGACCCGAAGCGGCGCCTGATCGTCCAGAAATCCCGGCTAGCCCGGACAGCCTCATAGCCGCTGGCATTCCCGCGGCCAGCCTGCGGCGCCGCCGTGCTGCTAGCACTCACCCGAAGGGTTTGGAATATGGTCATGCCGGGCCCCCCCTCCCACACGCCGGACCCTCTGCGTGCGTGTCAGGCTATACCAGGCCTATCGGCTGAAGAGTGGATTTTTGCGGAAATGACGTGCTATCGGTGTTTCGTGGTTATGCGGCGGCTGCGTGCCAAGCCAAGGGCGCCATAGCGGTGAACTCAGCTGGTCGCCGGTTCGTCGACGAGTCCATCCCCTAGCACAAGTTCCGCATGCGGTCGGGAAACAACGGGGAATAACCGGTACATTCCGGACAATCGGCACACGATAACAGGTGACCGACGCAAGAGTCGGACGATCCTGTCTTGCCGAAAATCTCATCCGTGCAGGTTAACCGGCATGCCGGTACTCGTGGAGGATGGCGCCGAGACGGTCGCGTCTGCGGACGTGGAGGCGGGTGGCGCGCGTTCATTCTCGGCATTTGGACCCCGCTGAGCACCACTTCGATGCCGGCGTCCTTGAGCACGGCGTCTAACAGGCCGGAGAACTTGCCGTCGCGGTCCCGGATCAGGAACCGCGCCCGGCTGCCGGCATCCTCAAAATCCATGACGAGGTTCTTCGCGGCCTGGACCACCCAGCAGGCAGTGGGATGAGGAGTTGCACCCAGGATCCGGATCCGCCGGCTGGCGTGCTCGATGACCGCCAGCATTCTGTGGAATCTGGCTTGTCGCTATTAACCTGCGTGTTTACTGCGGGCGAGTCAGTGATGGAGATAGCTGTCCCACGGATGGCCTCTCCCATCTGCCGCGATCTTCACGGGCGTGCGCTGCTCGAGTAGCCAGACTCCCGCCTGAGGCCTGGCGCAGTTTATTCTGTTACTGGACGTGAGAGGCGGCGGGCTGGGATGACTGCTGAGTACCCGCAGGGTGACGAGCCGTTGATTCCCATGCCCGCCCTGTCGCTCCCCGCTCTGCGCCAGGCGGTGGCCACGGTCGCGCCGTCCCGGCTGCCGGAGTTCTTCCAGGAAATCCAGAACGCCTTCACCCAGGCTGGCGACGAGGACAGTGTCTTCCCCATCCGCCACTTCTACCAGCGCTGGGGCGCCACCATCGCCATCGAGCGGCGGCCTTCGGTCGCCGCCCGGCTCCACGCCGCCGAACGGGCCCTCGCCGACCCTGACCCCGCTATCCGGGACCAGGCAGTTCGGGAGGCCGCCGAGATGGTCCAGGCGGCCTACCGTGAGGTCGCGGGTGGCTGACTGGCACCGGGAACCCGTCACCGATGACCTACCCGACGGGCTGCCACCTGCCGCCCTGGCAGCCATCCGTCAGCGCAGTGTGGGGGCCTGGCACGCCCGGCCATCGTCAGCCGTCTTCCTCCACGCCGCCGGCCGAGTCGAGTTCCTCGCGGGTCATGCCGGCCAGCATGGCGATCCGTGCCGCGCGGCTGCCGTCGAGCGTGCTGAGCAGTTCGCGCATCCCGGCCTGCATCTCCTCGCGCCGGGCGTTCAGGTAGAAGGCCACCGCGGCCTCCACAAGATCCTTCTTGCTCATGCGCAGGTAATGCGCACCGCTGGTGATCAGCCTGTCGCCCTCGGGCGAGATTTTGACCGCGACTTGCCGGGGCGCCTGCTCCATCGTCGCCATCGCCGCGTTCTCCCATCCAGGAGACACTCGATAGTACCTCCAGTACCTCCATTGTAGCTTAGGGCGGCTTCCCGCCATGCCTCTAGCGATGAAGCGCCTTGGCACGCCAAGACCCGCTCGGCAGTTGCTCTATGTGACCGGATGGGGTGCTCCGCATGACGGCGGCACGATGTAACCCCACCACCGACATCGGTCCACGGCCATCGCCGATCTGACATTGAAACTGCTGGTGGGGCGGGTGGGGCTCGAACCCACGACCGGCGGATTATGAGAAGTATGGCCCCGTGCGCTACGAACGCTAGCTGCACGGATACCACGGAGTCGTGCCATCGATGCCCCTGATTGCACCGTTTACACAGGTGACTCGGTCCACGAACCGGTCCGCGCCCCACCATGGCGATCACCGGAGGTCGGTCACAGAACGTTATCGCCGACAGGGGCTCGATATGCGAGAGCTACGGCAGGCGGGCGACGTGGTCGATCTGGATTACCCGCCGTTCTTCATCGATCGTGTAGAAGACGCGGTACCGCCCGGCCCGGAGGCGCCGCAGATCCGGCGACCCGTAAGGGAACGACTCCGGCGGCCGCGGCTCATCGGCGAGCTGGCTAACAGAGTCCCAGAGCGCAGCGACACCGATGGGATCGTCGCGGAGGAAACCCGCCGCCTGGTCCAGAGCCTGAATCTCCCAGTTGACCTGATAGCTCACCGGAACGGCAGGCCCAGGCGTCGACCCGCTTCCTCATGAGACACGTAGCGGATCGCCCCGGCCTCACGACGGGCCACGTACCTGGCCCGGGCAGCGTCGAACTCCTCGTTGACCTGCTGCTCTTGCATCGCCTGGCGCAGCTGCTGGTACTCCCCGATGGGCACGACCACCGCTACCACCTGGCCGCCATGGTGAATCACATCGTGGGTGTCACCGGCGGGCATCTCGCTCATGAGGATCATGGTAACGAAGCGGACCGACAGTCTGACGTCACAACACGGTGGCTCCGGCTCGCCGGTCCAACGTCCTCTCGGTTCGTCAACAGCCTGCGGCGCGTCACTGTTGCCCGGCTGGCCGCAACAGGATCTCGTTGATGGCCCGGCGGCGTGGACGGCTGAGGATGAACGCGATGATCTCGGCGACGTCTGCAGCGGTGACCTCGGCCTTGTCGTAGAGCTGCTGGACGCCTTGTTTGGTGTCGGCGTGGGTGATGTGGTTCGGCAGCTCGGTGGCCACGACGCCTGGCTCGATGAGCGTCACGCGGACGTCGGGAAGCAGTTCCTGCCGTAGTGACTCGGACCAGCCGTTGATGCCCCACTTGGTAGCTGCGTAGACGCCGTTACCGGATCGGGCGGTTCGCCCGGCGACCGACGAGATGTTGATGATGTCGCCGCCGCCGTCCTTGAGCTGGTCGAGGAACACCTCGGTGGTGGTGATCGCACCGAGCAGGTTGACCTCGATCATCTGCCGGTAGTCCGCATGCTGATCGGAGTCGAACGGACCGGGCAGCATGACGCCGGCGTTGTTGATCAGGGCATCGGCGGTGCCGAGCTCTTGGCGAACGCGGTCGGCGGCGGCAACGATGCTGTCGCGATCAGTGACGTCCGCTTCAATGGCGATGGACCCGTTGCCCAGTTCGTCCGCGAGAGTGGTGATGCGATCGAGCCGGCGAGCCAGCAGGCGACGCGGTAGCCGTCTGCGGCCAGGGCGCGGGCGGTTGCCGCGCCGATGCCGGATGATGCGCCGGTGACGACGGCGACCTTGTCCGGTGCGCTGTTGCTGGTCATTATCATCAGGCCTCCGGGATCTCCCGGCCGAAGCTGTCAAGGGTGATGGCGTCCGGCTCGGGACCGCCGCGCTTGCCGGTATCGAGCCCGTCGATGGCCGCGACCTCGTCCGTGGTGAGCTCGAAGTCGAACACGTCGAAGTTCTCAGCGATGCGGTGGGGCTTGGTTGACTTCGGGATGACCGAACGTCCCTCCTGCAGGTGCCAGCGCAGCATGACCTGCGCGGGACTCTTGGAGTGGGACTCGGCGATCTTGACGATTGTCGGGTCTTCCAGGGTGCTGGTGTGCTCGCCCTCGCGGTAGAAGGTGATGCCGCCGATCGGTGACCAGGCTTGGGTCACGGTGCCGTGCTCGGCGTTGAACGCCTGCACCTCGGGCTGCTGGAAGTAGGGGTGCAGCTCGATCTGGTTGACGGCGGGGACGACCTCGGCCTCATCAAGCAGGTTCGTGAGGTGCTCGACCATGAAGTTGCTGACGCCGATGGCGCGGACCTTGCCGTCCTTGAGCAACGTCTCCAGCGCTCGGTAAGCCTCAAGCGTCTTGTCGAAGTCGGACGGCAGCGCCTGGTGCAAGATCAGTAGGTCGATCTGGTCGACGCCGAGCTTGCCGGCGCTCTTGTCGAAGGCGTGCAGCGTCTCGTCATATCCATAGTCGCTGATCCAGATCTTGGTCTCC
>Ga0208324_1000526_pt1 | contig 17275 bp, 22 predicted proteins | sample Sb_taG_2_FD_187707 | JGI IMG/M metagenome (GOLD analysis project Ga0208324, IMG submission 187707) | Peat soil microbial communities from Weissenstadt, Germany - Sb_50d_5_LS metaG (SPAdes) (version 2) | ecosystem: Environmental > Terrestrial > Soil > Wetlands > Peat | place: Germany... | reverse complement strand
GCTCACCGGACTGCCCATCGGCAGCCCGCAAGAAGCCCTCGACACCGCCTGCACCGTCCACCTCGCAGCGCCCGGACACCAACCCGAACCCTGACCCCGACGAACTTACGGTGTCACCCACTAAGTTATGGACTGCAATGAACGTTCACCGAGCCGTACGCCCCGTGGACACGCCAGCCTCGCCGTTCGGCCACGGCGAGGAGGCGGGCGTTCACCTATCGAGCCGAGTTGGCCCGGGACGAGTCGGCCAGCCGAGCACGGGCCAGCGCCTTGGCGCGAACCACATCTGGGTCTCGCGGGTCGGCCGGCGCGTCCTCCGGCTGGGAGCGCTCACGTCGGATCCTCGGCCTGTCGATGCGGATGCGCTTCATTTCCCCGCCAGCTCCAATGCCGCGGATCCGCCGACCAGGAGTCCTGGCCGTCTTCGTGCACTGGCCTGCGCAGGCACCGCCGGTGAGGCGAACACCTCACCGGCCACCGCACGAGCCCAGCGCATCCGCGCGACCGCGGTCTCGGGGTGATCCCCGAATTCCTGAGCCACCCGTTGGGCGCACCCCCGGCCGCCGTAGGCACGAACGGCCGCGGCGATGGCCTGCCGGACTTGAATCACGCCCGGTTGGTCGGAGCGCTGCAGCACCGACACGAACAGGGCGTCGGCCCAGAGCGTGCTGGCGCCGGAATGGTACATCGTTGGCTGCATTCTCAGCCCCCTGACTGGTTGCCCCCGTGTTTGCGACGCTATGAAAAGTTTGCGTCGGCGGCGTCCGCCCTACGAATGAATTTCACCGGCCTCGTACACCCTGTGGCGTACGCCTGACCGCCGCTGCATCGATAAGACGGATGAGGGGCTGCGAACGTGACGGTTCCGGCGCGGTCGCAGGCGGCAGCGCGTGATGGCGGCCAGGCGGAGCCAGGCACGACCGGTGCGCCGAGCGCGTTACGGGCTGGTGCTGGTGGCCGCGCCCATGACGCTGCTCAGCACGCCCTGGCGATGGTCTGCTCGATCGCGGCCTGCACCTCGCCGGGCCGCTCCATGTGCGGCATGTGCCCGGCACCGTCGATCAGGTGGCGGATCGCCCCGCCCACGGCTTCGGCCTGCGCGGCCGGGATGATGCGGTCCGCGGCGCCCCAGATCACGGTGACCGGCACCGCGCCGCCCACCGCCGCCACCAGCGCGGCCGAGTCGCCGCGCTGCGCGTCGCCGTCGAGCAGCGCGCCCGCCAGGGCGTGCAGGGCCTCGTCCACTCCGTCCAGGCGTTTGTAGGCGAGCAGGTCGTCGACCAGCTGCCGGGTCACCAGGTCCTCGTCGGCGAAGAGCTGCCCGACCAGCGGCTTGAGCTCGCGCCGGGTCTGCGCGTCGGCGAAGCCGCGCAGGAAGCCTGCGTTGATCTCCGGGCCGAAGCCGGACGGCGCGATCAGCGTGAGGGAGGCGATCCGGGCCGGGTCCCGGGCCGCGACCACGAGCGCGACGGCCCCGCCCATGGAATGACCGACCAGGTGGGCCCGGGTGACGCCGAGGGCGTCGAGCACGGCGACGACGGCGTCGGCCAGGACGCTGGTGGAGCCGTCGCCGACGTCTTTAGCCGACGTGCCGTGCCCGGGCAGGTCGAGCGCGTACACGCGGAACTTCGCGGCCAGCGGCTCCTGCAGGAACAGCCAGGAATTCCGGTCACCGCCGTACCCGTGGACGAGCAGGACCACGTCGCCGTCCCTGCCGTCCCCGACGTAGCTGATCTTCCGCCCGCCGGCTTCGGCCGTCAGGACCTCGGGCGCGCCGGTGCCCTCGGGGACGCCCGCGTCGATGACCGCGCGGGCCTGCTGGACGGCCGCGTCGAGGTCCTCCTCGGTGACTCCCGCCGGGGCGAGCAGCGCGATCGTGCCGCTTACCGGCACGTCCTCGCCGACCCGGGCGACGATGCGGCGTACCGTGCCGGCGTCAGCGGCCTCCAGGGTCCCGTTGATCTTCTCGGTCTCGATGTCCGCGAGGTCGTCGCCGATGCCGACCTCGTCTCCCTCGTCGATGATCCAGGCAGTGACCTTGCCGAGTTGCATCGACAGGCCCCACTTGGGCATCGTCACGGGGACGATCCGCTCGTCGGTCACCGGGTCCACCCGGTGACGGCCTTGACCGCGTTCACGATGCGCTGCGCGTCCGGGATATAGAGGTCCTCCAGCGCGCTGGAGAACGGCACCGGCGTGTGCGGCGCGGTCACCATCTCGACCGGCGCCTGCAGCGCGCCGAACGCTTTCCGCACGGCCAGCGCGGAGATGTCGGCGGCCACCGAGCACCGGGGGTGCGACTCGTCGACCACGACCAGGCGTCCCGTGCCCTCGACGCTGTCCAGCACGGTGTCCTCATCCAGCGGGCTGGTCGTGCGCAGGTCGATGACCTCGCACTGCACCCCGTCGGCGCCGAGCCGCCCGGCCGCCTCGAGCGAGGTGTGCACCATCCGGCCGAGGGTCACGATCGTCACGTCGCCGCCCTCCCGGACGACGTTGGCCTCGCCGAACGGCAGCGTGTAGCTTTCCTCGGGCACCGGCCCGGTCAGGTCGTAGAGCGCCTTGTGCTCGAAGAACATCACCGGGTCGTTGTCTCTGATGGCCTGGATCATCAGGCCCTTGGCGTCGTACGGGGTGGCCGGCATGACCACCTTCAGGCCCGGGATGTGGGTGAACAGCGAGTACAGGCACTGGGAGTGCTGGGCCGCGGCCCGCAGCCCGGCCCCGTACATGGTGCGGATCACCACGGGCGTGACCGCCTTGCCGCCGAACATGTACCGGAACTTCGCGGCCTGGTTGTAGATCTGGTCGAAGCAGACGCCCATGAAGTCGACGAACATGAGCTCGGCCACCGGCCGCAGGCCGGCCGTGGCGGCGCCGATCGCGGCGCCGATGAACGCCGACTCCGAGATGGGCGTGTCAAGCACCCGGCCCGGGAACTTGTGATACAGGCCCTTGGTCACGCCGAGTACGCCGCCCCAGGCGTCGTCCTCGCCGGGCGATCCCGCGCCGCCCGCGTTGTCCTCTCCCATCACGACGACGCTCTCGTCGCGCTCCATCTCCTGGGCCAGCGCCTCGTTCAGGGCCTCGCGGTAGGTGATGTTCCGTGCCATGGCCAGCCTCCCGTCAGTAGCGCACGTAGACGTCGGTGAGCAGGTCCGCCTCGGCAGGCAGCGGTGCGGCCTTCGCTTCGTCGACCGCCTGGTCGATCAGGCTGGCGACCTGGGCGTCGACCGCCCTGAGGTCCGCCCGGGACAGTTCCCCGGTCTCGGTCACCCGGTCCGCGAACCGCTTGAGGCAGTCGAGTTCGGCCCGCGCGTGCTCCACCTCGTCGGCCCGGTAGGTCTGCTGGTCACCCTCGAAGTGGCCGTAGTAGCGGGTGAACTTCATCTCGATGAGCGTCGGGCCGCCGCCGTCCCGGGCGCGCGCGATGGCCTCGCTGGCCGCCTCGTGCACCGCGAAGAAGTCGAAGCCGTCCACGATGACGCCCGGCATGCCGAACCCGGCCGCCCGGTCGGCGATGTTGTCGCTGGCCACCGACCAGGCGCTGGACGTGGTCTCGGCGTACCCGTTGTTCTCGGCGACGAAGACGGCCGGCAGGTTCCACACCGACGCGAGGTTCATCGACTCCAGCGTGGTGCCCTGGTTGCTGCCGCCGTCGCCGAAGAACGCAACGCTGACCCCGCCGGTGCCCTTGAGCTTGGCCGCCAGGGCCGTACCGCAGATCAGCGGCGGGCCGCCGCCGACGATGCCGTTGGCGCCGAGCATGCCCTTGGACAGGTCGGCGATGTGCATGGAGCCGCCCTTACCGTGACAGCTGCCGGTCTTGCGGCCGTAGATCTCGGCCATCATCTCGACGACGTCGACGCCGCGGGCGATGCAGTGGCCGTGGCCGCGGTGGGTGCTGGCGATGGTGTCCCGGCCGTCGAGATTGCTGCAGACACCGACCGCCGACGCTTCCTCGCCCGCGTACAGGTGGACGAATCCCGGGATCTCGCCGGTCGCGAACTCGGCGTGCACGCGTTCCTCGAACTCGCGGATTGTCCGCATCATCCGGTAGACGTCGAGCAGGTGCTCTCGGGTCGGCGTCCTTCCGGTTGGGGCCTTCCGCTCCTCCGTGTCGGTCATGTGTTTCCTCCCTTGACGTCGGTGCCAGCAGGACCAGGATCAGCAGCGGCGCGTCTGAGCAGGCCCAGGCGGGCGCTGGCCGCCAGGACTGCGGAGACGTCCACGCACCGGGGCCCGTCGGCCCGGAGCCGGACGGCCGGGCGCTCGCCCGGCCCGAAGGTGAGTTCGCGTTCGCCGTCCACGGCGATGACGCCGGCGCGCGCGTCGACGGCGTGCACCGAGCCGGGGTGCATCGGCTCGATCTCGCGCACCCCGACCAGCACCACGAGACCCGGCGCGATCGGGGCGAGCACCTGGCGCGGCGCGCCGGCGGCCAGGCGCGCGGTGACCCCGTGCGGTTCGTGCCGGGTGACGGGATGCAGCTGGCCCAGGACGCTGGACAAACCGATCGCGTCGGGTTCGGCGAAGGCGCAGAACAACTGGGTCACGGTGGCCGGGTCCCAGACGGCGCGAGCGCCGACGTGTCGTTGGGTGGACACCGCGACGTCGACCAGTGCCGTCTCGGTCCGGTCGCCGACCCGCACCTCGAGCAGCTTGGCCCGGGTGGTGGCCCCCCCGGGCGGCATCGCGCCGGTGGCGACCAGGCCCGCGGCCAGGCCGGCGATGGTCGCCTCGCGGACCGCGGGGAACACGTTGTTGGTGCCGGTCGACAGGGCCAGCAGCGGCACGTCGCCCGCCGCGGACGCGGCGACCCGGGCGGTGCCGTCGCCGCCCAGGCAGACGATCACCCGGGCGCCCGCGGTCACCATCCGCCCCACGGCCCCCACCGTGTCCTGCGCGGTCTGCCGGATCGGCTGGCCGTCGAGGAAGTCCACCTCCGGCCAGCGAGCATCCTGGCGGTTCTGGGGCTTTTGGGGGCGGTGCCGCTGGATGGCCCGGTACACCGCCGCGGAGATGCCGCCGAGGTCGGTGCTGAGCAGAACTCGCTGCACGCCGACCGCGCCGAACGCGGTCAGCATCCGCTGGATCATGTTGGCCTTCTCCGCTGTCGGGAAGACCGAGGCCTGCGTGACCAGGCGCCTGATGTCGCGACCGGACAGCGGGTTCGCCACCACGCCGACGATCGCATCACCCACGCGTCCTAACCTCCTGGGCCTTACTCTGCGCGCCTGTCCCCGAAAAGGGAATAGCGGGCGGACCAAGGTAACGTAGTGAGCGGACCTCGAAGATGACCGAACGCAAGCCCCCGGACCTCAGCTTCACCTCGTGGATCGACCGGCAGATCAACGAGGCGGCGGAGCGGGGTGCCTTCGACAACCTGCCGGGCGCGGGCCAGCCGCTGCCCAAGCGGACCGACGCCGATGCCGCCCAGGCCTGGCTGCGCGACTACCTCCGCCGGGAGGGCGTGCCGGCCGAGGAACTCCTGCCCACCCCGCTGAGGTTGCGTAAGGAGATCGAGCGGCTGACCGGGACAGTCGGCGAACTGCGCAGCGAGCAGGACGTCCGGGACGTCGCCGCGGACCTCAACCGGCGGATCATCCAGTGGCGCCGGATCCCGGAGGGCCCGCCGGTATACCTGCCGCTGGTGGATGCGGACACGCTGGTCAGCCGATGGCGGGAAGGGCAGCGGCCAGGACCGCCGCCGCCATCCCCGGCACCCGTGCCCTCTGCGCAGCCCCGGCGCTGGCGACGCCTCCGCCCTAACCGAATTCCTCCAGGGGAACGTTAGGGTCGGCGAGCTTGGCGTAGCCGATCCGGCTGCCATCGGCCAGCGTCACCTCACGGGCCGCCGGGTCCACGCCGGTGACCGTGGTGCCCAGGCGCAGGTCCACGTCGTGCTCGGCGTACCACGAGGGCGAGTGGACGTAGATCGCCTCCCGTTCGGCCTTGCCCAGCAGGTAGTCCTTGGACAACGGCGGCCTTTCGTACGGCCGTTCGTCCTCGTCGCCGATCAGCACGATCGGGCCACCGAAGCCCTCCTCGCGCAGGGCCTCCGCGGCCTTGGCCCCGGCCAGGCTCGCGCCGACGATCACGTGCGCTGCATTCATTCTCCGCTGTCCTCTCCGGCCGGCTGCCGCCGCAGCGCCGTGCGCAGCTGGTCGCCCAGCTCCCGCCAGCTGGCGTCGAAGGCGGCCAGGCCGTTGCTCTCCAGTCTCCCGGTCACGTCGCCGTAGTCGACGCCGATCGCCTCCAGTTCCCTGAGCACCTGCCGCGCGTCGGCGTAGTGGCCGCGCACCGAGTCCTCGGGTACCTGGCCGTGGTCGGCGACCGCGCGCAGGGTGGCCTCGGGCATGGTGTTGACCACGCCGGGCGCGACCAGCCCGGTCACGTACCGGGTGTCGGGGTAGGCCGGGTCCTTGACCGAGGTCGAGGCCCGCAGCGGCCGCTGCGGACGTGCCCCCGCTGCGGCCAGCGCCGTCCAGCGCGGCGAGGCGAGCATCCGCTCGTAGTGCTGGTAGGCCAGCCGCGCGTTGGCGATCGCGGCCCGGCCGCGCAGCGTGGCCGCGGCGGCGGTGCCGATCTTGTCCAGCCGCGCGTCGACCTCGGTGTCCACCCGTGACACGAAGAACGAGGCCACCGACGCGATCCAAGCCAGCGGATCGGCCATTTCGAGATCCTTCCTGCCCGAGGGGCAGCTCATGCTCGGTGCGCGCGTCGAACAGCTCCGCGTAGGCGCGGGCCATCCGGGCCGGGGTATCCCGCAGGTCCTCGGTGTCGATCGCGACACCCAGCGCCGACAGGAAATCGGCCGCGGCGCGCCGCGCCGCCTCCAGGTCGACGCCCGCGCCGTCGTGCGCGACGTGCAGCGCCCGCGTCATGGCTGATCAGCGCCGATCGCCACACAGCAGTGCCCGGGCCGCGGATCCAGCACCGGGCGCAGGCCGTCGGCGGCCAGGCCTGCCAGGAGCCCTTCGATCAGCCCCAGGTTCATCCCGCAGACCACGTCCCTGTACTGTTCGGCCAGCTGGTGGAACGGGCAGTTCCGCAGCCGGATGACGCGGTCGTCGCCGCGCCGTGGCTCGTATCCGTGCCCGGCCAGCGCTTCCTCCAGGTCTGCGCCCCCAGGCCGGAACCGGCGGCCGAGCTCGGCGCCGAACCGGCGCGCCGCGTCCAGGAGGGCGGCCCGGCTGTGCCCGCTCGGATCTGCCTCGACCGCCTGAGCCAGCAGCCGGGCCGCCAGCTCGTACTCCCGCGGCGGAACGGTGACGGCGAACTCGCGGTCCGACCGGGTGTAGACCTTGGCCGGCCGTCCGGCGCCCGGCCCGGTGCGCCCGGGCGGCCGCTGGTAGGACGCCGTCAGCAACCCGGCCTCGACCAGCTTGTCGAGGTGGTAGACGGCCAGCGCCCGGCCCACCCCGGCTGCGGCCGCCGCCTCGTCCCGCCCCACCGGCTCGGTCCGCTCGCGCACCACCTCGTACAGTCGGCGGCGCACCGGATCGTCCAGGCTGCTCAACGAGGCCACGGGGTCCAGGTCCGTCATACCGCGAACTCTATCACTAAAATTCATTAATTAAAGAGATCCGGACCTGATGGCCACCCGAAGCGAACCCACCCGTCTCCGATCTCCGCTGGCCGGCCGCGTTTGGTGCCCTTCAGATGGGATCGAGCGTCGGGTAGGCGGGCACCCACATGGCCCGGCGCACCTGCTCGTCGGGATCGTCCAGCGGCGCGCCTGCCAGTCCTTCTGCCTGCGCGGCCCGGGCTACGGCGATCGCCACCGCGGTTGAGACGCTGCGCAGGCTGGTGACCGGGGGCAGCACCGGCGCGCCCGGAGCCGCGACGTCGGCCAGATCGGCCACGGCCCGGGCCGCCGCGGCCAGCATCCCGTCGCTGACCCGGCGGGCCCGGCAGACGGTGACCCCGAGCCCGAGGCCGGGGAAGACGAGCGCGTTGTTGGCCTGGGCGATCTGGTAGCTCACGCCGCGGTACGGGACCGGCTCGAACGGGCTGCCGGTCGCGATGAGCGCCCGGCCATCGGTCCAGGCCATCAGGTCGGCGGGCCGGGCCTCCGAATGCGACGTCGGGTTGGACAGGGGCATGATGATCGGCCGCCGGACGTGGGCCGCCATCTCGGCGACGATTGCCTCGGTGAAGGCCCCCGGCTGGGTCGAGGTCCCGATCAACATGGTGGGACGGCTGCGGGCCACCACCTCGGCCAGTCCGATCCGGCCCTCGCTGTCGCGCGCCCAGCCGCTGACCTCCCCGGCCGGGCGGGCGTACGGGACCTGGAAGTCCCGTGCTGTCCCCGGGTAGTCGCTGGTGAGCAGGCCCTTGCTGCCGAGCGCGTAGAAACATCGGGTCGCCTCGGCCGGGCTGAGGCCTTCGGCGGTCATCACCTGCCGCAGCACGTCCGCGATCCCGATCCCGGCCGTGCCGGCGCCGTGGATCACCACCCGCTGGTCGCGCAGCCTGGTGCCCGCGGCCCGGACCGCGCCCAGCGCGGCGGCGAGCACCACGGCGGCCGTGCCCTGGATGTCGTCGTTGAACGTCAGGCAGCTGCCCGCGTACTTGGCCAGGATGCGGTGCGCGTTGCCCGCGCCGAAGTCCTCCCAGTGCAGCAGCGCGTCCGGGAACAGCCGGCCGGCCACGCTGACGTAGGTGTCGATCAGCTCGTCGTAGCGCTCCCCCCGGACCCGCGGATGCCGGGCGCCGAGGTACATGTCCTCGCCCAGCAGGACCGGGTTGTCGGTCCCGGCGTCCAGCACGACCGGGATGACCCGGCGGGGGTGCAGGCCGGCCGCGGCCACGTAGACGGCCAGCTTCCCGGTGGCGATGGCGATGCCGCCCACCCCCCAGTCGCCGATGCCCAGGATGCCCTCGGAGTCGGTGGCCACGATCAGGTCCACGTCCTGCGGCCCCAGGCCGTAGTTGCGGAAGGCCGCCTCGGTCTGGCCGGGATGATCCACCGACAGGTACACGCCGCGCGGCCGGCCGTACTCCAGGCTGTACCGCTCGATCGCGGTCCCCACCGTGGGGGTGTACACGATCGGCAGCATCTCCTCGATGTGATCGGTCAGCAGCCGGTAGAACAGCACCTCGTTGCGGTCGCGCACGTGGCTGAGGAATATGTACTTGGCCAGGTCATCGGGCTGGCGCAGGTACTGGGCGTATACGCGCCGCAGGTGCCCCTCGATCGTGGACACGCCCTCGGGCAGCAGGCCGGTCAGCCCGAGCGCCTCCCGCTCGGCGTGCGTGAACGCGGTGCCCCGGTTCAGCATCGGCGACCGCAGGACCAGGCTGCCCCGCAGCCGGACCCGCGCCACCACGCCCTCGTCGGTCGAGATGAACTCATACGGCCGTTCCGCCATCGCGTCACCCACCCAGTGAGAGGCCTGACAAGCTGTCGCAAGGAGCCTATGGTCGCCGCCCGCCGCGTGTCAGGAAGAGGGGTCAGCGTCGGTAGCCGGCCGGTCAGTCCCCAGCCTGGCGCAGCTCCGCTCGCAGCGAGGACATGGCCCGGTCCGCGTGGGCCCTGACCGCCGCTTCGCTGATCCGGGTGGCCGAGGCGACCTGGGTCTCGGGCAGATCGGCGAAGTACCGCAGGACCACGACCTCCCGCTGCCGGGCGGGCAGGGTCCACAGCGCCGAGATGAAGGCGGACCGCTCGACCTCGATGCTCGCCTCGTGATGATCGCTGGGCAGGTCAGGCGCCAGCCGGGGGGCCAGCTTGTCCACTACCACGTGCTGCCGCAGGGCCGACCGGGAGCGGTCGACGACCGACCGGCGCAGGTAGGACAGCGCGTGATCGGCGTCGGGCAGCCTCCGCCACGCGGCGTGTACGGCCACGAACGAGTCCTGCACGATCTCCTCGGCGGTGGCCAGGTCCTGCACTAGCAGCGCGGCTATCCTGACCAGCGGCCGATAGTGGGTCAGGTAGAGCGCGGTCACCGCGTGGTCGGCGTCCCGGCCCGCCCCGCTGCGCGTCACCGGACCCGGCCCGCAGATCCAGGTTCCCGCTATCCCTCCCGGCCTGCGCACCTTCCGGCCCGGCCCTGTCCTTTGCGCCCGCATGGTGGTCTTCCTCGCCTCCGGCCGGTTGCGTCTGCGGGTCGGCCCGCCCGCTCGCTCACCGGTAAGAGTCGGCCGCCACCGAACCGCCAACAACTATCGCGCGCCCACTCGCCGGCACATACCCCCGAACCGGGTGAGCTTAAGCCGGCCAGTTTGGCCGTCATGCGCTGCGGATCGGGCCAGCGCACGTCGTAGACCAGGTTCAGCTTCTCGAGCAGCCAGATGACGCGGGCGCTCGGATCGATCTGCCCGGGCAGCGTCCCGTGCCGCGCCGCGGTCGGGTCGGCGTGATGGGAGTTGTGCCAGCTCTCACCCAGCGACAAGATGGCCAGCGGCCAGAAATTGGTCGCCCGGTCCCGGCAGGAGAACGGGCGTTTGCCCACCACGTGGCACACGGAATTCACCGACCAGGTGACATGGTGCAAGAGCGCCACGCGGATCAGCCCGGCCCAGAAGAATCCGGCTGCGGCACCGGCCCAGGTGCCCGAGACCAGCCCGCCGATAACCGCGGGCACGAGCAGTGACACGGCCACCAGCACCCCGGCGAAACGCCCGATGGCCCGCAGGTCACGGTCGGCCAGGATATCCGGGGCGAACCTGGCCCGGTTGCTCAGTTCGCGCGTCAGCATCCAGCCGACGTGGGCGTAGATCATGCCCTTCAGCAGCGCCCGGGTGTCCGTCCCGTACCGCCAGGGCGAGTGCGGGTCGCCCTCCCGGTCGGAGAACGCGTGGTGGCGGCGGTGGTTGGCCACCCACTGGACCGGTGACCCCTCCACCGCGAGCAAGCCGCCGATGGCCAGCGCGATGCGCACGCCCCGCCGGGCCTTGAACGAACGGTGAGTGAAGCCGCGGTGGTATCCGACCGTGATGGCCAGCCCCGTCACCACGTAGGCGATCGCGGCCATGGACAGGTCCAGGACGGACAGGCCCCAGCCCCAGCCGACCGGGACGGCCACCGCGAGCCCGACCAGGGGGAGCAGGACGGCTACCCACATCGCGATGCCCGCAGCCAGCGTCTGCGGGGCGTCCAGGAGTGGCCTGGCCGCGTCAGGCCGTGGAGCCTCGACGGCCATCTCGCCCTCGGCCATGACGTGTGTGCTCTGTGATGCCTCCACCTGATGCACGACCCCATTCGGCTAGAACCAGCGCGGCAGGATCAGTATGAATGGCGCCAGGTGGTGCGGGTACTTCCGCAACCCGAGAATCAGGCAAACATTGCACGATGCTTTTCCGCCGCATGCGTAACCGTTCTGCTAAGCGCTGGTACCGGCCGTCGGCCGCCACCGGCGATAGCTTCTTTTCATCAGAACTATGACCAATCCTAAGCCATTGTTAGCGAGCAATTTACCTATCGCGCCCGTCGGTCATTCGTGCGGGATTCGGTCAGGGGTTCTGGTCGTAGGCCACGCGCAGCAGGTGCACCACCTCGGCGTCGACCTCGCGCACGTCGCGCAGCGACACCTTGTGCGTCGCCTGCCCCGGCCCGCCGCCGGGTTGCAAGCGGGCCGCGGCCGGCGGATCGGTGAAGCGCAGGCCCAGGTCTACCCGGTCACGGGTCGCGGCGGCGACCGCCGCGAACTGCCTGCCGCGGACGAACGGGGTGTAGCTGCCGCGGCCCTCCACGGTCACGTCGTCGCCGAGTTCCTCGATCACGCCGGCCAGCGCGTCGAAGATCGGTCGCAGCGCGGCCTTGGCGCCGGCGTACTGGCGGTCGATGTACTCCGAGACGGCCGGCCGGACCCACCCGGCCTCCCGCGCGGCGGCGTCCGCGATCGCCCACTGGCTGTTCTGCGGCACGCCATGCTCGCGACGCAGCCAGCCCCGCACCGCGGCCTGGTCCAGCGGGTCCACCCCCGAGGACCGGACCAGGGCCAGCCACTGCTCCAGCGACCGCCCGGTCCGCACGGCCAGCGACTCGCTCACGGCGCTCAGCATCCCGTCCGGTGTCTGCGGCATGCCCGCCAGCCTAGCCGCGCCCATCTACGGGGTTCTGCGGGACGGTGTCCATCCCGGCCGTGCCCGTTCGTCGTGAGAACGACAACACAACCGGAGGAAGGCCCATCATGAACCCGAACTACGGATACCAGCTGTACCAGGCCCAGCGGTTCACCCCTCGCGCCGAGATCCTCGCCGGCGACGCCCGGCGCGGACGCCAGGCGGCGGCGGTTACTCGCCGTACCCGCCGTCTCTCCGGCCGGGCCCGTGCGGCCGGCGCCCTGGTCAGCCGCGCATGTCGACGGCGTTCACCCTCGTGGGCTTGATCGTCACGATCACGCGCCGCTCGCCCGGCCGGTCGTGATCGCGGAGGTTCGCCTGGTATTTCGCCCCGAACCGGTCCGCGAAGGAGTAGTCGTCGTCCGGGGTGATCTCGGCGTCGCCCCGGATCTCCAGGTAGCGGTAGGGGACCGCCAGGTCGAGCAGGAGCAGGCTGACGCCCGGGTGCGCGAGCAGGTTCTTCGTCTTCTGCCGCGCGGTATTGAGCGAGACCTTGACCGTGTCGCCGTCGGCGAGGAACCAGACCTCGGTCAGCTGCGGACGGCCGTCCGGGCCGACCGTGCCGAGCGTGGCGAACTGGCCGTCCAGCAGGTCCCGGTGAGACAGGGGTATCGCGGTCATGACGCTCCGTTCTCGGATTTGCGGCCCTGTTCTATCCATAAGTTAACCGGAAAACAGGGAGACAGGGAGACGAGCATGGACAACGCGTCGCGCAAGGCCGGACGGCTGATCGAGGCCACCCCGCACCTGACCCTGGCCACCGCCGACGCCTCGGGTAAGCCGTGGAGCTGCCCGGTGTACTTCGCCCATGACCAGGCGTTCACGCTCTACTGGGTGTCGTTCAGGCAAGCCGTTCACTCGGCGAATATCCGGGTTCGCCCGCAGGTCGGCATCTCCATCCTCGGCGAGCCGCCGGATCATGAGGGTGACGGCGTGTACTTTGATGCGGTCGCGACCGAACTTCACGACCTGGCGGAGGTCGAGCGCGCCATCGAGGTCCGGCGCACGCGGCCGCAGGACACGAAATTCGCCGTCACCCGGCCCGGCGATGTGCTGGGTGACGCGGCGTGGCGGATCTACCGAGCCATTCCGGTGGCCGTTTACAAGTACTACGACGCCGCCGAGATCGTTCACGGCCAGCATGTGGACGTCAGGGTCAAGGTGACCCTGGAGCCGGGCGGCTAGTCGAACTCGGTGGGCAGCGAGGGATCTCTGTGGTGCGCCAGCGCGCGCTCGAGCTGGCGGCGGTTGACCCGGCCGAGGGACAGCGGCGGCAGCTCGTCCAGGCCGAACCAGCCGACCTCGAGGGTCTCCAGCTCGGCTGGCGGCTGCACGGCACCGGCGCGGCGGCATAGGAAGAACAGCTTGTAGACGTGCACCGGCAGCGGCGGCGGGTTGCCTTGCCGGTCACGGTCCCAGCAGGCGATCAGCTTCACGGCCGAGCTGGGATAGCCGGTCTCCTCCAGGATCTCCCGGGTGACCGCGGCCGAGGGTGCGTCCCCGGGGTCGGCCCAGCCACCAGGCAGCGACCACCGGCCATCGGTCTTCTCCCGCATGAGCAGTACGCGTTCGCGCTCGTCGAAGACTGCTCCGCGCACGTCAACCTTCGGCGTGGCGTACCCGGAATCCCGGCCCAGCTCGAGCGTGAGCTCGGCCGCCGGGCGGCCGCTGATCGTCGCGAGCAACTCGGTTGCCAGCTGGCTCACCTGCCGGTACCGGTCCAGGTCGTAGTCGCCGGCGGCGAAGGTCAGCCCATCTTGGGCCAGCGCGGCAAGCTTGATCGCGATCCGGCGCACCACGTCGGCAGCTGTGTCGGCCACCCGGGCATTATCTCTGCTGACGGAATCGGTGCGGCACCGCCCGCCGCCATCGCGGCTTTCCGGCGGCGCCGCGGGCCATTACGCTTCACGATCCGAACGACGCCGTTCGGCTATCCGCCCGCATGTCACACACGTAACACCAGTCCCTGAGAACACCCGAGTCCGGCCCGGCTAGCGCGGGGCGTACCGAACCTCGGTGAAGGGCCAGGCGGAACGCAGCCACCTGGACACGGCGTCATACAAGACGACGTCCAGCGAGGCCCGGTCCGCGCTGACCCAGGACCGGACCGCGGCCCCGGAAACCCCGGAAACCCCGCCCGCACTGTCAGCGGCCGGGTAAATGTAAACGCAGCCGATGATCTCGTCGCTGCCCACAGCCCGCACCGTGTACGTGAACCCTGACCGGGCCGCGAAATCCGACGCATGCCGCTGCAGGTCACCCAGGTTCTCGGCCAGCGTCATGTCGGACTGGGGCCACGGCCGTCCCTCGAACCCCGGGGTGGCCCGGATATGCGAAATGCTGGAGGTCCAGGCCCGGTAGTCGCCCTCGTTATGTTCCGGCCCCAGCGGTTCCAGCCTGAACGAGGCACAGACCAGCGACCGCGGCACCACGAAGTCATCCGGAACGAAGCCCACAAGACGAACGCTAGCCCTTCGGCACTGCCGCGGTGGTGCGCATGGCCAGCCACACCTCGGCCAGCGATTCGGTCGAGGCCAGCGACGCCGCCGCGCACGTCGCCTTCGAGCTGCTGGCCCTCATGCTGCTCGGCCGCTGACACCACGTTCCGTTAGGTCACTATGCCGAACGGAACGTGGTGCGTGCCTGCGCGGGCCGGTCAGGCCGCGGCCGAGGGCTCAGCCGTCGGCTCCGGTTCCTGCCGCTCGCGCCGGGCCGGCATCATGACAGCAGCCGCAGGTCCACCATGGGCGCGTCCGACCTCGACCGCCACCTTCTGGCTCATGCGCGCTCCCACGGCTTTCCTCAAGCTCAGGCGGGCGCCCGAAATTCCGGCGCGCGTAGCATGCCCATGTGACATCGACAACGCGCGTCGCGGTGCTGGGAACTGGAATCATGGGTGCGGGCATGGCCCGCAGCCTGCTGCGGTCCGGCCTGGAGGTCACGGTGTGGAACCGGCATCCCGGCCGGTCCGCGCCCCTGGCCGCGGACGGCGCGGTCGTGGCGGGCTCGGCCCCCGAGGCGGTCGCCGAGGCGGACGTGATAATCACGATGCTGTGGGACGGCAACTCGGTGGCCGACGTGATGGCCGACGCGCTGCCGGCCGCGCCGGACGGGGTGTTGTGGGCTCAGACCAGCACGGTCAGCCTGCACGACGCCAGTGACCTGCTGCCTTCCCTGGCTGACGGGTGCGGCGCCCGGTATATCGACGCCCCGGTGCTGGGGACCCGCCAGCCGGCCGAGGAAGGCCGGCTCACCGTCCTGGCCGCCGCCCCCGAGCCGCTGCGCGATCCGGTCACGCCGGTGTTCGGCGCCATCGGCGCCCGCACCGTGTGGGTCAGCGAGCAGCCCGGCGACGGTACCCGCCTCAAGCTGGTCGCCAACTCCTGGGTGGCCACCATCGTGGCCGCCACCGCCCAGTCGATCGCGCTCGCCCAGGGTCTCGGCGTGGATCCGCGGGCGTTCCTGGACATGATGAAGGGCGGCGCGGTGGACGCCCCCTATCTGCACATCAAGGGCGAGGCGATCATCACCGGCCAGTTCGCGCCATCGTTCGCGGTGGAGGGAGCGGTCAAGGATGCCGGGCTCATCGCCGCCGCGATGCGGGAGAGCGGCACCGACGCCGCGCTCATGGAGGCCGTCGCGGCCCAGTACCGCAAGGCCGCCGACGCCGGGCACGGCGAGGAGGACATGGCCGCCATCTTCTACGCCTTCCGGCCCCAAGACCCCCTAGGGTCGAGATGACCGAGACGGCCCGCGCCTTCTACCCGGGCCGCCTGGCCGGGGAAATCGCCGGGTGATCGGCCGGACGGCTCAACTACCGGTGCATTCCGGGCTGGCCTGCACCAGACCGGCCCCAATTGATATGAGCGCGCGGGGGCCAGGGCCGCCGAAGCTAGCCGCCAGCTGGACACCGCCGCCGCTCGGAAGGGCCGAGGGGCGGATCACTATGACGCCGACGGGCAGTGGTCCCGGATGCGGCGGGAAGACCTTGTTGAACAAGATGTTGCCTGCGGGGGTGTGCTTTCCGTACATAGCGGCGCCCGGCCATGGGTGACACGCCGGGTTTTGCTGGCTTTCGAATGTGACGGTGGCCGGTATCCCGTCAGCGCGGAGCCTGCTTTGCAGGCCGGCCGGATCGCGCAGCTCGCGGATGGTGACTGAGACAGTGCCGCCGGGCTGCGTGACTACCGTCCAAGCCGCCAGCTGGACCCGGGGATGGCGGCTGGCCTGGTGGCTGGCCGGTGCCAGCGTGGTCAGGGCGAGGGCCGCCGCGACCGCCAGTGCCAGCACTCCGGCCAGGCCAGGGATCAGGCGGCGGCGAACGTGGCTCCTGCGGGCCCTGGCGACAATCTCGCTGGCCGGGATGCTCGGGTACACCTCCCCAAGGGAGTCGCGCACCTCGGCGAGACGGTCTTTGATTACGGTAAGCGCGTGGTCGTCGTTCACTGCGTCAGCTCCTGATCGCTGAGAGCGGGGATGTCGCGGCGCAACGCGCCGATGGCCCGGTGAAGGTGGGTGGCGACGGTACTGGTGGACATGCCGAGCATCTCGGCGGTGGTGCTGGTGTCCAGGTCGAGCAGCAGCCGCAGCGCGATCACCTCGCGCTGCCGGACCGGCAGCCGCCGCAACGCGGCCACCAGGGAGCGGTCCAAGGCCAGGTCCTGACTGGCGGCCGCCATGGTGCCCTGGCTGCCCAGCGCGACCTCCTGGCGGTGCCGCCGCCACCAGGACACGCGCGCGTTCATCGCGCAGCGGATGACCCACGCTCGTGGCTCGGCCAGTCCCCGTACCTTCTGCCACGACGCCCAGGCCTTGGCGAAGGCCTCTGCCACCAGGTCTTCGGCCAGCGGCCGGTCGGCCACGCTGACCATGACGATCCGCAGGCAGTCACCCCAGGACGCCGCATAGAACTCGGCGAACTCGCGCTGGTCCTGTTCCACGCTCTATACACGCATGAGGACCCGGATTCGTCCACCTCACCGGGCCCTGACTCTGTCAACCAAGCGCCCCGCGGCGTGCGGCGGGCCGGCCGGGGGGTTCCTGGCCGGCCCGTGTGGCGGGGGTTTTGGTTTCCCAGATGGTGATGTTGGAGGCTTGGAGGGCGGTGTACCAGGCGGTGTAGTCCTGGGGGGTGGTGCCGTAGCCGGGGCCGGGCTGGAGCAGGTTGGCGACGATGATGAAGTCGTTGAGCATGTGCTGG
>Ga0208324_1000523_pt1 | contig 17291 bp, 16 predicted proteins | sample Sb_taG_2_FD_187707 | JGI IMG/M metagenome (GOLD analysis project Ga0208324, IMG submission 187707) | Peat soil microbial communities from Weissenstadt, Germany - Sb_50d_5_LS metaG (SPAdes) (version 2) | ecosystem: Environmental > Terrestrial > Soil > Wetlands > Peat | place: Germany... | reverse complement strand
GCGGGTTGTTTCTCCACCAGCAGGGGTTCGTCGTCCTGGTCGCGATCGTTGCCGTGACGATCCTTGGGCTGGTCTGGCCATGGCTGAGCATCTGTGGACTGGGCGGGTCGCTCGGCTTTACCCGGTCGCGATGCCGTGAGGGGGACCGAGTGTCGGGGTTGCTCACGCTTCGCAATCGTGCGCCGTGGGGAGCGTGGGGCGTTTCGATCGACTCCGGGCGCGGGAACAATGACACTGGTCCAGATGACGATCTCCGGACCGGGCTAGCGTATGCTCCCGGCTGTTGCTCGACCGAGACAACCTTCGATTTCATCCCCCGCTGCCGAGGCTCCTATCCCAGGCGAACCCCGCGGATCGTCTGCGGGTTCCCCTTCGGCCTCTGGACCGCGACACGGCCTCTCGTCGTCGGGACGCCGCTCCTCGTATTGCCCCGAACCTTCGCCGTCGGGCCGATCCCCGATGTTCGTGTCGGCCACTCGGACGAAGGGCTATCAAACCGGGACCGCGCCGGCGATTGGGGCGATCCGCTTGGGGTCAGGCTAGGCTGATGCGAAGTCGGGGTTGACACAAACCCTTGCGCATCAGATTTTATCCCACTTTTGTTACGCTTTCAGCGCTGAAGACGGCTTGGAGGACGCCGCGTTGGCTTTGGACCGTTGGGCCAAGATGATTGTCAATCCAAGCCTCTACCGCCTTCAAGGGAGTGGCCCGGAAGGCCTCGTCGATCTCTTGGTCCGTCCAGGTGGATACCATGGCTCCCATCGCCAGCATCAGCCCGGTCAGACCGCTCTGCGATTGCTGCTGCTCCAGGTTCTTCAAGTTGCCGAAGAGCGATTCCAGGATCTCCGTACTGGCAATCAACCGTTCCACGCCGGACCTGAGCACTGTGGCTTGGTCGGCGACGAAGCCGATCATCGCCTCGGCGGCCGCCTGGGCCGACGGCAAGAGGTTCAACTTCGCCAGTCGACCCCGCAACGTCGCGACCGTATTCCGCTCGATGCCATGACGACGCACATGCCGGACCACCACCTGGATCACTTCGTGCCACTGGCTCCAGCGCTCGATGGCCTCGCGGTAATCCCTCAGCCAGCCCAGGCGTGCCTCCAGTTGCTCGCGGTCGATCGTCGCCAACACCGACTGCTGGCGTTCCGAGACGGTCGGTTCGGCCGGCCAGGGCTGATCCAAGGCACGCAGACACCACCGCGCCCAGCGCAGCGGCGCCGCCAAATTCATGAACCGCGCCTTGGGACGAAGCGTCGGACTGGCGAAGCATGCCAGGCTCGTCTGCTGCAACTTCGCCTTGGTCGTGCCGAGCCGGGCCGCGTACCCGGGCCAGAGTTCGTCGGCTTCCAGCAGCTTGCGCAACAGGTTGGCTCCCTTATGAGCCAGGTCGCAGGTCGCGACGGTCTGGTCATGATGAGCGTCGCGATACCGCTCGATGCCGCCGCGCACATCCGTCCCCTCATCCGAGACAATCAGCCGCGGGACACCCGTGCGCAGGGCCGCTTCCTCGAGGGCTTTCTCCACTGTCGCCGCGTTGGAATGCGGCATTGGCTCAAGCGCGATCAGGGTCAAGTCTTCCAATTGCAAGCATCGCGCGGGATACGGCAATCGGCTCAGCCGGATGCCGACGACCGCGAAGCACTTCACCACGCCGATCTGGACCGTGTGGTCGATGAGATAGGCCCAATCGCCAGCCCGCTCCAGGGTCCGGTGCAGGGCGTACCACCCCAACCGCATCAACCAACCACGAACCGTTGTCCAGGCCATCACGCGACCCGCTGCGCAACCACTGAGGAAGCCGAAGACGGCCGTCAGGACTCGCGGAGCGGCGCGAAGCGACAACTTGACGGCCGTCACCAGGTGAACCGCCAAGGCGATGCACCGGATGGGCCAGCGCCCGCTCACCGGGGCCGGGGCCGCGAATTGCGGGGGCACCACGGCGGGAAGTTGCTCCCGCGGTTCGCTGCCAATCGGCGTCGCACCGAACACCGAGGACTCAGCGCGCAGGATAACCGGGCTGGCCGACAGCGTCCTCACGGGCTCACTGACGCCCTTTTCCGGTCCGGTCAGCGCCCCCTTTTTTCCGTCCCGTGCGGGGCGGTCAGTGGGGCGGACAACTGGGCGAACTCATGTTCTCGTTGTTCTGAGCGTTCCGGCAACTCCTGCGACTGCGACTCAACGATCGATTGCGTGGCTTCGGCCGAGCAGGTCTTATCCTCCTTGGCCCGCGCCCGCTCGCGCCACATGTCCCGCGATCGCTCCACAGCAGCCGCTTGGTTGCGCAACCGCTTGCAATCCTTCTGGAGTTCGCGATACTTGGCGCGCAGCTTATTGCGGCTTGTCAACAACGATCGCACCAGGATCCGGTGTGGAGTCTTCGAGTCCTCGGCATGCTCCAAAATCGGTGACGCGCCCATTGCTTCGGCCTCCCTGCCTGGTGCCCAGTCCTCCCACGAAACGTTTGACAAGCGAAACAAAAAACCCTGGTTGCGACAAGCCGAAAATGTCACGTCAAGGCCAACTTCGCATCAGCCTACCCCAACCCTCTCCCGCGAGGGGAGAGGGAGCCAGAAGTCCCTTCGACCAAGGGTGTTATTGCTAATTCAACGGTATTGCCCCTAAGCTGCTTGCTCCAAGCGTTTAAGGGAGCAAAGGGGATATTCTTAATTGTTTTGGCAAGATGCCTGGTCTGCGGAAAGCCGGTTTGCCTGAGTCGTGCAATTTACCAAGGCAATTAGGAATATCCCCTTCGCGGTATCCGATCGTCGCCTCTGCCACGGCCGCATTGATTATTCCAGACCGCACATTTTATCAACGACCCGCTAGACGGCTAGGAACGCGGGGGATTCGGGGCGGTACCCCTGACTTCTTAGCTCCTTGTCGGGGCATTGCATTTTATCAATGCATGGAGGGAGTGCGACGAGTGGCCCCTCGGCTTCGCAATCCATCTACCTTGATTCACAATTTTTTTGCGTCTACGGGATGCTTTCAGAGTTCCGCGGTTTCGGGGGTTGAATTCCTTGGTGTTGCATCTGGCGGAAACCGACTTGGAAGTAAAGGGGCGGGCCGCTATAATTCGCCGGCGGCGGCATCCGATTGCAAAACCCCAACTCGTTGGCCTCCAATGTCCTGGAGACGATTTTCGAGGATCGCCCGTGGCGCCTGTCTGGCCGCGGGATTGATGGTCAGCGCGCTGGCTGCCAGTCTGGGCGCCGAGGTTCCGGTCCAGGACGTGCTGCTGAGGGGTAAGGTGGTAACTCTGGCCGCCGCGCTCGACGCGAAGAAGCTGGGAATCCGGGTGGATGCTGAACCTACCGCAAGCACCGTCGTATTACTGGGTGAAGAGGGTACGATCACCCCGTTGCTTTCCGACGAGGCCAGCCGAGCCTTATTCCTCGACAAGCGGTTGCAAAATCGTCCCGCCGAGCTGCGGGGCAAGCGGTTTGGCGGGGTGCCGTATTTTCAGGTCGTCACGTTCAAGGTCGAGCAAGACGGCAAGCTGCAGACGCCCGAGTACTATTGCAATATTTGCACGATCAGCGTTCGGTTCCCACAGGTCTGCCCGTGCTGCCAGGGGCCGATGGAGCTGCGGATGAAGCCCCAACGGTAGTGGCGAGTGAAGAGTTGCGAGTGAAGAGGGCCAGGTGAGGATGGCCCAGTGACCCGTGAAGATATTCCTTTACTCGCAACTCGCAACCCTTAACCCGCAACTCGCAACCCGCAACTACTCAACCGAGGGTGAACCAAACATGCCCGGTCCGCTCAATGTGAATCTCCTGCTCGGCCTGGTGGCCATCGTGGCCGTGGCCTCGACGGTTCTTTCCATGCTGGCCCTGGGATGGGTCACGCGGCGAGGCCGCGGCAGGGGGCTGCCCGAGCACACGCCGCCCGTGACCATCTTCAAGCCGCTCAAGGGTCTGGACGAGGAGCTCGAGGCGAATCTGCGCAGCTTCTTCCACCTCGACTACCCGGTGTACCAGTTGCTCTTCGGCGTTGCCGACGCGGGTGACCCCGCGATCGCGGTCGTCCAGAAACTGATGGGCGAGCATCCTGATCGCGATGCCCGGCTGGTCGTGGGGGCCCCGGCCTTCGGCCTGAACCCCAAGGTCGAGAACCTGGCGTCCATGGATCGGTTCCGCAAGTACGACGTGATCCTGATTTCCGACTCCAACGTCCGGGTCCGGCCGTCGTACCTGCGCGAGACGGCCAAGTATCTGGCCGAGCCGGGAGTCGGACTGGTCACGAACCTGTTCGCGGGTGTCGGCGAGATCCACTCCGGCGCCATCATGGAGAATCTCCAGCTCAATGGGTTCATCGCCGGGGGTATGGCGCTGGCGTCGGTTCTGCGGGTCACCTGCGTGGTCGGCAAATCCATGCTGATGCCGGTCAAGGCACTCGAGGCGATCGGCGGCTTCGCCCGGGTCCGCAACTTACTGGCCGAGGACCAGGTGATCGGCGTCCTGATCCGCAAGGCGGGGTATTCCATCCGGCTGTCGCACCATGTGATCGACAACGTCAACCGCCGGCGCGGATTCAACTGGTTCCTGAACCGGCATTCGCGGTGGTACAAGATCCGCCGCCAGATGGCGCCTTACACCTTCATGTCCGAACCGATGGCCAACCTGGCGACGGTGGGCCTGGTCTGGGCGTTCTCGGGCGATTCAGGGATTGCCTGGGGCGGGCTGGCGGGTCTGGTCGGCATGGGCATGGCACGCGACGCGCTCCAGACCCGATGGCTGAGCGGTCGGTTCCCCGAGCTGCGGAAACTGCTTTTTTCTCCCATCAAGGACGTCCTCCTGCTGCCGCTCTGGTTCGACGCGATCGTCAACACGCGCGTCCAGTGGCGGGGCCATCGATTCCACGTCGGCCGGCTGACCCGGCTGCGCCAGGCCCGCGTTCCCCGCGACGTCCGCCGCCGGGTGCGCCGGGTGAGGAAGTACCGCACCCAGCACGGCAACCCCGCCGCTGGCAACCAGGCCCCGAAAGACACCAGCAAGCTGCGCGACCTCGGCTCCCGGTTGCGGTTCTGGTCCGAGGATTCGCGGAATCCGCGGTACCCGAAAAAATCCTCTTGAATCTGGGCTGCGATCGCCGAATGATTGAACTCGATTCCTTTCGGCACCTGAGGCCCCCGGGGCGAAAGAGGTTTCTTGATGGAAGAAAACTCCGGCGCATCGGAATCCGATGCATCGCCAACCGACCCTTCCGACCCAGACCACTTCCTGTCTCGCGAGCCTGTTGGGGCTCGCCCCGTTGTCGTGGGCCCATCGGGGCCATGCTCTTTTCCCGCTGACCGAACCCGGACCGAGGCCACCTCTCGCCGCCTTGGCCGATCGCAGCTCTTCTGCCTTGGCCTGATCCTGACGGGCCTCGTCACCCTGGCACCCGAGTCGTTCGCCCTGGCCGAGGGCGCCGGGCTGGACTACGTCCGCAGCTCTGGAAAGCTCCGCTACGGCAGCGACATGGAAGGCGGAGGCCCGTACGCCTACCCCGACCCGAAGTCCCCGCGCGAGGTCACGGGCTTCGAGGTCGAGCTCATGGCGATGCTGGCCAAGGACCTGGGCGCAGCGCCCGAGTTCTGCCAGGGACAGTGGGAGATGCTGCTGCAGTTGCTTGACCTGGGCCAGAGCGACATCGTCGTCAATGGCTACGAGTGGACCCCGCCGCGGGCACGCGCCTACCTGGCCACCCGGCCGTACTACGTCTATCAACTGCAATTGATGGTTCCCCGGGGCAGTTCCATCCACACCTGGGACGACCTGAAGCAGCCTCGCCCGGGCGGCGGCCGCTGGACGGTCGGTGTACTGGCCGGTTCGGCGGCAGACACGTTCACCGCCCTGGAGGGCGGCAAGAACGTCCGGGCAATCCAGTTCAGCGGTTCCACCGACGCCATGACCGCCGTGCAAAACGGCCAGTATGACGCGACCCTGCAAGACGTTCCCGCGGCGCGGTTCTACCTTGACCGGTTCCCCGGGCTCGAGCTGGCCGGCCCGCCTGAATCGCACGGCTACTACGTGATCTACACCAGGGCCAACGATCGGGCACTGCGTGACGCCCTGGACCAGGGACTGGCCCGGCTGATCGCCCGTGGAGACCTGCGCCGGCTGTACGAAAAATACGGCATCTGGAGCGAGGCCCAACGTGAGCTGGAAAAACTCACCGGCCCACCCGAAGTGATCTCGGGCCGGCAGGCGGAAGGCGGCTGGACCCTGGTGAGCCGGTACTGGTCGAGCCTGGTCGAAGCGGCCTGTGTCACCATTGCCCTGTCGCTCTGCTCGATGCCGCTGGCAATGCTCCTGGGGCTGGTGATCGCGATCGGCCGGATCTACGGGCCGATACCGGTGCGAGCCGTCCTGACCGGCTACGTGGAGCTGATTCGCGGCACGCCGCTGATGCTCCAGCTCTTCGTCCTCTTCTATCTGCTCAAGCTGAATCCCTGGGTGGCGGGAATCGGCGGGCTGGCCATCAACTACTCGGCCTACGAGGCTGAGATCTACCGCGCCGGCTTGCAGGCAATTCCCGAGGGCCAGATGGAAGCCGCGCTGGCCCTGGGAATGTCGCGCTGGATGGCCCTGCGGCGAGTGCTCATTCCCCAGGCGGTGCGAATCGTGATCCCTCCGGTCACGAACGACTTCATCGCCCTGTTCAAGGACACCTCCGTTTGCTCGGTCATCACCCTTATCGAGCTAACCAAGGAGTACTCGATCCTCGCCAACGGCACTGGCGGGGCGATCGAGTTCGCTCTGGCCGCGTCATTCCTGTATATGATGATGAGTTTACCTCTGTCCTGGTTCTCGCGGTGGTCTGAGAGGCGGCTGGGTACCCTGGGCGTGAAAGGGGGGGCGGTGGCATGAGCATGATCGAGGTGAACGACCTGGTCAAGTGGCACGGATCGATCGAGGTTCTGAAGGGAGTGAACCTCTCGGTCAGGCGCGGCGAGGTGGCGACGATCATCGGGCCTTCGGGCAGTGGCAAGAGCACCCTCCTGCGTTGCCTCAACGGGCTGGAGACATTCCAGGGGGGCTCTGTGACCATCGACGGCCTGCGGGTTGGCGCCCACGATGGAGCCGCCGAGCGAGCCAGGGTTCAGCGCCAGGTTTGCCTGCGGGTCGGCATGGTCTTCCAGAGCTTCAACCTGTTTCCGCATCGAACCGTGCTGCAGAACGTGATCGAGGGGCCCGTCTACGTGCTTGGCATTCATCCGGAACAGGCTGCCCAGAGAGCGCGCCGGCTGCTGGCGCGCGTTGGCATGTCGGAACGGCTGGATGCCCTACCCCGGCAGCTTTCCGGCGGCCAGCAGCAGCGAGTGGCCATTGCCCGGGCCCTAGCCATGGAGCCCCAGGTGATCCTGTTCGACGAGCCGACCAGCGCGCTCGACCCGCGCATGACCACCGAGGTCCTGGCGGTGATGACCGACCTGGCCGGCGACGGCCTGACCATGGTCGTCGTGACCCACGCCATGCACTTCGCCCGCCGGGTCTCGCAGACCGTGCACGTCTTCGGCGAAGGCCGGATCATCGAGTCCGGCCCCCCCGACCAGATCTTCGAGGCCCCCAGCCAGGAAGCGACCCGGACGCTGCTCTCCGAAGTCCTCGCGGCGTGAACGGAACAGATTGTGTTCACCTGGGCACAGAACCGGGAACCACGACCTGGAGGGGTTGCCCGGCGGGGAGTTGCTGAGGCGGGTTCACGTTTTCGCCCGCCTGAGCACCTGCGCCGGTGGCTGCCGACGCGGCGGTCGCCCACTTGACACGCTTGTCGGTACGGGCTCCGCCAGCCTGGCTCGGCTTGATCGGCTCCAGATCTCCCGCCTCCTCGGCACCGGGGGCGTTTGCGGTCGTGATAATCGGTTGCCCCTCGGAAGCCTTCAAGGCGCTCACCAGACATTGCCACTTCTTGATGCCCGATTCCAGCTTGGCCAGGCGGGCCCGAAGCTGCTGGGCCTCGGCAGTCAGGGCTCTGAGATGATCCTCGGCTTCCTTCTGGTTCCGCTCCACGAACGACTGCGCCGATTGCTCGGGATCGTCGGTGGGTGGTGCCGGCTGGCTCTCGGGGAGAGTTCGAAGGCCAGCGGGTTCTGGCGCCGCTGATGCCTGTTGCGTTGGCGCAGGGATACCAAGGGCGGGCGAAGTAGACAGTGACTCTTCTTTGGCCGCGTGATGCTTTACGTCCGGGGGCAACGGGGGAGGCGGATCAGACGCCGAGGGGGCTACCGAATCGGGTGCGACCGGCAGGGGTGCCGGGACGTCGTTACTCTGCGCCTTGGGCGTTTCTGGCGCCGCCTTGGTCAGATCGTCAGGCTTCGTGGCGACCTGTGGCAAAGCTGGCGGGTTCTGGCCGCCGTTCTGCGCCTGGGTGGTCTTGGCCACCCACCCGACCATTCCCATCCAGCCGACCAGTCCCGCGATGCCGATCATGCGCACGATCCGTGTTGGCGTCATCATGACTCCATCCTCCGCTGATGCTTTGGGTGCTGTCCGAGCGAGTGCGTCCAATGCGTTTGGATCGCGAAGAGTGTAACGACCTTCCGCATTTCTGCCAGAGGTTTTTCTAATTTCGAAGGCTGGAAAGCGGTGCGGGAATGCGGCCGCCGTGACGGACGAAGGCCGTCGAGCCGCCCGCGGCGTGGACGGGAAGGATGGCAGTCTCGCCAAAGAGGCCGCCGAAGACGGCGCGGTCGCCAGCACTCTTACCGGGGACAGGAATGACTCGCACGGCGGTCGTCTTGTGGTTGATCACGCCGATGGCGACCTGTCGGCGATCAGGGCGGCAAGAGTCTCGGCATCGGTCTCGCCCGGAACGGCGATCATATCCAGGCCGACCGAGCAGACGGCGGTCATGGCCTCGAGCTTGGCGAGCGTGAGGTCGCCGGCCTCGACCGCGCGGGCCAGCGCGGCATCCTCGCTGACGGCCACGAACGCACCGGAGAGCCCACCGACGCTCGATGACGCGAAGGATCCGCCCTTTTTTACGGCGTCGTTGAGCAGGGCCAGGGCCGCGGTCGAGCCGGGCGCTCCGATCCGGACGACGCCCATCGCCTGGAGAATCTCGCCGACGCTGTCGCCCACCTGCGGGGTTGGTGCCAGCGACAGGTCCACGATCCCGAAGCTGACCCCCAGCCGAGCGGCAACCTCGCGGCCGATCAGCTCACCCACCCGGGTGACCCGGAAGGCCGTGCTCTTGATCTCCTCGGCGATGTCGCCGAGCGTGGGCCCGGTGTGAGAGTGGGTGACCAGGTCCTCGACGGCCGCCTTGACCACTCCCGGGCCGCTGACTCCGATGTTGATCACGCAGTCGGGCTCGCCGGGACCGTGAAAGGCACCGGCCATGAACGGGTTGTCGCTGGGGGCGTTGGCGAAGATCACGAGCTTGGCGCAGCCGAAACCGTCGTGGTCCCTGGTCCGTTCGGCCGTTTCCTTGAGCACGTGCCCCAGGGCGAGAATGGCATCCATGTTGATTCCCGCCGCGGTCGTCCCCACGTTCACCGACGCGCAGACGCGCTCGGTCGTCGAGAGCACTTCGGGAAGCGAGGCGATCAGCCGGCGCTCTGCCTCGGTCCAGCCTTTCTGGACCAGCGCACTGAAGCCGCCGACCAGATCCACCCCGACCTCAGCGGCCACCGCGTCGAGCGTCCGGGCGATGGCCAGGAGGCCCTCCGTCCGCTGGCCGGCGGCCACCCAGCCGATCGGGCTGACCGCGATCCGGCGGTTCACGATCGGGATGCCGTATCGCCCCTCGACCTCGCGGCAGACGGCGCGCAGCCGGCCGGAATAATGCACCAGACGCTCGCGGATCCGGTCGCACAACGTGGACAGATCCGGCGCGGCACAGGGCTGAAGGTCGATGCCCATGGTCACGGTGCGGACATCGAGCTTGTACTGGCGGATCATGCTGAGCGTGGCCAGAACGTCTTCAGTGCGATGCAAGGGCGTCTCCTTGAGTTCTGACGGCCGGCCCGACCCGGACGGGGCCCGGCTCGGTGGTCGCCAGAAAGATGTTCTCATGCTGGACGTAGGCCTCGATCTTGTTGTCCCGACCGCACCGCTCGAGCTCCGAGCGGATCGTCTCGGGCGTGAGGTCCTGGGGGATCATGGCCTCCATCACCATCGAGAACCGCGCGGCGTCAAGCCGTGCGTGCAGGTCAACGATGTTCACTCCATGCGCGGCGAGGCAGCCGGCGATGCCGTGAATGATCCCCGGGGCGTCATCGCCCAGCACGGTCAGGATGAACCGTTCGCCCGACGGAACCGCCGGCTTGAGGCTCTCGTTCCTGACCTCGGTGACCAGGACCTGGGGGTCAAACCGCTTGCCCCGGTCAAGGATTGTGTCGGCGAGCTGGCTGGCCGAGTGCGTTACTGGAAATTCGACTTCGAGGATGATCGTGAAATAGCCGCGCATGACTGTCTGGCTGAGCTCGAGGATGTTTCCCCCCAGGTCCAGCAAGGCCCCAGTGACCGAGTAGACGATCCCCACACGGTCAGCGGCAGTGACTGAGATGATGTATTTAGGCATATTTCACAGAATCAAGAAAAGGGACCGGAACCGTCATGACAGATGGCAGAATGGCAAATGGCAGAATGGCAAATGGCAAACGTCCAGGACACCGCTACTTGCACATTCGTGTCCTGTATGATCCGCCATCTGCCATCTATCACTTGCCATCCGCCATTTGCCATCCGCCATTTGCCATCCGCCATTTGCCATCCGCCATCCGCCATCCGCCATCTGTTCTTAACCTTTTTCCGCGCCCGCCGCCACCGCCAGGGCAGCCCAGCCGACCAGCATCGCGACACCGCCCAGCGGGGTGATTGCCCCCAGCCACTTCAGGCCGGTCACGGCCAGGAGGTAGAGGCTTCCAGAGAAGATCAGCGAGCCGATAAGCAGCGCCCAGCCGGCGACCGCGGCTGCGGTGCCCGACCGGCCCGACAGGATCAACGACCCCACGGCCAGCAGCGCCAGAGCACAGTACATCTGATAGTGCGCGGCGGTCTGGAAATTCGCCGCCTGTCCCAGCTCGGCCAGCCGATCTTTCAAGCCATGCGCTCCGAAGGCGCCCATGGCCACCGCCAGGAACCCCCAAATGGCTCCGACCTGGAGCCAGAATCCGTCTTTCATCGTCATCTCTCCAACTGTGGCGCCCGGGTGCCGCTGACAAGCAAAAGAGGGAACCGGCCGGTTCAGATCACGACGCCAGTGACCGGCCGCACCGACGGCTGCCCGAGCATGATTCCCCGGGTCTCGGCAGCCAGGAAGAGCGAGCCGGTCACGCAGACCAGGGCCAGAGGGCCGGTCACGCAGACCAGGGCCAGATCGAGGGCTGCCGCCGGATCCTGGGTGATACGCGCGGTTCGCCCGTCGATGGCGGCAATCGCCAGGGCGATGTCTTCCGGGGGGACAGACCGCGGGTTCTCCACGTACCGGGTCGCGATCAGGCTGTCGAACAAGGGAAGCAACGCTCGCAGCTGGCCTGGCAGGTCCTTGTCGCGAGTCGTGCCGAAGACCAGTGTCCGCGGCGACGCGGGGAAGCACGTCAAGAGCGTCGTGGCCAGCGCCTGGGCCGAGACCACGTTGTGGGCGCCGTCGAGCACCACCCAGGGCGACTCGCCGAGCACCTCCACGCGCGCCGGCCAGCGCAGGTTCGAAAAGCCGCGGATGACCGCTTCGCGGTCGACCACAAGTGAGGGTTCGACCTCGGCCAGGAGGTCCAGCCCCGCCAGTGCGACCGCGGCGTTGTGCGCCTGGTGTGGGCCAATCAAGGGGAGCTCGAGCGTGCCCCAGTCGGTCCGCCAGGTTTGCGCATGGACCTCGCAGGGAGTGGGGCGCACCAGCGGCTGCCGCGGCAGCAGGGTCTCGAAAACAAAGTCGATGCCCAGCTCGTGAAGCGGGCATCGCCGCTGGGCCGCGAAGCGGGCGATCACCCGGCGCGGTTCGGCGTCACGCACCCCGCTGACCGCCGGTCGCGACCGCTTGAGGATTCCGGCTTTCTCGGTGGCGATTGCATCCAGGGTGCTGCCCAGTTGCCGGACGTGGTCGAAGGCGATGCTGGTGATGATCGAGAGTACGGGGTGAACCACGTTCGTCGAGTCGAGCCGCCCCCCCATGCCGACCTCGAGCACGACGGCCTGAACCTGCCGGCGGGCAAAATGCAAGAGCCCCATGGCCGTCGTGATCTCGAAGAAGGTCGGTCCCCGATGGTGCAGCAGGTGCGGATCGTCCAGCTCGAGCTTCTCGACGACCACCCGGACATCGTCCACCAGCTCGACCAGCTCGCGCGGCGAAGCCGGCCGGCCGTCGATGCAGAAGCGCTCCTCCAGGCGGTGCAGATGAGGCGAACAGTACAGTCCGGTACGCAGCCCGGAGGCCGTGAGCGCGGCCGCCATCATCGCGGCCGTCGAGCCTTTGCCTTTGGTCCCCGCAATGTGAATCACTCGCAGTCCGAGGTGAGGGTCACCCAGGCCCCTCAGGAGCCGTCGCATTCGCCCCAGCCGCAACTCGGCCGGAATCCTGGGCATTCCCACCCATTCGTAATTCAGGCGGCTGTACAGAAAGTCGAGGCGATCCTGGTATTCGTCGAGCATGGCAGTTGGGTCAGTTCCCTCTCCGCCGGCGCCGGTGACCCTCGTTGGCGCCGAGGGTCGCCAGCCCGGTTCGATGGCGATCGGGGCCCGGGACAAGCTCAATCATTCACCGCGGACTCTGTGGCCGGGGAAGGCGACCCCAGTACCGACTCGATCCGGGCGCTCAACTCGGCGAGCGAGAGATCCTTGGTCCAGTAATCCACGACCCCCAGGGCAAAACCTTCAAGCCGCGTGTCGGAGTCACCTTGGTGCGAGAGGACAACGACCTTGAGCCCGACCCCGTGAGCGGCCCTGCTGAGATGTTCCAGCACTTCCAGGCCGTTCAAGATGGGCATCCAGATGTCCAGCAGCAGTAGATCGGGCCGGTAAGCCATCACGGCCGAGAGGGCCTCCGCGCCATCGGCCGCCTCCCAGACCCGATGACCGGCCCGGCGCAGCCACTGGGCGTAAAGGGCCCGCAAGTCGGTATCATCCTCGGCCAGCACGATGGTCGCTTCCACGTGGTTTCCTCACGCGACTTCCCGGCGGGCTTCACCCTGCTCGGGATTCGACTTCCGCAACCGCCTGGGTTCCCCGGGCCGTCCCAGCCCGAAAAGCTTAACCCAGCATAACCCGAAGCCCTCCCACTTGGCCATGGGAGCAGGAAGATCGGCAAATCGCGGAACGTGCTACGTCGCCTGGACACGCGCCCGAGGACCATTCTCCATCGCAGAGCCCGGCCACGGAGCCAAGGCAATGAGGCAGGATAGACTCTTCATTACGAACAATCATTGCGAGGCTGATCCTAGTCGCTGCCTGGTCAGGGCTTGGGCTGGAGGACGTGGCCCATCATCTCGAAATGTGCGTCGAAGCCGAAGACCTCATCGACCGGATGTTCGTGAATCAAGGCGAACGAGGTGCAATCGGTGAAGGAGAGACGGGCATCCGCATACTTCAGAAAGATCTCCTCGGCTTTGCCCCAGAGCGTTTCCGAAACCCAATGAACCGTCAATGCCCCCGCATTCACGGCCTCGCGGACGCGCCCGAGGAACTCGACCGCTTCGCCGTGCCCGACGTCGTAACGTAAGCGCGTGATCACCTCATCGAGCACGAAATCGGACGTCTCGAGCGCGGACCCCAGGGCCATCAAGGCCTCAAAGTACGATCTGCCGGCCTCGTGATACTGGTCCGACTCGATGACGACGGACAGCCATCCACCCGAGTCGATGAAGACCTTCACGGCTTCTCCCCGGCGCGCCAATCATGGTGGATCGACGCGTCCGTCGGTCCCTCCTTGACCATGCCGATCAGCTTCCGCATCGCCGAGTACCGATCCGTCTCCGGACTTCGAGCCCGAGCGAGTCGTTGGCGGAGGAATCCCTCCACAACCTCGCGGCAGAGATCCTGCGCCGATTTGTGCTCGGAGGCCGCAACTCCCTTCAAAGCTTCCTCGAACTCGCGATCCAGCTCAATTGTCACCCTGGTCATGGACAGATTCCCCCCACGTAACCGCCAGTTCGTTCGAACCTATGCTAACCGAAGAGAACTCGCTCCCGAAAGCCCTCTCGTTCCTCAGGCTACGGCAAGAACCACGATGTTGCATCCGATGCCTGGCGCACGCAGGAGGGGCCATCCACGAAGCGAAGCGCGCCCCCAGGCAGAAGGCGCAGAAGGGGCCATGAAGAGATCAAAGTTTATCGTGGATGCCTCTGGCTTCCCCTCCAGGCTGGGGTGCAACCTGGCTCCGAGGTATGACCGGAGCAGTGACTCCGAAAAAACTCAGGTTGGGGAGGCGCCACAGATGACCCGCGTCCGAGTACTGGTTGTTACAGGTCTGCTCTGGATGTGCGGCTCGGTTGCGGCCGGGGAGGAGGGACTCTTTCCGTTCGTGGTCGCTTACGACACACCCGCGAACGCGACGAACGTCTCGGCCTGGCTGGACCGGCCGGCTGGGGTCCACGGCTTCATCAGGGTCGAGGGCGGGCACCTCAAGAACGATGCGGGGCCGGTCCGATTCTGGGCCACCAACATCTGCTTCGAGGCGTGTTTCCCGACCCACCAGCAGGCCGAGCGGCTGGCCGCCCGGCTGGCCCGCCTGGAGTGCGACGAAAATCCTATTCTTCAGAGCTGTGGTTCGTGGGGAACTCCGATTCCGCTCTGGTCTGGAGGCACGACCTATCAAGGGCCGCCCGGTGTGACCTTCGTCGGGATCATGGGTGTCTCACCGCAAGGGCAAGTGCTCGGCTTCGGGGGCGTCAATAATCTGGCGTGGTGGAGCTACAACCCCACCCTATATCTCTACGACACGAAGACGCAGGCCCTCACCAACCTGACCAGTCTGGTCAGCTCGATGACGTGGCCCAATTCCACGCAACTCCCCATGGGTGAGAGTCCGAACTGGTCTCTCCACTTGCCTTACGTCAGTCAGCTCGACAACCAGGGCCGTATCCTGGTTCAAGCGGACGAGAGTCAGACTCTTGGGGGGATTTCGGTGACGCATACCCTGCTCCTGATTCCGGAGGGTGTCCCCGCAGACCCTATCCCGGTTCCCGAGCCCGAGAGCTGGGCCGTGTTCGCTACCCTGATAGGCGGCTGGATCGCTCACAATCGGCTTCGCTCTCGCACTCGGTCTTGAAACGATCGGCCACCCTGCTGCGGTACGACATCACGATCAAACCTCGAGTCAGCGAGCGGCAGGTAAAGGGATTCCTGCCGTTCGCCCAAGACGAATCCGCAGGTGGGCGCCTGAGTCAGACGGGATGTCACTGCTCGCCGCACTCAAGAAAACAGCTCCCCGATCGGCCGTGCGTCCTCGATAAGGGCGAATGACTCGCCCGCGGCGCTTTGCAGGGATTGATCGGGCGAGATTCCCAGGCTGTGGTACATGGTGGCGAGCAATTCCTGTGGCGACACTGGACGGCTTGCGGGAGCCTCGGCGTGGTGATCGCTGGCGCCGATTACTTGGCCTCCGCAAACGCCTCCTCCGGCCAGTAGCGCGCTCCAGACGCCCGGCCAGTGGTCACGGCCGCCCACGGCGTTGAGCTTCGGGGTGCGGCCAAATTCGCCGGTCGCAACCACCATGGTCGAGTCCAGAAGACCGCGGGCTCCCAGGTCGTCCAGAAGCGTTGAGAGGGCCTGGTCGAGGGTCGGCAGAAGGTGCCCGGAGTAATCGTCGAGCGTGCTGAAGGGAGCCGAGCCGTGGCAGTCCCAGGTGACCTTGTTGAAAACGGTCTCGAACATGTTCACGGTAACCAGGCGAACGCCCGCCTCGACCAGCCTTCGCGCCAGCAAGCAGCTCTGGCCAAACGTGTTTCGCCCGTAGGCGTCGCGCAGCGCGTCGCGTTCTTCGGCGAGCTGGAAGGCGGTGGTCACAGGGCGGCCGAGGAGAGGATTGGCCGCAGCCACAAGGGCCTCGCCCGGTGCACCCCACTGGCTTGCTGCCCGGTCGAGAAAACGCCGCGCCCGATCCAGCGTGGACCGGGGATCCCATCTTGGCGAGGCCGGATCGCCGGCGAGGTGAAACGGTTCGTACGCCGCACCCAGCCAACCGGCTGATTGACCGTGGGGCACCTGGACTCCTGTGTTCTCGATTGGCCCGGGTAGGATCACGAAGGGAGGCAATGGACTCCTGGTTTCGAGCAACCGCGACGCCACGGCTCCAATGTGCGGGTGCTCCTCGCCCGGCCGGCAAAGCCGCCCGGTTTGCAGAAGCTGATGCCCGGTCTCATGGATCGGCGCGGCCTCATAGGTGAACCGAACGCACTAGCGCCAGGCGATCCGTCCGCGCGGCAAGACGGGGCAGATGCTCGCTGATCCGAACTCCGGGAACGCGGGTGGCAATCGAGCCGAAGGGGCCCCGGATCTCACGCGGTGCATCGGGCTTGGGGTCCCAGGTCTCGAGCTGGCTCGGTCCGCCCACCAGCATCAACAAGATGACCGCGCGGTCCCGCCGGCCATGATCGGTCGCGAGCGCGTTCAGATCGGCCAAGGAGAGGCCGAGCGAGCCCAAACCCACGCCCCCGACGCGCAAGAAGTCGCGCCGGCTAACACCGGTACAGGTTCTCACCATGCCCTGACTGATCGTGATCATCGTGGTTTGTCTCCGCTGGCCCCGCGAAACCCGCCGATCTCACCCCGCCAACTGGCGTCTAACTTATCTGGGCAGTCGGGTTCGCGACAGGTGCCAGTCGGTTTTCCAGGTGCGCGTGGCGCTGCTGCTCGCCGCCGGCTGGAGAGAATTACGGGGGTTATTCCAGTTCTGTCGATTTTGTGAGTTACAGGGGTTTTGTCACGCTTGGGTTGACCTGATAAATTCGGTTTAACTCGGGCTTTGAGTTGATCCGATAAAATCGTGAAAACACCCCTTGAGCGAAGCGACAGGACGCGCCCGATCTCAGGACTTTGGGAAAGCACCGGCCTTCGGTGAAGGCGGGGCGGAGGAGACCGGTAGAGCGATGCGCCGAGTCAGGGAAACTCTGATCTTCTGGTCCATTCTCGGGTTGCTTCTCTTCCCTGACCGGGGGTGGGGCCAGGCACCGACAATCGAGACGACGCAGATCTCCGGTGCGGCTACCCTTACTCCGGGATCGACCCAGTCTCGGCTGGGACCGATGCCCGGGGCCGGGGCCATGATTCTCGGAACCCAGCCGGGCCGGGATGAACTGCTCTTGAATCGGATTGGCACCGCGACTCCCCGGGTTCCGGCTGCCATCACGACCCCGGGACAGGCTG
>Ga0208324_1000522_pt1 | contig 17297 bp, 18 predicted proteins | sample Sb_taG_2_FD_187707 | JGI IMG/M metagenome (GOLD analysis project Ga0208324, IMG submission 187707) | Peat soil microbial communities from Weissenstadt, Germany - Sb_50d_5_LS metaG (SPAdes) (version 2) | ecosystem: Environmental > Terrestrial > Soil > Wetlands > Peat | place: Germany... | reverse complement strand
TCGTCGACGTCCGGCACGCCGATCGTGACCGAGAGCAGCCCGTGCAGGCTCATGAGGCCTCCTCATGATCGCTTGTCCTCACGCTAACCCGGAAATTTCATCGTTGCCGATCTAGCTGTGGCGATGTATCGTTACCGATGTGAATGCGCTCGACCTGATCATGCTCGGCCGGCAGCTGACCAAGATCGGCGAGGAGGTGCTGCGCGGTTCGAAGGCGCAAGCCATGCCCACCGGGCCCAGCCTGGTGCTGCGGGACGTGTTCGCCCACCCGGACAGCTCCATCACCGAGGTCACCGCCCGGACCGGCCTGCCGCAGAGCTACGTCTCCGATTCGGTGGCCAGGCTGCGCGACCAGGGCATCGTCGAGACGTCGGCCGATCCCGCCGACGGCCGCCGCACGCTGGTCCGGGTCACGGCCCAGCATCCCCGCACCGTGGCGGCGCAGGGGTCAGCCCCAGCCGACGCCGCCCTCGCCGCGGCCCTGGGCCACGCGGCCGACGCGGGCGAGATCATCGGTACCCTCAGCGCGCTGGCCGAGCGCCTGCGCCCCGGATCACCCGGCCCCATCCGGCGGGAGCTCGACCAGGCCCGCCAGGAACTGTGATGCACACCGGGGCGCTGATGGCGGCGCGGCAGGCCGTCGGGCAGTACCTGGTCTGCGCCAGGGGATGGCAGCGGCTGCTGATCGCGGGCGGAGTGATCGCGGGCGGGGCGCTGCTGGTCGCGGCCGGCATCGCGACCGGGCACATCGTGATGGCCGTCATCGGCGGCCTCCTGCTGCTGACCGCCGGCCACGCCTGCGTCCGGGTCCTGCGCGCCCGGCGAGCCGCGGCCCGTCCGGAATAACGGCGCCGACGGCGTTGTAGATACCCATACGGGTATCAACGCGAGGAGGCGGATGATGGCGACGGTCGAGCTTACGGCCGAAAACTTCAACTCGACGGTGAGCGGCGACGGCCTGGTTCTCGTCGACTTCTGGGCGGCCTGGTGCGGGCCGTGCCGGATGTTCGGGCCGGTCTTCGAGAAGGCGTCCGAGCGGTACCCGGACGCGGTGTTCGGCAAGGTCGACACCGAGGCGCAGCCCGAGGTGGCGGCCGCCTTCAGCATCTCGTCCATCCCGACGCTGATGATCGTCCGCGACGGCATCGTGCTGTACGCGCAGGCCGGCGCGCTGCCGGAGGCGGCGCTCGAGCAGCTGATCACCAAGGCCAGCGAGCTCGACATGGACGAGGTCCGGGCCCAGGTCGGGACAACCGCCAAGGCTTGACCGGCGCCGCTCAGGACAGGACGCGGCGGCGGAAGTTGCGCAGGCCGATGGCCAGGAACACGACGCCGAACCCGGTCACGACCGGGTAGATGACGTACAAGTGCAGGTGCGGCGCGTTGGTGAACGCGGCCCGCATGCCCTCGTTCACGTAGATGAGCGGGTTGATCAGCACAAGGGTCTGCAGCCAGTGCCAGCCGCCCACGGTGACGGGCGCGAGCTTGTTAAACGGGTAGTAGGTGCCGCCCAGGAACGTGATCGGCAGGATGATGAAGCCGAACATCAGGCCGATGTTCCGCGGCTCGAAGCTGGTGCCCAGCACCAGGCCGAGGCCGGCCATCGCCACGCAGGCCAGCGGAACGAACGTCACGATGATCCACCAGTGCAGGGTCAGGTGGGCCTCCACCCCGGGCGCGTGCACGACCGAGGCGATGGGCAGCACGATGGCCGCCGACAGCACGCCCTGCGCCGCGCCGGAGAGCACCTTCTCGACCGCCACCAGCCAGATCGGGCAGGGCGCCTGGACCCGGTCCTCGATCTCGCGGGTGAAGCCGAATTCCTGGGCCATGGCCAGGGCGATGGACTGCACGCCCTGGAACATGACCGAGATCCCGACCACGCCCGGGACCAGGATGGTGGCGAAGGCCGACTGCTCGGCCGGGGTCTGGCCGCCGATGCCCTGCCCGATCTTGGGGAACACGTAGAGGAACACGAAGCAGAGCAGGAACGGCTGGATGAGCGTGCGCAGCACGAACTCCCAGATGTGCTTGCGCAGCACCACCAGGTCGCGCAGTAGCAGGGCGTCCAGCGCGGTCCAGCTGGCGGCGGCCACCGAGCGGGTGGGACCACCGCCGATCCGCCGGGCTCCCGGGGTCGGGGCCGGCGCGGTGACCGAGGCCGTCATTCTTCCCTCAGCTCCCTTCCGGTCAAGCTGATGAACACGGTCTCCAGGGTAGGCTCGGCGATCGACACGTCGACCAGGTCGAAGCCCTCGCGCTCGGCGGCCAGCACGATGCGCGGGACCAGCCGGTCGGCGCCTCGCATGTGCAGTTCGAGCCGGTCGCCGGCGACCCTGGTCCGGGTGACGCCCTCGACGTCCTTGGCGAGCAGTTCGGCCAGGCGGGCCGGGTCGCCGGTGGTCTTCACCGTGACGATGGTGTCGGCGCCGATGCTCTGCTTGAGCGCGGCGGGCGTGTCCAGCGCGAGGATGCGGCCGTGGTCCATGACCGCGACCCGCTGGCAGAGCCGGTCGGCCTCCTCCATGTAGTGCGTGGTGAGCAGGATGGTCTGGCCCTCGCCGTGGAGCTCGCCGAGCAGATCCCACAGCGCCAGCCTGCTCTGCGGGTCGAGCCCGGCCGTCGGCTCGTCGAGGAACAGCACCGACGGGCGGTGGAAGATGGCCCGGGCCACCATGAGCCGCTGGGCCATACCGCCGGACAGCGCGTAGACCGACGCCTTGGCCCACCGCGACAGCTGGAACTGCTCGAGCAGTTCGGTGGCGGTCTGCCGGGAGGCCTTGGCGCCCATGCCGAACAGCCGGCCGTGGAAGTACAGGTTCTCCCAGACCGTGAGCTGGCGGTCCAGGGTGTTCTGCTGGGAGACGATCCCGCTCAGCTGCTTGGCCAGCGCGGGGTGGGCCGCGACGTTGACCCCGGCGATGAAGGCCCGGCCGGACGTCGGCACCACGCGGGTGGTGAGGATGCCGGCCGTGGTGGTCTTGCCCGCGCCGTTCGGGCCGAGGAGGCCGAAGATCTCCCCCGTTCTCACGTCGAGGTTGAGCTTGTCCACCGCGGCGAAGTCGGTGCCCTGGTACACCTTGGTGAGGTCCTCGGTATGGATGACCGCGTCCGGTTCGCTCATAGGTAACCCAGCCTAGGGCCCGCCGGGAGCGGCTGGACGCTACCGGTGCGCGCCGATCAGGTCGGCATGGATCCGGGCGGCGCTGGCCGGGGTGCCGGCCTCGTCGGAGAAGGGGCCGTAGGGGGTGCCGTAGGCGGGGGTGCCGGGTTCCTGGCGCCAGCTGTCGGCCAGCGCGCCCGCGTCGACGGCGTCGTAGCCGATCGAGTCGAGGTACGCGGTCACCGCCGCCTTGGCCGCCGCGCTGTCGCCCGCGATGGGCAGGGCGCTGCGGTCCTGCGCGCCGTGCGGGCGGGCCAGCGATCCCAGGTGCCTGAAGAAGATGTTGTTGAACACCTTCACCACCTGCGCGTCGGGCAGGTAACGCTGCAGCAGCGCGCTGCTGGTCAGCGCGCCGAGGTCGAGCTCGGCGAGGTGCCCGTCGCGCTGGGGATAGTAGTTGCCGGTGTCCATGACCGGCTTGCCGGCCAGCGGCTTGGCCGGGATGTCGCCGAACGCCTTGACCGGGACGCTGACCAGCACCAGGTCGCCCGCCTCACCGGCCTGCCCCGCCGGGCCGGCGGCCGCGAGCGGGCCGAGTTCGGCCACCAGTTCGTCCAGGGTCTCCGGGCCGCGGGAGTTGCTCAGCACGACGTGATGTCCGGCCGCCACGCTGAGCCGGGCCACCGTGCCGCCGATCATGCCACTGCCGATGATGCCTACGGTCGTCATGACCGCGCCAACCCCCGGCGCGGGCCGATCATTCCACGGCGGCGGTTTTGCCGTGGCCTGGCGTGCCGCGGCCCAGTATGGCTTCCACCCGGTTCACCCGCCGGCGTAAGGCGCCAAATCCTCGCTGGTACCGTAATACCATTCACCGTCGGAGTCCGGCGTCCAACGGCGGGAAGCAGTTGCGATCGCACTGCAACCTTTCTCCGCCCCGGCCGGTCACGTTATTTGGGACCTGGCTCGCCGACGGCATGCTGGATGAGCTGACCCCATTGGCCGTTTTCCTGGACAAAGACTTTCTCTACCCGTTCGACCACAGCCCGGATTTCGGCTGCCGGAAGGCCGGTGCGAAATGCCTCCTGGGCCGCGTTCAGGGCCGCCAGCGAGGTCTCGGCGTCCCGGTACAGCTTGGCGAGCCGGGGGAAGGCATAGAGCGACTGGTAAGCGGTCAGCGCCGTGGCCGCCGCGGCCAGGAAAGCCGCGGCGATGGCCAGTCCGGTCCGCCAGCCCGGGAGGGCCGCGCCCACCGAACCCGCGATAGCAGCCAGCGTGGAAAGAATCCACTTCGCGTGAATCGCCTGATCCCGCGACCTTTCCGCATTCGCCCGGCGATCACGATACCAGTCAAGCTGGTAGCGGAACCGGTCTCGTTCATACAGCCTGGCGAACTGGTCGGCCCGTTCGGTCATGCCGGCTCACGCCCTCCCCGGATATCGGTCACCGCGCTCGCCAGTTTCGAGCGCCGGTCGTCGCCAGTGAACGGAGGCAACTCGGCCAGGAAGCCGAAGGCCAGGGCCCGGAGCCGCTCCGCCTTGACCCGCTGCTCCAGGTACGCGCGCTGCGCGGCACGTTCCTCTCCCAGGCCGGCCACCGCGGCCGAGAGCACGCCAAGCACGGCGACGACGATCCCGGGCCAGACTTGGTGATCGTAGGCCGCCTGGACCGAGCCGAAGGCGGCGGTAAGAGCGCTGACGATGATGAGCGCCACCTGCTGGCGCCAGAAGCTGTTCTGCGACCGCAGGGCGTTGACGTCGAACTCCTGGTAGGCAGGGTCGATCACCTGAGCGATCGTTTCCAAGTCGGGCTTCAGAGCCGGGAATTCAGCGATACGGCCGACCGGGAACAGTGGCTCAGGCTCGATCTTGGGCCGGAGCCGCGGCCACCGTTTAAAGAGCGTGATCCTCCTGGGCGAGATCTTCTTGACCCACGCGATCGTCATAATTGACCACCTCGGCGCCTCCGGCGGGGAATCCTCGGCGCTACTGAGCTGGCCGGCTCGGGAATACCTCCTGGACGGCAGCAATAAACTCCGGCGGATCGCCAGCCCTGCGGAAAATGTCCAGCTGATCATAGGCCGCTTTCTCATAGTCCGGAGGATGTTCATGCGCCAGCGCCTCGGAATACGCGCTGATGACCGGCTCTGCGGGACCCCCATCGGGATGGTCGAGGAGGTATTCGTGCAGAACCAGCTCGGCCCGGGTGACGGTCGGCCAGAACGTCCGCATCTGGGGCGGTAGCCGCCGCACCATCAGCCGGACCACTGGCAGCAGGCTGCGAGCCTCGGCGAGGTCGTCGTCGCCCGTGGCGGAGAACCGCTGGCCGCGCAGGCGCAGGCTCGCGATCAGGTTGATCCCGACGTAGTAATCCCACGGCTCGGCCTCGAAGCCCATGCGGTAGAGCCTGATCATGGTGGCCAGCGGGACGCCGGACCTGGCGCGCTGACCAGCCGTGAGGAACCGGGCGAAGCGCCGCTTGGCCAGGCCGGCCGCGATGCCACACGTCTCGGCCGACGGCGGCTCCTCGGCCAGCAGTTCGGCCAGCAGCTTCTCGGCCTTGGCCCACAGGACTTCCGAGCGGGACTCGTCGGGCTCCTGCTCGCCCAGCCGTCGCAGGGCCAGGGAGTGCGCTTGCAGCCAGAGGGCACGCAGTGGTGCCGGCGGGGCCGGCGTGCCCTCGAGGAGCGCGGCAGACTCCGCATAGGCGCCCTGCTCGCGGAGCGTGATAGCAATCTCCAGCCGCATGGCCTGTCTGGCCCGCGGCGCGACCGCGCTGCCGTCGATCTCGCGGGCCAGCTCGATCAGGGCGCTTCGCGTTCCCTGGGCTCGTACCCGGGCGAGCTCCTGCCGCAGCTGGAGCTCGCGCTGCGCGGCCACGGTCACCGTGGCCCTGGCCCGCAAGTCGGCCCGCTCGACCTCGAACCAGGTAAATACCGGGCTGTCCGCCGCGCGCACCTGGCCCGGATCGCCCAGGACGGCCCGCAGCGCCCTGATGGCCTGGACCGCCTGCTGGTCGGTGATCCCGTCCACCGTGCGGTTGTACGGGATGCGGCGGATGAAATCGATGTCGAACGCCGCGGCCGTTCCGGTCTTGCCGCCGAGATCCGGGGCGGTCAGGACGGTCACCTTGTCGGCCAGCGCGTGACGCAGGCCGAGCTCGTACAGGACATTCGGGTTCACGGTGGCCAGATCGGCGATCACCAGCTCACTGCTGGCGATCGCCTCGATCATCCCGATGTGGATGATGCCGGAATCGGTTTCGCGGTCAGAGCGCTTTACGTTGTAGTCGAGATCCTGGAGTACGGGCACGTAGACGTGATCGAAGACCACATCGCAGTCGATCTCAAGCCCGGTTCTCGGATCTGTCTTCTTCCCGTAGGGCATGGCCACGAAGGCGGTCGGACGGTCCGCGGCCCGGCGCAGGCAGTCCAGGTCCAGGACCAGGCATCCGGTGATCTCGCCGCGCGCGGCCAGGTCGTCGGTGACCGAGCGGCCGTCCGACCCGGATGGCCGCAGCACGACGACGACGATCTCCTCCCCGTCGAGCCGCAGGTCGCGGGCCCGGGCCAGGAGGCGCTCGTTAGTGCGCAGGTAGACATCGTCATCCTCGGGCTCGCCCAGGATCTCCAGCTCGGCCCGCCCGGCGCTGACCTCCGCCAGCACGTGCTCGTACCGGTGCACCCAGTCCGGGCCACGGGATTCGACCGACGTCTGCCGGAACCTGTCCACGGGGAACGGCAGCACGATCCGCGGCTTCAGGCCCAGGGCGAGTGCCTGCTCGAGGAAGACCAGATCACTTCCTGACGCGGCCGCCCCAACCAGGAGGCGCGGCCGCAGGGAGGAAAGCAAACGCCGGACACGGGCGGAGACATCATCGACCTGGCTGGCGGGGAACCTGGACGGCGGCGTACCGGGCCGATCGGCCTGAACGCCACCAAAGACAACGATCACCGCGACCTCCGTGTGCGCCGGTTCCGGGACCAACGGCGGAGAAGCCTAGCCTCCGGTGCGCCTGGACGTCCAGGCGCACCGGCTGTGAACGGCTCAGGACTGCGATTGCGGTGCGGCGCGGTCCGCGGCGATCAGCTCGCCCGCGAATTCGCCGGCCACCGCGAGCTCACCGGCCGCCACGCTTCCGGCCGCCGGCTCGGACGAGATGCCCGGCCGCGGGCGCAGGGTCAGGTAGCTGACCAGGACCCCGGCCGCCATCAGGGCGATCGTGACCAGCAGGCCGGTGTGGTACCCGTCCAGGAACGCGTGCACCGGGTCGGCCCCGGCCCGCAGCGCGGCGGACTGGCGGGTCCGCAGCACCGCGCCGATCACCGTGATCCCGAGCAGCCCGGCGACCTCGCGGGAGGCGTTGAGCAGCGCGGAGGCGATGCCGGCCTGGGCGGTCGGGGTGGCCGCCATGACCGCGTTGGTGAGCGGCACGTTCATCAGCCCCGCGCCGGCGCCGAACAGCATGAACCCGGGCAGCAGGCTGGCGTAGCTGGCGTGTGCGCCGAGGCGGGCGAACAGGACCAGGCCGACCACCATGAGCAGCATCCCGGCCGCCACCGTGCGGTGCGCCCCCGCCCGGGCCTGGATCCCCGGCGCGATCGCGGCGAACACCGCGACGCACAGCGCCATCGGCACGAAGGCCAGGCCGGCCTTGACCGGCGAGAAGCCGAGCGTCTCCTGCAGGTAGAGCGAGGTGAAGAAGTAGATGCCGAGGATGCCGAAGGCCCAGATCATCATCGTGCCGGTGCCGCCGCTGAACTCGCGGCGCCGGAACATGGCCAGCTCGACCATCGGGTGGGCGGCGCGGGACTCGATGGCCAGGAAGCCCGCCACGGCCACGGCCGCCAGCGCGAACGCGCCCAGGATCAGCGGGGAGGTCCAGCCCCGGACGGTCCCCTCGATCAGCGCGTAGGTCAGCGCGAACAGGCTCACCGCGGAGGTGATCAGGCCGGGCACGTCGAGCCGCCGGACGGCGGAGGAGCCCCGGGATTCCTGCACGTCCCGCAGCGCGATGAGGAAGGTGATCACGCCCACCGGCACGTTGATGAGGAAGATCCAGCCCCAGCGGACGTGCTGGCTGATCAGGCCGCCGAGCACCGGGCCGAGCGCGAGGGCCAGGGCCCCGGCGGCGGCCCAGATGCCGATGGCCATGTTGCGTTCCCGCAGGTCGGTGAATGTGGCCACGATGATGGCCAGCGTGGTCGGCATCAGCAGCGCGGCGCCGGCGCCCTGGATGGCCCGGCTGGCGATGAGCACGCCGCCGCTGCCGGCCAGCCCGGCGGCCAGCGAGGACAGGGTGAAGACGGCCAGGCCGAGCAGGAACAGCCGCCGCCGCCCGTACACGTCCGCGAGCCTGCCCCCGGCCAGCAGCAGCCCGGCCAGCGTGAGCAGGTAGCTGCTGACCACCCACTCCAGCCCGGACACCGACAGGTGCAGGCTGCGCTGGATGGTCGGGATCGCCACGTTGACGATGTTGTTGTCGAGATAGGTCATGAAGGCGGCCAGGCTCATGGCCGCCAGCGCCCACCATCGCCTGGAGTCCAGGCGCCCCGTAGACGAATCCGCTGACACGGTACTCGCTGGCACAGCGATGTCCTTTCCCCTGGAGGCTCATGTACGCCGTACCTGTATCTCGTTCTTATACGCGGTACATGTACGTTGTAAATCATTGCTTGTACGGCGTATAGTTGTCAAGTGATGGATGCAGACCTCCGGCCCGCTGTGCTAGCTGGGGGGGACGACCCCCCCGGGCCCCCCCGCACGCCGGACGGCGAGGATGGCGGCCGCGCCCGGCTCAGCAAGCGCGCCGTCGTCGACCGGGCGCTCAAGCTCGCCGACGCCGACGGGCTCGACGCGCTGACCATCCGCAAGCTGGCCCAGGACCTGGGCGTCACCCCGATGGCGCTCTACTGGCATTTCCGCAGCAAGGAAGACCTGCTGGAGGGCGTGGCCGAGCAGGTCTGGGGCGAAATCGAGGTGCGCGTCGACCCGTCGGTCCCGTGGTGGGCCCAGCTCCAGGCCGGGCTGGAGTCGCTGATCCGGGTGCTGCGTGCCCACCCGTCGGCCCCCCAGCTGCTGCTGGAGCACGAGAAGCGGAACGAGGCGGCGCTGCGCGCCACCGAGGCCGCCCTGGAGATCCTGCTGGGCGCCGGCTTCGATTCCCAGCACGCCGCCGAGATCGCCCGCAGCACGCTGTGGACCGGGATCACGCTGGTCATGAGCGAGACCGGCTACCACCCCGAGCTGGCCGAGGACGAGCGCACCGAGTTCCAGCGGCGCAACGAGATCTACCTCGCGATGCTGCCCCCGGCCCGCTACCCGCACCTGGTCCGGTGCGCCGAGCCGATGGCCAACTGCGAACCGGAGTTCCACTACCGGCTGGGCGTCGAGCTGTTCATCGCCGGGGTCAGGGCCATCGCCGAGCGGCAACACGGCCTGGGCGCGGGTGGGTGAGCCACGGCCCGTTCGGGCAAATCATCAATGATCAGAACGGGACGTGGCGCTACGGCCCCAGCCCGGGCCGGTGCTCAGCCAGATCGGCCCTCAGCCAGATCGGCCCTCAGCCAGATCGGCCCTCAGCCAGATCGGCCCTCAGCCAGATCGGCCCTCAGCCAGATCGGCCCTCAGCCAGATCGACACTGGGCCGGCCGGTCAGGCGCGCCTGCGCTTATCCATCAGCCGCAAGATCATCGGGGTGAAGATCAGCTGCATGGCCAGTTCCATCTTGCCGCCCGGCACCACGATGCTGTTGGGCCGGGACATGAACGAGTCGTGCAGCATCGACAGCAGGTAGGGGAAGTCGATGCCGTGCGGATCGGCGAAGCGGATGATGACGAAGCTCTCGTCCGCGGTCGGGATGAACCGGGCGATGAACGGGTTGGAGGTGTCGACGGTGGGCACCCGCTGGAAGTTGACGTGGGTGCGGGAGAACTGCGGGCAGATGTAGTTGATGTAGTCGGGCATCCGCCGCAGGATCGTCTCGGTGATCTCCTCGGTGGTGTACCCGCGCTGGCTCTTGTCGCGGTGGGCCTTCTGGATCCATTCCAGGTTGATGATCGGCACGACCCCGATCAGCAGGTCGGCGTGCTGGGCCAGATCCACCTTGTCGGTGACCACGGCCCCGTGCAGCCCCTCGTAGTAGAGCAGGTCGGTGCCCGCGGGGATGTCCTCCCAGCCGGTGAACGTGCCCGCCAGCTGCCCGTGAGGCTCTGCCTCCTCCTCGTCGTGCAGGTACCGGCGGAACCGGCCGGTGCCGGTCTCGCCGTAGCTGCGGAACAGGTCTTCCAGGTCCTCCAGCAGGTTGGCTTCGGGGGCGAAGTGGCAGAAGTGATGGTTGCCCTCGGCCGCGGCGTCGGCAATCGCGGCCTTCATCCCGTCGCGGTCGTAGCGGTGGAAGGAATCGCCCTCGACCAGGGCGGGGGTGATCCGCTCCCGGCGGAAGATCTCCTGCACCGACCTGGTCACCGAGGTCGTGCCGGCGCCGGAGGACCCGGTGACGACCATCACCGGATGCTTGGTGGACATGACGGCTCCTTGGCTCAGGGGCGGAACAGCGACCTGGTGTTGAACAGGGAGAAGTCATCGGTGCTCGGTTCGGCGTGATCGCGGTGGTACCGCTCGATCAGCTCCACCTCGACGCGGGAGCCGAGGATTACGGGCACCCGCTGGTGCAGGTCCAGCGGCGTCACCTCCATCAGGCGCCCGTGGCCGGTGCTGGCCAGCCCGCCGGCCTGCTCGATGATGAAGGCGATCGGGTTGCCCTCGTGCATCAGGCGCAGCCGCCCGGGCTGGCCCGGGTCCTTGCTGTCGGCGGGATACAGGAAGACGCCGCCGCGGCTGAGGATGCGGAACGCCTCGGCGACCAGCGAGGCGATCCACCGCATGGTGAAGTCCTTGCCGCGCGGGCCGGTGCGCCCGGCCAGGCATTCGGACACGTAGCGCCGGACCGGCGGCTCCCAGAACCGCTCGTTGGACGAGTTGATCGCGAACTCGCCCGTCTCGGCCGGGATCCGCAGCTGCGGGTGGGTGAGCACGAAGGCGCCGATATCGCGGTCCAGGGTGAAGCCGTCGACCCCGTCGCCGGTGGTGAGCACGAGGATGGTGGACGGCCCGTACAGGGCGAACCCGGCGCAGACCTGCTCGGTGCCGGGCTGGAGGAAGTCCGTGGCCTGCGCCTGCGCGCCCGGGTGCGGGCTGCGCAGGACGGAGAAGATGGTGCCGACGGGGATGTTGACGTCGATGTCGCCGGACCCGTCGAGCGGGTCGAACACGAGCAGGTACTTGCCGCGCCGGTACCGGGCCGGGACCGGGTAGAAGCCGGTCATCTCCTCCGGGGCCATCGCGGCCAGGTGACCGGCCCATTCGGTCTCGCCGATCAGGATCTCGCTGCTGATCACGTCGAGGCGCTTCTGGACCTCGCCGTAGTCGGTACGGGCGGCCTCGCCGACCAGGGCCCCCCTGTTCACCTGGTTGGCGATCATCTTCACGGCGGTCGTGACCGCGTTCAGCAGCCCGGAGAAGTCCCCCGTCGAGTCCGGATGGCGATGTTCCGCCTCGATCGTGTGCCGGGTGAGTGTCTTCCGCGCGTCAGGCACTGGGCGAACCTCTCTCGGCGGGCTGCTGGAATACGCGGCTGGCCAGGAAGTCCTCGGGTTCGAGGCGGGTGAGATCGTCCCTGGAGACCTGTGTGGCGTGGCTGTCGAAGAGCCGGCTGGCGTGACGCAGCCGCGCCCGTTCCACGGCGTTGCGGACGCTCCGGGCGTTGGCGAACCTCGGTTGCTCCCGCCGCCGGGTGAGGTAGTCGAGGAAGGTGGCGCAGGCGGCCGGCGACAGCTGGTAGCCGGCCTGGCCGAGCATCAGGGTCCCGATCTGCCCGAGTTCTTCGAGGGTGTAGCCGGGGAAGTCGATATGGTGCGCGATCCGTGAGCTCATGCCGGGGTTGGCCTGGAAGAACGTGTCCATCCGGTCCTTGTAGCCGGCCAGGATGACCACGAGGTCCTGGCGCTGGTTCTCCATGACCTGCAGGAGGATCTCGATGCTTTCCTGGCCGTAGTCCCGTTCGTTCTCGGCGCGGTAGAGGTAGTACGCCTCGTCGATGAACAGCACCCCGCCCATGGCCCGCTTCAGGACTTCCTTGGTCTTGGGCGCGGTGTGCCCGACGTACTGCCCGACGAGATCCTCGCGGCCGACCGCCACCAGGTGCCCGCGTTCCAGGTAGCCGAGGCGCTTGAGCAGGTCGGCCATGCGCAGCGCGACCGTGGTCTTCCCCGTGCCCGGTTCGCCGGTGAAGCACATGTGCAGGTTGGGCCGCGTCGTGGTCAGGCCGAACCGGGTGCGGGCCGAGTCCACCAGCAGCAGCGCCGCGATCTGCCGGATCCTGGCCTTGACCGGCGCCAGGCCGACCAGTTCCTCGTCGAGCGCGCCGAGCACCTCATCGACGCCGGAGCGCTGGCGCTCCTCGGCCAGGTTGACGACGTCGCCGTCTGTGAGGGGGCGTTCCGGGGGTGCCGTTTCCTCCGCGGGGACGCTGGCGGCCGGGCGGGCGCCGAACGCCATCCGCGCCCCCCGTCCGGAGTCGTTTACGGCCATGGGTCCGGATAGCGCTGGCCGGCTGGCCGGCCGGTGGCGTAGGAGTGAGTGGTGTACCGGACCTGCCGGTCGCTGATCTCCTGCCGGTCAAGCCGGAAGCCCGGCTCGGCGGCGGGGCGGTTCACCAGGAACGACAGCGCGATGGTCTGCCGGCCCTTGGCCGCGTCGTACGCGTCGACCCGGATGTAGTGCCCGGGGTAGGCCTTGCGGCATTCGTTCACCTCGAACAGCACGCCGGCGGCGTCGTGCAGGTCGAACATCGGCAGGCCCCACATCTCCCAGTACGTGTTGCGGGGATGGGGATCGTCGGTGAACTCCACCGACAGCGGCCAGCCCTGGTCGAGGGCGTACTGGACCTGGGCCCTGATCTCGTCGTCGGTCAGGTCGGGCAGGTGGGAGAAGGTTCCCTGGGTGATGTGCATGATTTCTCCTGACCTAGTCACAGGGTAACCGGGGTGGCGACGGCGTCGGGAACGTCGGTGGACTCGTAGTCGAACGTGATATCCCCCCAGGTGGCCAGCGCGACGTCCAGTTCGCGGCTGCGCTTGGCGGCGGCCCGCAGGATGTCCCGGCCCTCGGCCAGCAGGTCGCGGCCCTCGTTCCTGGCCTTGATCATGGCTTCCACGGCCACCCGGTTGGCGGTCGCCCCGGCGGCAATGCCCATCGGGTGGCCGATCGTGCCGCCGCCGAACTGGAGTATCACGTCCTCGCCCAGGTAGTGCAGCAACTGGTGCATCTGCCCGGCGTGGATGCCGCCGGAGGCCACCGGCATGGTGCCCGGCATCGAGCCCCAGTCCTGCCCGAAGTACAGGCCCTTTACCGGATCCGGTGCCGTATACGGCAGGCGGAGGGTGTCGTAGTAGCCGGCGATCGCGTTCGGGTCGCCCTCCAGCTTGCCCACGACCGTGCCGGCGTGGATGTGGTCCACTCCGGCCAGCCGCATCCACTTGGCGATGACCCGGAAGCTGACCCCGTGGGCCTTCTGCCGGGTGTAGGTGGCGTGCCCGGCCCGGTGCAGGTGCAGCAGCACGCCGTTGCGCCTGGCCCACTTGGCCATCGACTGGATCGCGGTGTACCCGGCGGTCAGGTCCACCATGACGATCACGCTGCCGAGTTCCTTCGCGAACTCGGCGCGCTCGTACATGTCCTCCATCGTGGCCGCGGTCACGTTGAGGTAGTGGCCCTTGATCTCACCGGTCGCGGCCTGCGCCCGGTTGACCGCCTCCATGGTGAACAGGAACCGGTCCCGCCAGCGCATGAACGGCTGGGAGTTGATGTTCTCGTCGTCCTTGGTGAAGTCCAGCCCGCCGCGCAGCGCCTCGTAGACCACCCGGCCGTAGTTGCGGGCCGACAGGCCCAGCTTCGGCTTGGTGGTCGCGCCGAGCAGCGGGCGCCCGTACTTGTTCAGGTACTCCCGCTCCGTCACGATCCCGTGCGCCGGGCCCTGGAACGTCTTGACGTAGTGCAGCGGGATCCGCATGTCCTCCAGGCGCAGCGCCTTCAGCGCCTTGAAGCCGAACACGTTACCGATGATCGAGGAGGTGAGGTTGGCGACCGAGCCCTCCTCGAACAGGTCGATGTCGTAGGCGATCCGCGCGATGTACTGCCCCTCGGCGCCGGGCACCGGCTCCACCGAATAGCACTTGCCCTGGTAGTTCTCGTAGTCGGTCAGCCGGTCGGTCCACACCACCGTCCAGGTCGCGGTGGACGACTCCCCGGCCACGGCGGCGCCCGCCTCCTCCGCCGGCACCCCGGGCTGGGGCGTGACCCGGAAGGCGGCGAGCACGTCGGTGTCCTTCGGCTCGTAGTCCGGCCTCCAGTACCCCATCTCCGCGTAAGGCATCACGCCGGCGTGCCAGCGTCCGCGGGGCGTCGTTCCCCCCGAGCCAGCACTGCTCGCGGTTGCGTCTTCGGTCACGATGCGTCCTCCTGGGCTGCGTTCCTAATAGCCAGGGTGACAGCTGACACATGCAATGTCTATCAAGTATTCTGGGGGATAATCAAGTATTTACTCAAGTATTGGCGGTGGACGTGACGACCACGGGACGGCTGCGGGCGTATGTGGCGGTGACCGACACCGGATCGGTGCGGGCGGCCGCCGCGCGGCTCATGGTCACCGAGTCGGCGGTGTCGGCCGCGCTCGCCGCGCTCACCCGCGAGGTCGGCGTGCCGCTGCTCGAGCGGCACGGGCGGGGACTGCGGCTGACCGAGCCCGGGCGCATCTTCGCCGGGTACGCGCGTGAGATCCTCGGCCTGCAGGAAGAGGGGCTGGCCGCCGCGCGAGGTGACGCCGACCCCGAGCGCGCCCGGGTGCGGGTCGCGGCGGTGACCACGGCCGGCGAGCACATCGTGCCGACGGTGATCGCGTCGCTGCGCGAGCGCCATCCGGGCATCGACCTCCGCCTGGAGGTGGGCAACCGCGAGCGCGTATGGGGGCTGCTGGCCGCCCACGAGGCCGACCTGGTGATTGCCGGGCGTCCCCCGCGGTCACTGGATGCGGCCGTGCGGGCCGTCCGCCGCAACGAGCTGGTGGTCGTGGGTCCACCCGGGATATCCGATCCGATGGATGCCACCTGGCTGCTGCGGGAGGCCGGGTCGGGAACCCGGGCGACGTGCGAGGCGCTGCTCGCCGAGCTCGACGCCGACCCGGCGACGCTGACGCTGGGCTCCAACGGCGCGGTGGTGGCGGGGGCGGCGGCCGGCCTGGGCGTGACGCTCGTGTCCCGCGACTCGGTCGCCGAAGCGCTGGCGGCTGGCCGGCTCGCGGAGCTGCCCATGCCGCATACGCCGCTGCGCCGGCCCTGGCACGCGGTCAGCCACCGGCACGCCTCCGCGGCCGTGGGCCTGCTCGTCGAGCACCTGTGCGCCCAGCCGGGGCCGCCGGCCACCAGGTGGCGGCGCGTCGGCTAACCCGGCCGGGCCGCGCCGGCCAGCTAGGCCGGCGGCCCCCTCAGGGTAGGGGCCGCCGGCGGCGCGGGTCAGTAGCTGTTCAGCCAGTTCGCGTTGAAGCTGGTGCCGCCGAACCTCAGGCCGGAGACGTTGTCCAGCTGATAGGTTTCGGTCGCGTCGATGATGACGAGCGCGGTGGAGCCCGGGCCGGAACGGATAGTGCCCTTGACGCCGTTCGCCGTCTGCGAGCCGTTGAAGACCGTCCACGGGGTGAAGGTGCTCAGCGGCGTGATGCCGATCGAGAAGGCCGGCCGCTCGGCGATCCATTCCGCGCTCTCGTCCGTGCAGGTGGCGGCGGGGCAGGTCTGCACCGTGCTGAAGCTGTTCGAGGGCGTGTCATGGTCGGTTAGCGACAGGGTGTAGGAGGTGCCGTTCCGGACCACCGAGGCGCTGATCAGGTCACCGGGCCGGACCGTGGATCCGACCGTGACCGAGTCCCCCGGGTACATCTCCCACCAGGAGTAGTAGTACGGCGCGCCCTCGAAGCAGTAGGCGAGCGTACCGTCCTGCTCGACGGTCGAGTTGCTGAAACCGTCGAGGCCGACCCAGAACGCGGTCAGCCGCTGTTCGGACGAGCAGAACGTGGCAGGCTCCACCCAGCTGCCCGACACCTTGGTGAACGCGCCCGCGGTGGTGGTGGAGTCTGCGTAGCCGGACCAGTTGAAGCTGGCAGCGGTCCCCGCGCCCTTGGAGCCGGCGCCGGCATTGACCGTCGAGGGCGACACGCCGTGCGGGCCGCCGCCGGGAACGGGGAGGTTCCACCCCTTGTTCTTGCTCAGATACTGCACCAGGGAAGCCCGGGCCTTCATCGCCAGTGCGGCGTTGTACGGCGCGGTGTGCGTCGCCGACGCCGTGACCTGGGTGGCGGTCCCAACGGCCGCCGCGGCCGTGCCGCCCGCGGCCAAGGCCAGGGCGGCGGCCAGACCAGCCACCCGGCCGCGGACTCGTGGTCCGGTTACTTTCATCGTGCGTCCCCTCCTAGTGCGTAGCCAAATGATCGGATAGGAAATTACTCCTGGCAGGGGGCCCGCGCGGTGCTTAGTGAGCGAGTGTCATCAGATTGTGTCGGGCCTGCCAGGTACTACCGCCCCGGCCGGGGATGGCGCGGCCCGTAACGTTGCCGGAACGCCCGGGCCGTAGGGTCGGCTGGGTGGAGGTGTTCCGGTCGCGGCGGGTGGCGCCGGCCCTGGCGGTCGCGCTCGGCCTGCTGGCGCTGGGCGCCTGCCTGGCGGACGTGGTGGGCGCCACGGCCCAGCATCAGAGCGGTCCCGGCGGCCCGGCGGCCGACTGGCTGATCACCGCGGCGGTCGCGCTGCCCGGGACGGCGGTCGGGGTCCTGCTGGCGGCCCGCCGGCCGGGCAACCCGATCGGCTGGCTGCTGCTGACCCTGCTGCTGCTTACCGCCGACCCGGCCGGCGGATACGCCATCCTGGACTACCGGCTGCACCACGGGACGCTGCCGCTGGGCTGGGTGGCGCTGCTGTTCCTGGCCGGGCCGCTGCCCGTGGTGCTGATGGCGATCATGCTCTGGCTGTTCCCAGACGGCCAGCTGCCCGCGGGACGCTGGCACCGGGTCTCGGTGGCCCTGGTCACCGCCGGGCTGCTGCTGGGGATCGCGACGACCGCCGGGCCCGGGCTGAGCGCCGCGGCCGGCC
>Ga0208324_1000517_pt1 | contig 17335 bp, 17 predicted proteins | sample Sb_taG_2_FD_187707 | JGI IMG/M metagenome (GOLD analysis project Ga0208324, IMG submission 187707) | Peat soil microbial communities from Weissenstadt, Germany - Sb_50d_5_LS metaG (SPAdes) (version 2) | ecosystem: Environmental > Terrestrial > Soil > Wetlands > Peat | place: Germany... | reverse complement strand
TCACCCTGCGTGCGGACAGAGCCGGCCTTCGCTCCAGGAACCTACCCGGTCACCATGAAGGCAACGTGACACAGCAAGCGCACCGCCGCCAAGCGCACCGGCCGCTGCGCGACCCGCCACCTGCCGCCGCGCTGACCGGTGCTGTGCTCCTGCTCGGGACACAGGGCAAGGTCGTAAGCTCCTGGGTGCCGCCGAGACCCTTGGATCTGGTCGGCGCCGTCATAGCAGTGGAGTACGGATTCCGGTGCGCTGCCCGCATACGGAACCGCGCAGGCGTCAGCGGAGACGGTCAGTCTCATCTGTCGGCGGCACCGCCCGGTGTCGCAGTGGTTATCACGGGCACCGTGCTCTTGGTCGCGGTCGGCGCCCTGACGACCTTTGGCGGTGGTGCACCGCTGGCGCAGCGGGTAGTCCCGGCGGACAGCTCCGAAAATGGCGGCGTTCTTGGCGGTGGCCCGGCGGGTGATCTCGCCGGGGCGAACCACACGGTCCCGGCGGCGGTATCGACCGGGGCCCGGGAGACGGGAGACGGGAGCCGGGTGCCGGCAGGCGGCGGTCGGCGTGCGCCGCAGGCGCGCCGTCGCCGCAGCGCTCGCCATGACCGTCGTCGCCGTTGTCGCGTGGTTCGCGATCCGCCCGAGCAGCAGCACCGGCGTGCACGGCACCGGAGCGCACGGCAGCACCGGAGCGCGCGCGGCCACGCTGCCGCCGGCCCGGGCCGCGGGCACGCCAGGCACCTTGGCCGCCGCCGAGTCCGGCCTGTTGCCCTGGCATATGACGGCACCGGTCAGCCGTGAGGTAGTGGTGCCGGGACCGCCGGGCCAGCTCATCGTCCTCGGCGGGCTGACGTCGGCCAGCACGTCGGCCAGCGGCGTATACGCCGTGCGGACTGCCACGGGGCGGCCCAGCGGATCGGCGCGCTCAGTACCCCGCTGCACGATGCCGCCGGGGCGGTCTCCCGAGGGCGGGCGCTGGTCTTCGGGGGAGGATCGCCGGCCACCGTCGGTACGGTCCGGGCATTCTCCGGCGGTGGCACCGCCCGCGTGACGGGATCGCTGCCGACGCCGCGCTCCGACGCCCAGGCGGTCACCATCGGCGGCACCGCATACCTCGTGGGCGGCTACCACGGAAACAAGCCCGACGCCTCGGTGCTGGCCACTGCGGACAGCCGGACCTTCACCACGGTCGCAACGCTGCAGGTTCCGGTGCGCTACCCGGCCGTCGCCGCCCTGGGCGGCCAGATCTATCTGTTCAGCGGCCAGGCCATCACCGGACCCCACGCCGGGGCGGCGGTGCCGACGACCGGATAGGAGCAGGCGCACGAGAATGATCAATCTGCACCCTCGACCGCGGCAGCCCTGCGAGTTCGTTTCGCGCGCCGAGCCGGCGATCCGGCGCACGAAGGCGTCTGTCCGCTGGTCACGTTGCGGGTTCGTATTGCGGGAAGCCGGTAACCTGCGGCCGTCGAATATGCGGGTGCTACCCAGTCCGCACAGATGCGCCGCCATCGCCGGAATGCGCGCCGGCGGCCGCGGGCGGGACGTTCGGCCCTGGCGGGATCTGCTGCGTGCCGGCAACATCTGGCTGCCCGGGTGGCCGGGCGCGGGAGGGAGGGCCAGGCGGCGGTGGCGGAGGTGATGATCCCCGGCCCAGGCGGCCGGCCGGCTTTTGTTGCGGTGCCGGGCGGGTCAGGTCCGTGGCCGGGAGTGGTGGTCATCCACGATGCGCTGGGGATGAGCCAGGACCTGAGGAACCAGGCTGACTGGCTGGCCGGGGAGGGATACCTGGCCGTGGCGCCGGACCTGTTCCACGGCCGGGGGACGGTGGCCTGCATGATCTCGATCATGCGCGAGGCGCGCGCCGGGCGTGGCGGGGTGTTCGCCGACATCGCGGCCGTGCGCGCCTGGCTGGCGGCCAGGCCGGACTGTACCGGGACGATCGGCGTGATCGGGTATTGCATGGGCGGCGGGCTGGCCCTGCTGCTGGCGCCGGACCGCGGGTTCGCCGCCTCGAGCGTCAACTACGGCACCGCGCCGAAGAATGCGTACACGGCCGGCTTCCTCACCAGGGCGTGCCCCATCGTCGCGAGCTACGGCGGCAGGGACCGGTCGCTGCGGGGAGCGGCAGCCCGGCTGGAGAAGGCGCTGATGGCCGCGGGGGTCGAGCACGACGTGAAGGAGTACCCGCAGGCCGGGCATGAGTTCCTCAACGATCACGACGGCGCCGGGGACAAGGCACCGGTCCTGTTCGCGGTCCTGGGACGGCTCATGCCCGGATCCGGATACAACGAGGCGGCGGCGCACGATGCCCGCCAGCGCATCCTCGCGTTCTTCAGCACGCACCTGCGCCCGCCCAGGACCGACGGCCCCGGCGGCGGGACCCATCCGGGTAACGCCGGGTCCTAGCCGGCGCCAGGCCCTGCTCCGGGCTTTGAGGATCAGGGCCGCGCATGGTCCCGGAGCGAACACGCTGGCTCGAGTATCAGTCCAGGTGGCACCTGCAGCCTGTCTTTGCGGCCTGCCGGGGCAATCCGCCGTCGCCAGCATCGCGACCTGGCCCCGTGACCTGCCCCCGGGCCGATATCATCCTCGACTGGAAATGAAAACCATTCTCATACAGGCTGCTCGGTGTACCCAGTCGACTACACAGCGAAAGGACCAGCCGTGTCCCTGACCGTCCCGGCGGACCTGCTCGACCAGGCCCGCCACGGCGACGTCGACGACGCCGCGTTCACCGCCTGCATCCAGGCCTCACTGCCCTACGCCTGGCAGCTCATCAGCGACCTGGCCGGGCAGTTGCAGGCCACCGGCGCCGACAGCGCCGACAACCAGGTACCGCCCCCGGACGAGGCCGCCCGCGGCCAGCTGCTGCGGATGATGGCCAGCGACGCCATGCGCGCCGCCGCCGAACGCCACTTCGGCATCCGGCTCGCCTTCCAGAACTGCCACCGCGCCGCCGTGTTCCGCCCGGAAGCCACCCAGGCCCTGGCCGAGTTCACCACCGCCCGCGCCCAGCTCCTCAACCAGAGCCCCGAACTTACCAACTGCTGACCCGTCAGACCCCGCGGGCTGGACCTGGCGCACACCATCTTCCGGATTTTCGTCCCCGCGCCTAGGCCGGGACAGCGGCCGCTGGGAACATCCCGCCATGCCGCGATGCGGGGGTTGGCTGCCTCACGTCCGCGTTCCAGTGCCGGGAATTGCACAGTTGCTGTCCGTCTCTGTCCGGGGGATGTGGCGGCCGGGTGGTTGGTGCCGGCTGGCCAGAGCATCGTCATCAACGTCCCCCATCCCGTACGGGTCCTCAAGCTGACCGGGGACGCGACGCAGCCTCCGTGACCGCGAAACACTCGTCCTCCGTTATACCGTCTTGCGATATAGCGAGCCACGATATAGTGTGAGCCGGTACTTGATCCGACGCGGCACGGGGAGCACGACATGGGAGACAGGCTGGACCGCTGGGCCGATCCGCCGCTGCTGGTCCTGGCCAGCCTGGCCGACGAGCCCAAGCACGGCTACGCCATCACGCAGGACGTGGCCGAGACCATGGGGGTCCGGCTCAGCGCGGGCACGCTCTACGCGGTGATCTCCCGGCTGGAGGCCCGCGGGCTGATCGAGCCGCTGCCGTCGGAGGACCGGCGGCGGCCGTACCGCCTCACCGCCGCCGGGGCGGCCGAACTGGCCCGGCAGTCCGAGCGGATGAGCCGGGTCGCCTCGCTGGCCACCCAGCGGCTGCAGGCCAGCAACCTGGGCTGGGCCGGAGCATGAGGGGCCCCGGCACGCGACCGCGAACGACGCCGCTGGCCCGCGCGGCGCTCGCTCTCTCCGGGCCAAGCTAAAAGGGGCACAGTCAGCACGGCCCACGGCATACTTCAGGCGTGACCCCGACCATCCGGGACGCCGCGGTCCGCGCCGCGGTCCGCGTCGCCGCCCGCCACGGCATCACCGCCGCCGAGCCCGCCGTGCTGGCCGACGGCGCGAACATCGTGGTCTACCTCCGGCCCGCCCCGGTGGTGGCCAAGGTCGCCGCGAGCACCCCCGCCGTCCGCCGCGACAACCAAGACTGGCTGCAGCGCGAACTTGACGTCAGCGCCTTCCTGGCCGCCGACGGCGCTCCGGTCGTGCCGCCCAGTCCCGAACTCCCCGCCACGACCCACCACGACCACGGGCACGTGATGTCCTTCTGGCGTTACCTGCCCCCCGCCGACCCAACGGACCCAAAGCGCCCGGACGAGGAGACCATCGGGTCCATGCTGCGGGACCTGCACGCTGCCCTGCGGCGCTATCCGAAGACGCCGCCCACGCTGGCCCCGCTGCAGGACATTCCCGCCTTCCTGGCCCGCCCGCAGACCCACGCCGACAGCGAAAGGAAGGCCGCCCTGGCCGCCGCCCTGCGCCGCTATACCGCCGAGCTCGACCCGGCCGCGGAGCAGCAGGTGCTGCACGGTGACGCCGGCGCCGGCAACCTCATGGCCACCGACCGGGGCTGGGTCTGGCACGACTTCGAGGACACCTGCTCCGGCCCGGTGGCCTGGGACCTGGCCGCCTCCACCGCGAGCCGGTACCAGGACGGGCCGCGCGTCCTGGCCGCCTACCGCGATCCAGTAGACCCAGGCCAGCTGGCCGTCTGCGAGCAGCTGCGCCGGCTGCACCTGACCGTCTGGTACAACTTGTACGCCGAGCGCCTGCCCGAGCTCGCCCCGCGCGCCGCCGAGCTGCTCGCCAGCTGGCCCGCCGCCTGAAACCAGCCGCCGGTTCCGTACGTTCCCTGGATGGGCGGCGGCAGGCGGCGGAACCGGCCGACCGGCGGATTTCCCATCCGTTAACTGAACCATCTCGCATCACCGGACGTGTCCACTAGGGAGACGCGGTGACGGAGCCGTGAGCGCTGGGCCTGCCGCCGCCCGATCCCCAGCAACGACACGGTAAAGGGGAGAAATCGAATGCGGAAGATAATGGGGGCGGCCGGGCTGGCCGCCTTGGCCCTGGCCCTCTCGGCGTGCGCAAGCTCGGCCAGCAGCTCGCCGTCCACCCCGGCCGCGGGAGCCAGCAGCCCGGCCAGCTCGGCGCCGGCCTCCAGCGCCAGCGGGAACACCCTCGGGATGACGACCATCAGCGGCACGGCGGTCGTGACCAACGCCAAGGGCCTGACGCTGTACTGGTTCGCGCCGGACACCTCGACCACCTCCAAGTGCACCGGAGCGTGCGCGACCTACTGGCCGCCGGTGACCGGCCCGGTCACCGCCGGCTCCGGCGTGACCGGCACGCTGAGCACCATCACCCGGCCGGACGGCACCACGCAGGCCACCTACGACGGGCATCCGCTGTACACCTACGTCGGGGACACCGGCCCAGGGCAGGCCAAGGGCAACGGGAAAAACCTCTCGGGCGGCCTGTGGTACGAGATGACGGTCTCGGGCGCCAAGCCGGCCACTGGCACCAGCGGCACCACCAGCACGAGCAGCTCCAGCAGCGGGGGTTACGGGTACTGACGCCCGGCGCCAGGCACCACGTTCCGTTCGGCCTAGATATTGAGACGGAACGGAGCGTGGTGCGCGCCCCCGCGCCAGGCTTTGGTCACCGGGCCGACATGGTGATGAAGTCGCGGGCCCACCAGGACTCGAAGAACGTCCATGGGCCCTGCGCGGTCGACGCCAGCAGCTTGCGGCCGTTGGCCGGGGCGGCCCGGCCGCCCGCCGGGGGATCGTAGGTCACGAACACCGGCCAGGCGGGGTTGATGTCGAGCTGCATGGCGCGGACCGCCCCGGCGCGCGCCAGCAGGTCGGCCAGCTGCAGCGGGTCCAGCGCCGGGCCGGCCACGTAGACCAGCGCCCCGTCCGCGGTGATGCCGAGCCCCGAACGCCACTGGTGCTCGATGCCCGGGACCGTGGGCGCGCAGGAGGCCGCGCCGCACGTCGCTCCCCAGGACCGCCAGTGTGCGGTCGCCGCCCGCGGGGTGGGGCGCCCGCCGGCCACCAGCGGCAGCAGGTTCTGCCGGACGCTCACCACCTGCGGGGTCATGGTCACGTCGCTGCCCCAGGCGCCGATGTCGGCGCTCCCGTCGGCGTAGATCACCAGGGAGGCGGCCCCGGTACGCAGCGGGTCGATCACGCGGCCCTCGGTGTAGTAGCCGCCGCGGGCCGCGTTCATCTTGAATCCGCCGTTGAACGCGGCCACCAGCGTCGCGGCCTGGGCCGGCTCCACGGGTGCGGTGTACCGGTACGGGCCGCCGCCGGGGCTGGCCGAGCCGGAGTACAGCCGGGCCGCCAGCGGGCCGGTGTCCATCCACGCGATCCCGGCGGGCTGTGCCACGATGAAAGGATCGTGAAGGGGCCGGGCCGGGCCTTACCCCTGGACGGCCGGTACGCTGCCGGACGCGCCGAGGTCCCGGCTGGCGAAGAACTGCCTGATCGCCGCCGTCAGTTCGGCGGTGTCCAGCGTCCCGTTGCGATCCCGGTCGAACCGGCCGAAGGCCCGGCCGGCCTCCTCGGCGCCGACCCCGTAGACCGCCGCCAGCCGGGTGTACTCCCCGGCGTCGAGCACTCCGTTGCCGTCGGCGTCGGCCACTTCGATCAGGGCCCGCGCGGCGGTCCGGACGGCGGCGTCGAAGCCCGGGCGGTCCTTGATGGCGCGGCCGACGGCGGCGACGAACTCGTCCCGGCTGATCTGGGCGTCGTGGTTGGCGTCCATGTGCGACAGCATCGCGTCGAACAGGTCCCGCTGAGCCGAGGCCAACGCCTGCCCGGCCGCCGAGTCGGCGGCGAGGCCGAAGGCCTCGCACAGGCGCCGGGTCAGCAGCTGGCCGTCGTCGCGTTGCCACACCCCGTTCCCGTCGGTGTCGACGACGGCGAAGCGGCGCTCCAGCATGGCCCGCTGCCCGGCGCGCAGCGGGCGCCGGCCAGCCACCACGCCGGCCAGGACCGTGACCGCCAGCACGGCCACCACCACGAGCACCGGCAGCCAGGCCGGGATCAGCGCCGCCGCCGCCTCGGGGCCGCGTGCCGCGCGCAGCAGCAGCCTCACGCCGATGAAGGCGCAGATGACACCGAGGCCGGCGTCCAGGTAGACGATCCGGCTCAGCAGGCCGGCCACCAGCAAGTACAGCTGGCGCAGGCCCATCAGGGCGAACGCGTTACAGGCCACGACCAGGGCGGCGCTGGTGGTGATGCCGAAGACGGCCGGGATCGAGTCGAAGGCGAACAGCAGGTCGGCCAGCCCGATCGCCGCGGCCAGCAGCAGCACCGGCGCGGGCCTCACCGGCCTGGTGGCCCGCTGCCGCCGCCGGAGCCACGCCGTCGGCCGGGTACGCCGCTCGGCCTGGCGCTCCGGCCCGGCCCGGGCGTTGGCGATCAGGCCGGCCGCGGTCCACAGCAGGATCCCGCCGAGCGGGTAGAACAGCCAGCCGAAGCGGTTCAGCGCCACCGCCCCGGCCACGATGACGGCCGACCGCATGGCCAGCGCCAGCCCGATGCCGAACAGCAGGACGCGGGGCTGGCGGGCGGGCGGCACCGCGAACCAGGTCATGATCACGGCGAAGACGAACAGGTTGTCCAGGCTCAGGCTGTACTCGGTGAGGTAGCCGGCGTAGAACTGGCCCGCCGTCACCCAGCCGGCCGTGACCCCGATGGCCAGCCCGCACGCCGCGGCCAGCGACACGTAGACCGCGACCCAGCCGATCGCCTGGCGGACGGTGAAGCCTTCCCGGCCGGGCCGGCCGGTCAGCATGATCTCGGCGGCGACGGCCACGATCAGGCTCCCGGCCGCCACCGCCCAGACCCATACCGGGACCGTCATCGATCACGCCGCCCGCTGGCTCCCACGACCGGCAGCTTAGTTCAGCGGGCGGCCCGCCTGCCCGTTACCAGGCCTGCTTCCGCGACGACCGCCCGGAAGTGCACCGCGGTGAGGTCCGCGTCCCGCAGGGCCGCCTGCCAGAACTCCGGCGTGGCCGGGTGCTCGTCCCCGACGCCCAGGCCGTAGCGGGTCAGGTTCTTCGCGATCCGCCACCAGCCGCCGGGTCCCTTGGCCGCCAGGGCGATCACCTTCTGCCGCAGGATGTCGCGGTCCCGCCGGCTGCCGCCGCGCCCGAACATCATGTCGGCGATGACGAGCCTGCCGCCCGGGCGGAGCCAGCGGGCGGCCCGGGCCACCAGGGCCCGCTTGTCGGGGTCCTGCAGGTGATGCAGCGCGTAGCTGGACACGACCAGATCGACGCTGGCCGGCGGCAAGTGAAACTGCCTGAGGTCGCTGACCTCGGTCGACACGTTGGCCAGACCGTCGTGCGCGGCCCGCTCGGCCAGCGACGCCGACATCGAGGCCGAGATGTCGACCGCCAGGACGGACGAGACCAGCGGAGCCAGGGCCGTCGTCACGAAGCCGGTTCCCGCGCCCAGGTCTACGCAGGCATCCGTCGGCTTCGGGGACGACAGGCCGATGAGCTGGTCCAGCACCTGCCCGAACGCCGCGGCCGAAGTGACATGGGAATGCCATTCTTCGACGCGCCTATCCCACTTTCGCTCCAGGGTCAGCATTTCACCTCCGCATAATTGAGCCCATTAATTGCGCACACAGGAAGGGTACGTTCCTCTTATGAAGCCAACGTGAAGCCCTCTATTTATTAAGAAAACATGAAGCTTCCCCCTTCGGCGTCTGGGGCGGCTAACCCGGGCGATGTCCAGGCATGATGAGCCGGTTTTCGTGTTTTCCGGCACGGTGATAAAAGGGTCACTTCATGTGCGGTAGGTCCCACCACGCCGGCCGCGTCGCCGGCGAAGGCGGGCCCGCGGTAGCCAGCGGCGACTCGCCGCGGACCCTGTACCTTCATGTCCGTGTCATCTAAGCCGGTAGCCTCGAGGCACATGTCGGAGAGCATCGCTAGGCGCACGCTGGCGGCCAGCACGCTGGCGGCCTGCGTGCTGGCCGGATGCTGCGCGCTGGCCGGGTGCGGCGGCAGCGCGCCGGCTCCGCATCCCGTGGTCACCAAGGCCAGGGCCAGCCCCCCGGCGATCCCGGCGACCGTGACCCGGAACAGCCCGCGATCATCCGTCCCGCCCCGGCCGCGGGTGAGCATCGCCCGGGTGCGCACCGCGGACGGGGCGCTGGTGACCGTCGCGACCTTCCTCGGCCCGGTGCGGTACGTCCTGCATGACGGCAGCGCGGACCCCGGTCCGGTGGCCGGGCTGCGGGCCGGGCCGGCCGTGACCGGCACCGAGCGCACGCGGCTGCTGGCCGCCTTCAACGGCGGCTTCAAGCTGGCCGCGGACGTCGGCGGCTATATGCAGGAAGGCCGCGTGATCAGCCCGCTGCGGCAGGGGTACGCCAGCCTGGTGATCGACCGCTCCGGCCGGGCCAGGATCGGGGTGTGGGGCCAGGGGGTGCCCGTGCCGGGTGAGGCCGTCTACAGCGTCCGGCAGAACCTGCCGCCGCTGGTGCTCGACGGCCGGCCGACGGCGGCCTCGGCCGACTGGGGCCTGTGGGGCGCCACCCTCGGCGGCGGCGCGGACGTGGCCCGCAGCGCCGTCGGCCAGGACGCCGCCGGGGATCTCATCTACGCGGCGAGCATGTCCGCCCTGCCCGCTGACCTGGCGTCCGTGCTGGCCAGCCACGGTGCCCGGATCGCGATGGAGCTCGACATCAACCCGGAATGGGTCCAGCTGGACGTCGCGCACCGGCCCGGCGGCCCGCTGACCGCCGAGGTGCCGGGCCAGGACCGGCCCGCCGGCCAGTACCTCGCGGGCTGGAGCAGGGACTTCCTCACCGTCGTGGCCGCATCCGCCGGTTCTCCGGGCGCCCCGCCGCGCACCGCGAACCTGAGGCCCTAGCAGCAGCACGGACCGGACGCTGCCGATAGCGTAGAGAGGTCACGTCCACTCCCGGAGGAACCCATGACTGTGGGTGACCAGGTGCCCGAGCCGGCTCAGGCAGTGCGTCAGGCGGCGCTGGCCGCCGGCTGGTCACACCGGCACCGCGACGTGTCCGGCGGCTGGCTGCGGCCGACGGTGTTCGGCGCGGTGGACGGCCTGGTGACGAACGCCTCGATAATTGCCGGGCTGGGCGGGGCCAGGGTGTCGGCGCACAACGTGATCCTGACCGGCGTGGCCGCGCTGACCGCGGGGGCGTTCTCCATGGGCACCGGGGAATACATCTCGGTGACCAACCAGAACGAGCTTGTGCAGGCCGAGGTCGCCACCGAGCGCCGGATGCACGCCCGGTTCCCGGCCGCCGAGCAGGCCGAGCTGGCCGACACGTTCCGCGGCTACGGGGCCGACCCAGACACAGCGGCCAGGATGGCCGCCGCGGTGTCCCGGGATCCGGATACCGCGCTGCGGGTGCACACCCGGGAGGAACTCGGCGTCGACCCGTTCGAGCTGCCCTCCGCCGTGGCGGCCGGCCTCTCGTCGCTGATCGCGTTTTCCGCCGGGGCGCTCATCCCGCTGCTCCCGTACCTGGCGGGGCTCAATTCCCTGGTAGCGGCCCTCGCCATCACCGCGGTGGCGCTGCTGGCGGGCGGCATGGTCGTGGGGCGGCTCACCGGCCGCCCGGTATTCCGGTCCGGCCTGCGTCAGCTCGCCCTCGGGGCCCTGGCCGTCGCGGTGACGTATACCGTCGGCAGCCTCATCGTCGGCCACGCCGGTTAACCCGAGCGCCCTGGGCCCCCTGAGCCGTTCGAAAGCCATCGAGCGCGCATCGCCGATGAGTTCGTCGAGTTCGTCCACTACCAGCTGCAGCCGGCCCGCCGCCGGCCCGTCCGCCACGCCGGCGGCGGACTGGATTTCCAGGCCGATACCGAACAGCCGGTGCACCACCAGGGCGAGCACGTCCAGCACGTCGTCCGAGCCCTGCGGGGGCAGGCCGCCGACCTCGGCCACGCACACCACCAGCTGCCCGGCCGAGCCGGGCCGCCACCACCAGCGGCTCGTCCGTTCCGGTTCCGGGCCGGCCAGCCGGACCTCCGCCGACCCGGCCTGGCCGGTGTGGGCGGCCGCTCGAAGCCGAGCCTCGAACGCCCTGCGGTCCGCCGGTGCCAGCAGGCCGGGCCAGCCGTCACCGCGCGCGGTCTCGGGGGCTCCCGCGGTCAGGGCGGCCCAGGCCTGATTCGCCTTCACCGCCGTGCCGTCATCGGCCAGGATCAAGGTGGCCAGCGGCAGCTGGTCCAGCCGGATTGCCGAGTCGAGCGAGCCGCGACGGTCCGAGTCGAGCGAGGCGGGCCAGTCCGCGTCGCCCTGGTGCCATCGGCTGTCTGCGGCCACTATCGCCCCCTCGCGCCTGGGCAGAGGTGTGTGCCTCACCAGCCATCCGGATGAGCCGGGAAGCAGGCCGCCAGGGACTGGGGCAGCGATACCCCTTATCAGAGCCCCGCGTCTCTTGTCCTGTCAAGGGGTCGCCCCCTCTCCGCGCCGGCGGTTTACCCGAAGTGTGTCTGGCCGGTGACGACCTGCGTCGCGATCTCGGCCACCGGTGCGCCCTCGGCGTACGCGCGCATCGCGAGCAGGTCCTGCGCGTCCTCGATGCTGCAGTCACACTGCACGGACACCATGCCGGCCGCCTGGTGCACGACCGCCAGGTAGCCCGCGCCCTCGAACAGCGACCGGCCGAGGGGGTCCTCATCCGGCCGCGGCAGGTCGGCCAGCTGCAGCAGCAGCCCGGTGAACGCGTCGGCCATCCGGCCGGCGGCGAGGCCGGCCTCGTCGCCCATGTCCGGTTCCCGGCCGAGCGCGCACAGCGCACCGATCTGCGCGCCGGGCAGCCTCAGCGGCGCCGCGGCCACCGCGTGCACGCCCAGCTCGGTGACGGCCGCGCCGTACCGGGGCCAGCGGTCCGCCAGCGCGGTGCCGGCCGCCGTGACCGGCGCGCCGCACCGCGCGGCTTCCAGCGTGGGGCCCTCGGCCATGACGAGTTCCAGGTCGTGGGCGGCCTGGGCGGTACGGTCGGATGCCCCCACCACGGCCGCGCCGCGCTGCTGGCCGTGCAGGATGGCCAGCGCGCTCGACGCGCCCAGCGCGCTGGCGATGGCGGCCATGAACGCGGGGCGCAGTGCCCCTTCCGGGCCGTCGGCGCATCGGTCCAGCCTGGCCGCGAGCAGGCCGTGCAGCTGCGCCGACGCTAGGTGGCGTTCTTCCATCCGGCGGTGCAGGGCCCCCAGCCTGGCGTGCAGCGGGCGCAGCGACTCCGGTCCCCGCAGGGCCTGAGCGTCGTGTTCGGCCGCCAGCTCGGCCGAGCGGGCGGCGCGTGACCGCTCCAGATCAGCTCGCTGCCGCCGCTGCCTCCGCCACTCAGCCTCCTTGTGCTGCACGCATTCCAGCGTACGCCGGCCGCCGCCACGTGACGGCCCGAGCGCCCGGGAGCTACTCTCCGCCCCGGGAGCGAGTTAGCCTAGCCTCATGCACCGCCCCGCCGAACCAGCAGAGCCAGCCGAGCTAGCCGAACCAGCAGAGCGAGTCTGACCCGTGGACAACCGTGAGCTCTGGCTCGGTGCGACCATGGTGGAGCTGGCCGAGGCGCTCGACGCCGAGCACGCCGAGGCCGAGTACGAACTTCGCCTCGCCGCGCGCCTGGCCCAGCTGTTCGCGCCCGCCGAGACGGCGCTGCTCATCGCCGATGACACCGGCCGGCTGACCGTCGCCGCGGCCAGCAGCGAACGGGCCCGCGACCTGGCCGGGCAGGAGGCGCGCTCGGGTGAGGGCCCGTCGGCCTCCTGCTACCCGGCCGGGCCGGCCGTGCTCAACCAGGCCATCCTCGCCCGGAGCGCGCTCGGCGGGCGCTGGCCGCGGTACGCGGCGGCCGCCCGCGCGGCCGGCTTCGGGACGGTCTCGGCGCTGCCCATGCGGCGCCACGACCAGGCCGTCGGCGTGATCGTCGTGCTCGGGACCCGCGACTACTGGCTCCCGGCCGCGGAATGGCGCCTGGCCGAGGTCCTGGCCAAGGCGGCGGCCTTCGCCATCTCCCGGCAGCGCGAGCATCTGGACGCCGAACGGACCGCCCGGCAGCTGCAGGGAGCGCTGGACAGCCGGGTCGTCATCGAGCAGGCCAAGGGCGCCGTCGCCGCGCGGCTCGGCATCACCCCGGAAGCGGCGTTCGAGCTGCTGCGCGGCTACGCCCGCCAGGCCAGCCGCCCGCTGGCCGAGGTGGTGGGCGAGGCCGTCCGCGGCGAGCTGCCCGCTCACCGCCTGCTGGATCCGCGCGCGGCCGCCGGGGGCCGCGCCGCCGCGCGCTAGCGCCGGCGTCACTCCTGGTAGAGCTCTTCCATCAGCAGCACCGCTCCCTCGCCGTCGCCGGTGCTCTTCAGCGGCGAGCAGGCCACCGTGCAGGTGATGGTCCGGCCGATGCGGTTGACGGCCGCCAGCTGGATCGGCCCGGCCCGCCGCCCGGAGGTCAGGCACTGATGAACCAGATCGCGGACCTCCGCGGTCGGCAGCCCGAAGACGAGGTTGAAGAAGGGCTGCTGGCGCACCTCGTCGGCGCGCAGCCCCCACAGCTCCTCGGCCCCCTTGTTCCAGCTCCTGACCAGCAGGTCTGAATCGAGGACCACGACGCCCGCGGCCACGCTGGACAGCACGCCCTCGAGGAACGTCCGTGCCTCGTCCAGCTCGTGCGTACGCACCCGCATCTCCTCATTCATCGTCTCCAGCTCCTCGTTGCCGGACTGGAGTTCCTCGTTGGTGGTCTCCAGCTCCTCGTTGGTCGACTGGAGTTCCTCGTTGGTGGTCTCGAGCTCCTCGATGCTGGACTGGAGTTCCTCGTTGGTGGTCTCCAGCTCCTCGTTGGTCGACTGGAGTTCCTCGTGCGCCGTGTCCAGGTCCTCGCGGTTGCGCTTGACCTCGATCTGCAGCCGGGTGGTGACCGAGGTGTCGATGAACATCAGCAGGACCCCGGACCTGAGCCCGTCGCTGCCCCACAGCGGCTGGATCTGGATGTCCAGGTGCTGCACCTCGTCCGGCCCCAGCTGCCGCTCGACGGAGTTCACCCGGACCACCCGGTGCTCGGCGTAGGCCCGCTCGATCAGCGAGCGCAGCTCGACCGGCCGGTAGGAGATCTCCAGGTCGTGGAACGGGCGGCCGATATTGCGCGCCGTCATCCCGAACATGTTCCGCATCTGCGCGTTGATCAGGACCACCGTCCCCTCGGTGTCGACGCCGATGACCGCGAACGGGGCCGATTCCAGGGCGAGATCCTTGAGCTGGCGTTTCCTGCTGGCCTCGCGCATCTCCGGCTTTCCGGCTACGTCGAGCCGTATCGGCGCCGTTTGGTATCTGGGCACGGACGCGCCGGGCCGCCGGCGGAACATCCGCTGCCGCATGCTGACGACTTCAAATCGCTCACCGTCCCCAAGCAGCATCTCCGCCTTGCCGAGGAACAGATAGCCGCCCTCGCGCAGGGCGAAGTGGAACCTGTCGAGGACCTGCGCCTGCGTCTCGACGTTGAAGTACATCAGCGTGTTGCGGCAGAGCAGCAGGTCGAGCCGGGAGATCGGGGCGTCGCGGGTGATGTCGTGCCGGCCGAAGATGACCCGGCGCCGCAGGTCCGGCCGGAACGCGAACTGGCTGCCGGTCTGCTCGAAGTACTTGTCACGCAACTCCGGCGGCATCGAATCCAGGTTCTTCGAGGGGTAGACGCCCATCCTGGCGTCACGCAGCGCGTCGTTGTCGACGTCGGTGCCGTAGATCTTGACCCTTTTCGCGGTTTCGTCGACCCCGAGCGCCTCGGTGAACGCTATGGCCAGCGAGTACGCCTCCTCACCGGTGGCGCAGCCGGCGCTCCACACCCGGATCTCGCGGGCCGGCTCGGCTAGCGCGAGCAGATCCGGCATGACCTCCCGCTGCAGGTAGGTCCAGGTCTCGGCGTCGCGGAAGAAGCCGGTGACGTTGATCAGGATGGTGTTGAACAGATGCCCGAATTCCTCGGCACTGCTTTCCAGCAGGTCCCGGTAATCCACGTAGTCCGGCGTCCCCACCTCCTGCATCCGCTTGCGGATGCGCCGGACCAGGGATGAGCGCTTGTACCCGGTGAAATCGAAGCCGCGCGCGTCGCGGATGAAGACCAGCAGATCTTCGAGGGTGCTGTCCACTTCCTCAGGCCCGCCCGGCTGCGTCATGACAGCCTCGCCTCCACCAGCCCGCAGATCACGGCGGCTATCTCGTCCAGCGGCAGGATGAAGTCCACGGCCCCGGTCGCGATGACGGCCTCCGGCATGCCCTTGAACTGGGCGAGGTCCGGGTCCTCCGCGATGACGGTTCCGCCCCGTGACTTGATGGCCGACGCGCCCATCGCGCCGTCGCTGCCCGTCCCGGTCAGCACGCAGGCGATGGCCCTCGGCCCGTAGGCCCCGGCCACCGACTCGAAGAGCAGGTCGGCCGAGGGACGCACGAAATGGACGAGCTCGCTGCTGGAAAGCACCAGGACTCCCTCCGCTTCGACCAGGAGGTGATGATTCGGCGGGGCCACATAGATCGTGCCCGGCTCGACCCGCACGCCGTCCTGGGCCAGGACGACCGACACCTTGGCGCGGCGCCCGAGCACCTCGGCGATGATGGTCTTGTGCCGCGGGTCGAGATGCTGGACCACCACCACCGGAACCGGGAATCCGGCCGGCAGGCCGCCCAGCACGCGCCCCAGCGCCGTGATGCCACCCGCGGACGCCGCGATGGCCACGATGCCATACGGTTCGGCCGGATCGGCGCTGCCTGATCCGGGGCCGCTCGCGGCGGCGTCGTCAGGGGTCGGGCGTACAGCCACACGGCAAGCGTAGCGGTCAGCGTCGAGCCGTGTAGCTTTCGCGACAATGTGTCACATCATGAGGAGTCAGCCTGGTGATCCCGGCTGGCGACCATCTCATCCTGCGCGGCCCGGGCTCGCCGGAGCCGGTCCTCCGCGGCGAGCAGCGCCGCGTGGGCACGCCGGACGGCTTGCTCCGCGTAAGCACTCGCCGCGGCGCACCGGGCCCTGGTCTCGGCCAGCTTCCGCGCCGCCGCCACGCTCGCGGTGTCCTTATCGTTACCCATAGTCAGGACACTAGGTGCCGCCCTCATGGCCGTGGCATTGGCATGCGTCCCGTCCGCGCCGCCAAAGGTCCTTTTTATGCCGAACGGTTCGTGGTCCACGCCCCCGCGTACCCTTCAACGTAGACCAGTCGAGGAGCTGCCGGTGTCCGTTTCGCAGATCCAGGCGCGGGTCCGGCCGCGGCTGTGTTCCTCCTCGTTCGCCCTGGCCGGGATAACCGCCCTGATCCTGTGGGTGGCGGTCGCCGACCTGCTCAGGCAGGGCCGGCTGGCGACCGTGCTGTCGGCCGGCCGGGGCGAGCTCGCCGCTCCGCTGCTCGTGGCGCTGGTGGTCGCGACCGGGATCTGCGAGCGGATCTGGCCGGCCGAGCGCCGTCCGCTCCTGGCCCGCTGTCACGTCCAGGACGCCTGCTTCCTGGCCCTGCACGCCGTCGTGGTGATCCCGCTGATGACGCTGCTCAGCGTCGGGGCGGCCACGCTGATCGGTGATCACGCCCGCTGGATCGAGCTGCGCTCGACCGCGAACTGGCCGGGCTGGCTGCTCGTCCCCCTCACGATCGTGGCCATGGACGCCGCCAACTGGCTGGCCCACTACGCCGACCACCGGCTCGGCGCCCTGTGGCGGTTCCACGCCCTGCATCACAGCCAGGAGGAGCTGAGCGTCCTGACCTCCTTCCGGGCGCACCCGCTCATGCACACCACCGGGTTCCTCCTGGCCACGATCCCGGTCGTGGCCCTGATGCCGGCCCGCCCGATCGCCCCGGTGCTGATCACCGTCTACGTCTGCATCGGCACGCTCCAGCACGCCAACCTCCGCTGGACGTTCGGCCCGGTAGGCCGGGTGATCGTGAGCCCGGCCTACCACCGGCTGCACCACGCCCGGGAGACCCAGCACGTCAACCTCGGCGTCGTGCTGACCATCTGGGACGTCCTGGCCGGCCGGGCCGTGTTCCCCGCACGCGGCGGCGCGGTAGGACGCACCGGCCTGGACGGCCGGCCGGTCCCGGTCGAGCAGGCCGACTCCGCCGGGCCGGCCCTGCTGCTGCTGACAGAGCAGCTCCTCGAGCCCTTCCGAGGCTAGCTCCGGGTGAACTCCCGGGGCGTCCCGGCCGACCGCCGGTAGCCCACCCGCCGCCCCGCCCCCGGATCCGCCGTCTCGGCAGCACCCACGCTCAGCCCTCCTCGCCCGAGTCAGCCCTCCTCGCCCGAGTCAGCCCTCCTCGCCCGAGTCAGCCCATCAAGCACAGCCGCCTCACCATTCCCATTTTTCGCACATAATCACTAGCCCGGCATGATTTACGCGGAAGATATGGCTTATACGGAGGATTTGGGCAACAATAG
>Ga0208324_1000502_pt1 | contig 17692 bp, 14 predicted proteins | sample Sb_taG_2_FD_187707 | JGI IMG/M metagenome (GOLD analysis project Ga0208324, IMG submission 187707) | Peat soil microbial communities from Weissenstadt, Germany - Sb_50d_5_LS metaG (SPAdes) (version 2) | ecosystem: Environmental > Terrestrial > Soil > Wetlands > Peat | place: Germany... | reverse complement strand
TGGCCGCGGCGCTCCGGGACTTGCCGGGCGTCTCGGAGACGGCGAGCCTGGCCGGGCCCTACGACGTCATCGCGCGGGCGCAGGCCCGGGACATCGATGAGCTGGCCAAGCTCGTCGCCCTCCGGGTTCAGGCGCTCGACGGCGTGACGCGAACGATGAGCTGCCCGGTCGTCCACCTCTGAAGACCGATCGCCATGGAACACCACACCACCATCCACGAGATGGGCGAGGGCGGCGTCCAGGCGGTCTGCTCATGCGCTTGGCGCAGCCCGGTGTTCGGCGCGGACAAAACGGCCGGCACGATGGACCCGCTGCAGCGCGCGGCCGATGCCGGCTATCTGCACGAGTGGGAGATGTCCCTGCGATAAGCGGCCCACCTGCCCGTTATAACGATCGATTATATTCGCCCACGAATACGGACAAGTCGCGATCGCAACCCGACCAGAATAAGGCGGGTTTGTGCGCTACCGGCTCGAGATTCTTGCCGCGCTCCGTGGCGAGCTCCGAACTGGCTATTACCTCCACCGTCGGCTTATCGCCATCTTCGTCGGGTCGGCATCCAGAGGATGATTGCGGCCGGGTGAGCCTGGCATCTTACGGCGGCGCTCGCGAGTCGGGAACGGCCCCGCTGGTCTTTTCCTCGAGGTCAAGCGCCCGAGCCCTGAGTAACCATGATCGGATTGCCTGTTCGCTTTTGCGTCTCCGGCAGGATCCGGACCTGCACACGGCATCAGGCTGCATGGGTCGTTGAATTACTGCTGCGGGCGGGAACGTGGCCCTGGCCTAGCTCCGTGGGGCGCGAATGGGGCGCTGCAGGTGACCCGCGGCCCTGACCCGCCCGTGATGTCTTGACCCTTCTGGCCTGTATCTACCCCCGGATACCGGCCGGCCGCCGGCGGCTCACCCTACGGGGGAATGCCCGGGTCTGCGCTGGCGCGTCGGGGAGGCTGCACTCGATGCTGGCTATGCGTTCATGGGCGCCGGGTAGCCGCTTCACAGCGGGCATGCTCCTGGGGAGCATGCCCTGCCCGGCAGGTCACCTCGGCACCTCGGCGACGGGTATGTCAGCTCCCCGGCTCTGGCGGGCTGGATGATGCCGTCGGCGTGTGCAGGGCGCCGATCTCATCGTCGAGCAGGGCCAGGAGCCGGTCGTGGCCGGGCACCAGGTGTGCGTCGCTGGCCAGGCCGACCGACAGCTGCCCGGCGTAGCTGACGATGCTGAGCCCGAGGCCCAGCAGGCCGGTGACGGGCACCCAGCCCGCCATGCCCGCGACCGGTGTCCCGGCGATCTGCACCCGGTGGCGCGGGTCGCCGACGTTGGTGACGATAGCGGTGGCCTTGCCCGCGAACGCGTCGACCCAGGCGTTCTGCACGGCGGCTAGGAGCTGGCCCATCCACTCGAGCATGGTGTGGACGAAGACGCCTTCACGGCCGCTCTTGACCTGATCCATCTGCGCCTTGACACGGGCGCGGCGACGGCCCTGGTCGGTCTCCCCGGTCGGCAGGCGGACGAACACCGGGCCGAACTCGTTGCCGAGCCCGGCGGGCACCGGTGCGCCGGCCGGGCGCAGGCTGACAGGGACGATGACGATCACCTCGTCTGCCAGCGCGTCGTGTCCGAGCAGGTAGCGGCGCAGCGCCGAGGTGATCGCGGCCAGCATCACATCGTTGACGGTGCTGCCCGTCACCGCGCCCGCGGTCTTGACCGCCTCGACGGGCACCGGCCAGGTCCAGGCCCGCTGTTTGCCGGGCACCAGCGGGCCCTGCAGCAGGCTGCGGTCAGCCCGAAGCCGAGCTTGCGCAGCATCGCAGCATCGCCGCGTCGGCGCGGGCGGAGCCAGCCAATTCGGCTGCCTTGCGGGGGTCAGCGAGCGCGGCACGCAGCACCGCGCCCAGATCACCGGCAGCCGACCCCCGCACGCCTGGCCGCCGCTACCGCCAGCCCCGCGGTGCGCCCGCCCGGCCCGGGCAGCAGGGGCGGCCCGCCGGTGTCATCGCCCACCGGCAGCACACCCGGGTGCTCACCGGCCTCCAGCGGATCGGCCAGCGACAACAGGACCTGCATAAGCGCGCCGCCGTCGGCGATGGCGTGGTGGGTGCGCAGCAGCAACGCGCCGCCATCGCCATAGCCGTCGAACAGCTGCAACTCCCACAGCGGCCGGTCCTTCCGCAGCGGCCGCCCCGCCAGATCGCTGGCGGTCCGCTGCAATGCCCTGCGGTCACCCGGCGCCGGCAGCCGCGACCGGCTCACGTAATCCGCCAGCGCGAAGCCAGCGTCGGAACCGCCAGACCACCCGCTCCTGGAACAGCTGCAGGACCGACCCCTGATCAACCGGCACATCGAACCACAGCACGGTGTTGACCACCATCAGGTTCGCCGGGCGGTCCATGTGCAGCCACGCCACGTCCGCCGGTCCATCCGCTCGGCCCGAATCCCGCCGACAGTCATCGTGCACCCTCCGACGTCGTTCTCTGCCGACCCCAGGCCTGCACCAGCCTGGATGCCGTGCCGGCCGGCGCCGGCCAGGCCGGGCGATGTTCAGCCGGCGCTGCCGGCGGCCGCCCCACTCTGCTCGGCTGCGCTCCCCGGGATGGTACGGCTGCCGCCGGGGGCATGGGTGATCTGGACCCGGCGGGCCTGGGTCTTGGGCGAGACGGGGATGGTCACGTGCAAGACACCGTCGGCGTAGCCGGCGGTGAGGTTCTCCGAGTCCACACCCTCGCCGAGGGACAACTGCCGGGTAAACGACCCCTGGGGCCGCTCGGCGACAATAACCTGCTCGCTCTCGCCGTAATGCGGGCTGCGTTCGGCCCGGATCGTCAAGGTGCCGTGCTCGACCGTGACCTCGACGCTGTCCGGGTCCACGCCCGGCAGGTCGGCCTCGACGTGATAGCTGCCATCCCCGGCGCGGTAAACGTCCATAGGCATGCCCAGCGGGGCACGCGTCCCAGTCGCGGCCATCGACAACAGCCGCTCCAAAGGGTCCCGGAAGGGATCAAACCTGATCACTGCCATCACTGCCTCCTCCTCCTACGATGCCTGCAGAAAGCGTCCTGGCACGGACGGTGATCACGCGGCCAGCCCCCAGGCCAGCCACCGCAGGACTCGCTCCACTTACCGGTCACGTCCCGCTCCCGCCAGGCCAGGCAGCACACCGTCACCCTGATGGCGGTACCGCCACTGCCCACCATCGCGCCCGCCAGCGGATGCAGGCAAGGTCCAATGGCCCGCGCGCCCGGGGACCTTGGGCCTGCGCACCGCCACGGCCGCACCAGCCTTGCCAGCCCTCGCGCCGTCTCCGCCGGATGCTCACAACTGATCAGGACGGTATCGCCTGATCAGCGGCACAGCGGTTGTCGTCTGCCATGAGCATGGGACCACCTGCTGAAGGTTGTTGCCGCGGGATTGGGACCACCTGGTCCGCCAGTTGATGGACCACCCTGCTGTGATCTTCCGGTTCATTTCGGACTGGAAGAGACGGCAGGGATGCATGGCGTTCCGGGAGGTTCTGGTGACACAGGTGAGAGAGGTCCTGCGGGCGTGGCTGGGCGGGGCTGGGAAGCGCCCTGCGGCCAGGCGGGTGCTCGTCCCGCCCGACCCTGGCGGCCGCGCGTTCGAGGATGACCTGGATCCCGGCGACCTGGTATTCGACGGCAACCTGACGCCAATGCTCGTCTGGCACGAGCACTACCCGGTCGGCGGCGGCTGGCGATCCGGCTGGGTGCTCAGCTATGACACCGACGGCAACGGGAACCCAAAGGACTACATCGTCGGCCTCGGCCTGCCCGATGTCGATGCCGCCGTGGCGCAGGCTCGCGAGTACTTGCGTTCAGTCGGCTACCCCGCCGCTGGCTGGCCGTCGTCATGACCACCGCAGGCCGACTCCGCGCCCCGGCCGGCCACCAAGGCAGCGCAACCAGGTGCGCCAGCCGCTGCAGCGCGGCACGCTGAGCCGCACCGAAGCGCATCGTCCCCGGCCGTCCCCCTCGGCACGCCTTCATGATCACATGACGCCGCTGGCCTGCGAAGTCCAGCACCGCCACCACCATGGCGCCTTGGGTATGAAGACCGCACCGAGAGCTCTTCTCGCGTTCCACGGGGTCAGCCCGAGCTCGGGGCCATGCACCATCTCGGAGGTTAGCCGCTGGCCGGCCAGATCAAGGCGTGCCGCACGGGAGCGCCGAAGAAGCATGAAATCCCATAGGCCGGATTCCACCGGTGTTCGGGGGTTTGCCGGGGAGCCCAACTGGAAGCCTATCTGCCCACCAACGACCAGCGTATCCCAGCCACACCCAGCCTCATGGAGCCTGATAACGCCAGGTCAAATGGCCCGTTTAGCCCCGTCTAGCACCACTCAGTCACCCGTTACGATCGCCTGATACTCAAGCAGGTTGCCGGAGACCGCTTGTCACCGATTGGCCGCATCGTCTTTGTCATGGCCGAAGCGCCTGATCCCCGATGACGGAGCAACCGGGGATCAGGGCTCACAGAATAGGCCCACCCGAGAACGGTAGCGGTGGCGGTATACCTGCAACCTGTCAGTCTTCGACGACTTCCTCACCCCGCCATGCGCCGCGGTGCGGAAGATGTCCTCACTGCCGTCCTCGGTCAGGATCTTGACGCGGGTGCCGTTCACGTCAAACGGGACCGCTCGGATGGCATGCCCGCATCTTGCCCCAAGACCATTACCGAACGCGCGCCTCGGCTGCTCAGGCGGGCCGGGCCACCCGGCGCTCAGGCGGCCAGGGCAAGCGTCTCCGGCGGCGCGGGGGTGGCTCCTTCGAACGCCCGGAGCAGCTTCTTCGCGTGCGTGACGAGCCGTTCTCCGTAATCCCGGTCGATATAGCCGTTCCGGGCGATGCGAAGCAGGTTCAGCGCCATGTAGTACGGCACGCGGCCGGTGACAGACTCGAACGTCCCCTCGCGGTCGGGGAAATGACAGCTGTACTGCCACAGGAAATGCGCGATGAACGGTTCGGCGCGGTGCCGGTCGCAGCCGGCCCGCATGAACGCGTGCGCAAGCTCGCCCGTAACGCGCCCGACGTCGAACATCCGGTCGCCGCGCTTCATCCGTTCCAAATCGATCGCGGCCACGTCCATGCCGTCGCCGAACAGGAAGTTTGCCGGGGTCGCGTCGCCGTGCAGCCAGACCTGCTGGTCCTGCCACATCTGCGGCCGGTCCCGCCAGCAGTCCCGCAGCCGGGACAGCTCACCGATATCGTCCGGCCCGATCCGGCGGGTCTTCCTCAGCCGGCCCGCGACCGTGTCGAAGTACCGGCAGTCGGCACCGAAATCGACGTGGTCCCCGTTGGCTGTCCGGTCGTGCTGCGTGGCGAGGAACGAGGCCAGCGCCTTCAGCCGCCGGTATAGATGCGCGTCGTCCTGGTGATGCGTCGCCCGCGCGATCGCATGGCTGAATTCCTCGCCAGCGTAGTATTCCAGGGCCAGCACGCCGTTGATGTCACGGTCGAAGCCCAGTGGGCGGATCACGTGGTGCGGCGATCCGATCAGGTTGTACCCGCGCAAGATGGCCAGCCCCTCGTACTCCTGGCGGGCCATCCCGGCCGCCTTGTCCCGGTCCGGCCGGAATCGTGTCCCGTAGAACTTGCAGATGACCTTGGTGCCGCTGGACTGCTCCTCGTATCCGTACACCTCGTTGCTGCCGGACAGCCGGAACGCCCGGTACGCCGTACGCGGCACGTCCACCTGCAGGACATCGCGGATGATCCTGCTGAGGAAATCGTGCAAGGGATCATCGCCAGCGACATAACCGGCATATTTCCCGTTCATTGCGAACCTTTCTCTGGTCTCACGCGCGGTCCCGCTATCGGGTCCGGGCCTGTTCCCATTTCTTATACAGTGGCGCCATACCCGGGCGTAATACGCGATGGCTGCCGCGCGTTTGCCTCCCCGTTACCCGTCGCCCGGTGTCGCTATCACCGCGGCGTCCTCGCCGGGTGAACGATCAAAGCCTGATCACCTGGGGGAATGCTGAATCACGGGGCCGGTGCCGGCCTCCGTGATAACGGACCGCGCAATCGTGGCTTAACCGGCGAGTCAATCGTGGCTTAACCGGTGAGCGATGATGCGCTGGCACGATCGGTCTCAGTCACAGACCTCGGGGCGGCCAGCCCGGCCCCGGCCTGAAGATGCATGAGAGAAACCGGGTTGTGCATAAGCCTCACTATCTATGAAACAGCTGAGGGGGCGCTGACATGTGCCTGCACTCGCCGCCGTGTCCGGATGCCTCGGCGCCGGATCCCGGAGGCTGTATCAGCCACCTCGTGATGCCGATACAGGTTGCGGCGCCGGTTTCGGGCGTCTTTCCGGCGGGCGTGTTCTTGCACCTTCGGTCTTGCCGTAGTTCCGCTCGGTCTGCTTCCCGCCGACTTCGATGATGGTGCGCTGAACCTTGATTACCCACTGACCATCGGCCTGGATGACGTCACTGGGCCGGAGCGCGATGGCCTCACCCCACCGCAGGCCAGTGCTGAGCAGCGTCCGCAGCAGAAGGCGGTAGTGCGGTTGAATGGCGAGATTGAGCGCGGCAGCCTGATCGGGCGTCAGGATCGTCATCTCGCGCGCCTGGCGGTCGGCGATCTTGATCCCGGCGGTCGGGTCGCGGTCGAGGATGCCGTCCTGGACTGCCGTCTTTGCCAACTCCCTGAGCACCGTCATGACGTGACCGACCGTCGCGCCGGACATCCTGGGCTTGGCCTCCAGCGCGCGGATAAACTGCCTGACTCGCGGGGCGTCGAGGTCACGTACAGGCACGGTGCCGAGGCCGGCGTAGATGTGCTTCATCATGCAGGTACAGGTCTCGCGGCTGGTCGGCTCCAGCCGGTGGCCGGCCAGGAAGGTCGGGCCGGAGCCCTCGACGGTGACCTGGCCGCGCTTGGTGGTGGTGATGGCCATCTCTGGCCCGGCGAAGAACGCCTTGGCGTCCCTGCCCTGGGCTTCGATCGCCCGGCAGGCCTTCGCCCTGGCGTCGGCTTCCCTGGCGGTGCTGAAGGTCGGGGTCGTCTGCACGTGCCCGTTGCGGTCACAATAGGTTGCGTTGAGCCTGCCGTTGCGGTTCCTGGCCATCTCAGGGCCTTCCCGCGCCCGGTAAATCTGTCATACAGCAAGTGTCCGAGGGAGCTGGACGCTTGTCGAAACATCCCGCTGACCAGGGCTTCCTGACCAGGCTGTGCGACAAACTTAGTGGGCGGCAAGGACAACTATGAAGATGACCGGCGTTTCGCGGGGCGCCTGCTTGCCGTGGTGCCCGACGCCCAGGCAGCGGCTCGGGCCAACAAAAACTTCCTGGCTGGCGCCGTCCGTTTCCTAGTCGAGGAGGCGGGCATCCGCTAGGTCCAGTGCCGAGATAGTGGGCGATGTAGCCGGGCGCGGCTTTGCGGGCCCCGGGCAGAAGCGGATACAGCCATGGACCCTAGCCTCTGGTGCGACGTGACCAAGGACCCTTACCTCAGCTGCGCCTGGGCATAGCTTTATCGACACGGACGTGGTCGATCGAAAGACCGCTGTCCTCTAGGTGCTGCATTTAGTGGCACGGTCTAGGGGATGAGCCCCATGGATGAGAACGCCAAGGCCAGGGACCTAGAGGAGCAGGCCACCATAGCCAGGCAGCCATGGGGCCCGGATGTGGGCCCAGGCGCGAGGACGAGCCTGGCTCCCCTGGGAGAATCATACGAACCGGCGTACGACGAGCTCGACTTGCTGCGGGGCAAGGCGGCTGGGCACCGCTGGGATGGCTGGCGCCGCCTGGCCGGTGATGAGGACTACTTCGCCGCCTGCTCGTGCGGGTGGCGCAGCACCGAGACGGGCTGCGTGAGCCCGATGCTGCGGCAGGTGAAAGAGCACCTTGACGCGGTCAGGGCGATACGCGGCGGGCGTCCGTCAACCCGCGCCGTACAGGCACTGGCCCGGGACGAGCGCGCGCGCGATGCCAGTCTGCGAGAGATTGGGTCGGACGAGCGCACACGGGAGCTCTACGCGTCCGTGGAGAGCCAGCAAAGACGCCTGTCCCAGGCCCTGGAGCAGTCAGGTGATCTGCTGTCCGCCAGCAAGGACCAGGCCGATCGGTTCGTGGCCGTGCTCGAGCACGCGGCGGCGAGAGTCGCACCGGAATGGGCAAAGACCGGCGCATCTATGCAGCGCGAACAGGCTCTGCAATACCAGGTGGAACGCGTGAAGGAGTGGCGCAGCGGGATCGTCGCCGCTGCCGGGGCTCTCGCCGCGGTAGCAGAGGAAGTCGCCCTGGCTGGTCAGGACCTGGAAACCCGCTATCGGACGGGCTCCGCTTAAGATGGGCGCCTGGCCGCCGAAGCCGCAAATCGGCACGGCGGCAGAGGGGTTGTGGCTAGATGACATGCACCGTGCATGTGGCCTGGGACGAGCGGCTTACTGACTATCACTTCGGGCCTGGCCATCCACTGGCGCCGGTGCGCCTGGAGCTGACGATGCGGCTCGCGCGCGAGTTCGGGCTGTGGAGCCGACCCGGCGTGACCATGGCCGCCCCGGTCCCGGCCACCGACGCCGACCTGGAGCTGGTGCATGACCCCGGGTACGTCGCGGCGGTGCGGACGGTGAGCGGCTGGGCCGATGAGCTTGGTGCCCGCGGCTTGGAGGCGGCACAGCAGCGCTACGCGCGGGCGTTCGGGCTGGGCACCGGGGACCAGCCGGTATTTGCCGGCATGCACCAGGCCTCGGCGCTGGTGGCCGGGGCGACCCTGGCCGCGGCCCGCGCGGTGTGGTCAGGCCCGGCCGGGCACGGGGCCAGCATCGCGGGCGGCATGCATCACGCGATGGCCGGCCGCGCCAGCGGGTACGGCGTCTACAACGACGTCGCGGCGGCGATCGCCTGGCTGCTGGGACACGGCGCCGAGCGGATCGCCTACGTGGACGTCGACGCGCACCACGGCGACGGGGTGCAGGCCGCGTTCTGGTCCGACCCGCGGGTACTGACGATCAGCCTGCACCAGCACCCGGCGGACATGTTCCCGTTCACCGGGCTGCCCGCCGAGACCGGCGGGCCCGGCGCGGAGGGGTTGGCGGTCAATGTCGCGCTGCCCGCAGGGACCGGTGATGCCCGCTGGCTGCGCGCCTTCCACGCGGTCATACCGCCTCTGCTGGCACAGTTCCGGCCGCAGGTTCTGGTCAGCCAGCACGGCGCCGACACCCACCGGCTGGATCCGCTGGCCCGCCTGGAGCTGAGCATTGACGGGCAGCGCGCCGCCCACGCCGCGATCCATACGCTGGCCCACGACCTGACTGGCGGGCGCTGGCTGCTGACAGGCGGCGGAGGGTATGACCTGGTGCAGGTGGTGCCGCGGAGCTGGGCGCACCTGCTCGCCGAGGCTGCAGGCCAGCCGATCGACCCGGCGGCGCCGACCCCCGCCTCGTGGCGGGAGTATGTCGCGCGGCGCACCGGCCTGACCGCACCCGAACAGATGACCGAGGGGGCACCCGCGGTGTTCAGGCCGTGGGAGTCCGGCTACGACCCAGGCCATCCGGTCGACCGGGCGATCATGGCCACCCGCGACGCGGTCTTCCCCCTGCACGGGCTGATGCCGGTGTTACCGGCAACCCCAAATGAGCGACCGGGCACCGCCGCCGTGCCTCCCGCGTATCCGATCGAGCCGTCATGAACGGTCAGCCGCGGCCGGAGGATAGCTGACACAAGGAGCTTTCCGCGCTTTCAGCGAACCCGTTGCGGCGTCACCCGTCTAGCCAACGGCAAGGAAACAGGATCAACGATCGCCCGCCTTTCAGCCCTCGCGCAGAACATCCAAGTCTGGATGGCCAGCGTCGGAAAGCGCGATGCCCATCCGACCTGGCTGCGGTGACAGCCCTCAGGGCCGGGCGCGACAACCCTCGCGTCCAGCACCCACAAGATGTCTGCGATTCTCCTCCTGAAGCTGCCCGCCGAAGCATGAGGCAGATCCACGTGGCTGCGTTCTCCCCCTCGCCGGGCCAGCTGTCACAGGTACTGGCCCGTCGCCGCACTGTCTGTCTTCGACACCCACGCCGCTACCACGTTGGCCAGGTTGATGATCACGCCGCTGCGGCCGGTCTCGCGGCCATATCTGGCCTGGGTCAAGACCAGGCTGCGCCGTTCGTCCAGCGCCTGAGCAATGGCCTCAAGCGCCTCGCGCTCCCCGCCAAAATCCTCCGATACCACGGTGACGTCTTCACCGCCCACCGGGTGAAATCGCATGATCAGCACGATGTTGTCAGGCACAGCCCGGCACCTCCCTGCGAGAACCCAGAAGACCGCCCGCCCGGGCGCCGTAGCCCGGGAAGCCCTCATCCGGCCGGGTCACTGCGTATCCGGACACTGTCAAGTGTGCCTCGCCAGCGGCCCGGCAAATCCAGGCCCAGGCGGCCCGGCTGCTGACCGGGCAGCCCACCGCGTCGATCCAGGACGGCCTGGCCTGGATCCGTCAGACCCTCACGCTGCTCGCCGTGCCCCGCTTGCCCCGGAGCCGGTAGTGCCCCACCCGGGCGAGCCTTGCCGGAGGAGGCCGGGTCTTGTTCGTCCCCGAACATCGAAGCAATTTCCCGCGCCCCAGACCGGCTGCTCTGGCAAAGAAGTTTCAGGACCCTTAAGAAAATGACAGATCGGTGAGAAGAACCCGGCCGACAAACCACTGAGAAATCCCACGGAGCGGGCTCAGCCCCGTGAGGCTGAGCCCGTGTCCTGCCTCCGCACGCACGCTCGAAAAGCGCTGCTGCTGGCTGCGGAATGCCCCTTTGCGCGAGAATTAGGAGTACTATAAAAGCGTTGCTTCGGACCCCGGCCGCTGCACCCGCGACATCAGCGGAGGCAGCGGCAGGACCGGAACTTTTTTTTGCTCGTACACGGCCCGGCGCCGGCAAGACGCCATGGCCAAAGGACGGTGAGAACCCCCGGGAGAACCCCCCTCTCCCCACCGCGATCTCCCCAGCATGACCGACCACCGCGTACGTCATGGTCACTGACTTAAGGAGACCCTGCCCCGCCTGATCACAAGGCAACAGGCCGGCCTGATGAACGCCCGGCTGTCGCGGGTGTTCGGTGCCCGGGACGAGGCACCCGACGCCGCGGATCCTTCAGCCCTGCGTGCCGCTCCAGTGCCGGTAGTGCCTGCCGCCGTACGGCGCGCCCTGGTGGTCGAAGGGGATGCTTCCATGGCCGCTGGGCGCTTCCCTCGTCAGAGAGCATGCACCGGTGGTTCCCGGCTGTGGTTACCGGGTCCCCGATTAGCGTTTCAAAAAGGCCATCTAGCTGCAAAAACTTAGTGGGCGCAGCTGGGTTCGAACCAGCGCCCCCTCGCTTGTAAGGCGAAAAAAGCCCAGGATGACGCCCAGCTCACAGATCCCGGCTCATCCACTTTACCTGCGGAAACCATGCCGGGAGATGCCCCGGGGTGCCTGGGATAGTTTGCACGGTGGTTCCCGCAAGTGGTTCCCGCAGCCGTACCGGAAATGACGATCTCTCGGCACAGGGAAGGAGCGCGCGCCATCGCGTCGATGTTGACCCCTCGCCTGAGGAGCGAGTTGGGGCCTGGCGGCAGGGCTACCGGAGTCGCACTAGCCGGATGGCTGGGACCGGCGCCAGGAAGGACAGCGCAGATCAGTTGCACACTCGGTAACAGATCGCGCGGTCGTCAGGATTACGACCGCGCTGCCGATTATTCGCTCACGGTCGGCCGATGCTGGCCAGTGGTGGAGGCGCGCAGATTATCTATTCGGTGGTCGGCCGCCAGTCGGCGCCGCACACACGAATCAGCTATGAGGAAGTCTCCACGGTTTGAGGGGAACCCCGTTTCCTGATCAGGATTCGTGGGTTGGGAGTTGGTTGAGGAAGGTGATCATGCGGGTCCAGAACTGCTCGGTGGCCAGGGCGTTGGCCTGCGGGGTGCCGCCTAGGGCTGGTTCGGTGAAGAACGGGTAGTACGGGGGCAGGCCGAAGTAGGCGTGCCCGGCACCGGGGTAGTACTGGTTGGTGGCCGGGGCGCGGTCGACGGAGCCGTGCAGTTCGCCCATGATCAAGGTGGCTGCTCCCGCGGAATCCTGGAGTCCGTCCTGGCCGCCGTCGCCCATCAGCAGCGGGATGCGGATGCTGGTGACCGGAATGCTCATCCCGGTCACCAGTGGCTTGCCGCCGAATGTAAAGGCCGGGCCGGTGCCATTGGATGTGATGTCAAGGATGGCGGTGGGTGAGTTGGCCACCACGGCGTCGGCCAGGTGCGGCAGGTAGGAGGCGACCAGCAGGACCACTTCGGCGCTATCGGACACGCCGTACAGGACCACCGGCCGTCCGCGGGTCGCGGGCTGGGCGCGCAGCCAGCTGACGGCGCGGGCGAAATACTCCAGCGGGATGGAGCACTCGCACTGCGGCAGCCCGGGTTGGTTGTAGTAGCCCAGCGCCAGGGCAGGGTATCCGCTCATCGCGAGCCCTTCGGCGGTAGCGCGGTTCTCACCGTCGCCGTCGAGCGCGACGACGGCGGGGGCGCCGGGCCTGACCGCGGCCGAGGTGTACAGCGTCCCGGCGAAGCCGTCCTGGCGCACCGTCTGAGTGCTGGCCGTGACCGTCAGCTGGCGCTGGAGGGTCGCCGTCGCCCGGACGTGCCCGCCGGTCAGCACCGTGAGCCGGACGGTGAAGGCGGGCGCGGATACGCTGAGCGGGTTGGCTGTGCTGTTGGCGGATGCCGGGTGCAGCGACCACAGCAGCCCGGCGGCGTCGGCGGTGTGGTAGCTGCCTGAGACCGGCACCGCCGTGGCCAGGTTGAGCGTCCCGGCGGTACTGGCCCGGAACACCGCTGCTGACTGCCACGGCGGCGGCCCTTTCCCGTCCACCGTCTGGGCTTGCACCGTGACCAGGCCCGCCGCTGGCAGGCCGCTGATGCTGACGTGGACCGGGGCAACGAACGCGGCCGTGGCCGGGCCCGCGTCCAGCCGCACCGGCGCGTTAGGCGCTCCGCTGCCGCATCCCGCGGCCGCCAGCGCGATGCCTGCGAGCGGAACCACGGCCAGCAGGATGCGGGAGCGATAGAGCGCTTTCATGATGTCCTCCGTGAATCATGGCGGTGCGGCTAGCTGGCTGGAGTCCTCGGCGACGATTGTGACTTTGCTGCCGCCGGGGCCGGGGCGGAGTTCCCGGCAGGATGCGGGCGGAAGTGTCGCGCTGGTACCGGGCCGGTGTCCCGGACCGGCGCGAGTTAGGGGTGGTCGGCGGTTGGACGGGGGCGGTTCTCCCTCCGCCCTGGCTGCCGGGGTGCCTCGTCACGCCCGGTCCGCGCGCCGGGCCCTGCCGCCCTCGGTCGTGTCACCGTTCATGTCCAGCCCTTTCCGCTCCCCTCATCGGTCCGGTCCCGGCATAGCCGGCATCAGGCCCGTCGTGCCTTAGGTGCTGTAGGTGATGGTGACGGCCTCCTTCTTCTTGGCGATTACCGTGCCGGTGATCGTCCCGGTCGCTCCGGAGAAGTTGCCGGCTCCCCCGGTCTCCAGGCCGGTGGCCGGGGGGACCGCTGTTGATCTCGACCGTGCCGTACAGGAAGCCACCCTCATGATCGACGTCGCTTTCTCCGTCTTTCCATCAGGACCGATGCTCGAATTAGTAAACTCCGGTGATGCCGTCGCACCAGATTGAGTCACATTAGCGCGCTAGGTAGCTATTTGGGCATAGGATGGATTTTGCAAGAGCTCCTGTCTGCTTGGCGCGCGCAGCTCTTGATAACCGACCAGCTCACGATCAACGGTGACTGGCAGTTCGAGTGGGTGCCCTTTCTTAAGGTGCAGGTTTCTGCCATTTTAACCCTTCCCTATCTATGCATAACTTTGCCACCTAATTAAATGCATTGAGATAAGGGAACCCTCCCTCGAGGGATTCTGGCCCCAATAGAATGGTTGGCTACCCGGGAATGCCCGGGGCAGGGGCCGGATGACCCCTCTTTTGCGGCGCGGCGGCTGCCTGGACACTGCCCTGCAGGCCGCGGTCTGGTGCTGAGAACGCCCAGGTCGGCTGATGCGCTTCGTCTTTCGGCTGGTTCTGTTATGGCGGTGGCTGGTGTGATTATCATGGCCTTGCACACAGGAGACCCACAGGATCGCACCCTGACTGAATGGCCCTGTGGGCTGAAAGGCGCCGGGACACATCGCGGAACGGGATAGGTTGCCCGTCCCGTCATGCCGATCCGGGCGCTGCCTTCGCGGCAGCTGCGTGCCCGCAGGAGCGAGCTGGCCGGGGTGCCGGGAATGGTGCAGGCGCCCGGCCTGGATAATCTTGGTACAGGCCCTTTCGGCGCTGTGCTTATTGTCGCTGGCGGGCTGAGGGCGGTAGGAGGGGATGCCGCGGTGATGGCGGAGCAGGCCACCTTGGGATTCGCCGGGTTGCTGCGGCAGTTGCGGGCAGAGGCCCAGTTGACGCAGCAGGAGCTGGCCAAGGCGGCTGGCTTGAGCCCGCGGTCGGTCAGTGACCTGGAGCGGGGGATCAACCGCACGGCCCGCAAGGACACCGCCGTGCAGCTAGCTGGCGCGCTGGGCTTGGCCGAGCCGGTGCGGTCGTTGTTCGTCGCGGCGGCCCTCGGGCGCATCCGGGCTGCGCAGGTGCTGGCGGCCAAGCCGAGGCAGGCCCGGGGCGACTCGCTCGCGTCAGCCGGAGGGGTGTACGGCTTCGCGCCCGCGTTGACCAGCTTCGTGGGCCGGACCAGGTCTGTGAGCCAGGTCGCGGTCCTGCTGGACCGCGACCGGCTGGTGACCGTGACTGGGCCGGGCGGCGCGGGCAAGACCCGGCTGGCCGGCGAGGTAGCCAGACAGGTGGCAGGCCGGTTCGCGGACGGGGTGTGGCTGGCGGAGCTGGCTCCGGTGCGTGACCCGGCGCTGGTGCCGGCCGTGGTGGCGGCGGCGCTGGGAGTACGGGAGCAGCCGGGAATGCCGGCGGCCGGTGCCCTGGTGCGAGTGCTGGCCGGGCGGCAGCTGCTGCTGGTGCTAGATAACTGCGAGCACGTGATCGGCGCGGCAGCCGGGCTGTGTGCGGGGCTGCTGGCGGCCTGTGACGATGTGCGGGTGCTGGCGACCAGTCGGGAGCCGCTGCGGGTGGCCGGGGAGGCCCGGTACCGGCTGGGGCCACTGGGCCTGCCCGGACCGGATGAGGCGGCGGACGCGGCCGGGTGTGAGGCGGTGGCATTGTTCGCTGAGCGGGCCCACCAGGCTGACCCGCGGTTCGCGCTGGATGACCAGGCCGGCCCGGTGGTGGCGCGGCTGGTGGCGAGGCTGGATGGGATGCCGCTGGCGATCGAGCTGGCGGCGGCGCGGGTAGAGGCGCTGGGCGTGGCAGGGCTGCTGGACCGGATCGATGACAGGTTCGCGCTGCTGACCGCCGGGGACCGGGTCGCACCTGGGCGGCAACGGTCGCTGGCGGCCACGGTGGAGTGGAGCTACCGGCTGCTGGATGACCGCGAGCAGCGGGTGTTCCGCGCGGTGTCGGTGTTCCCGGCGGGGTTCACGCTAGATGCTGCCGAGGCGGTCGCCGGGGCTGGCGCGGGGCCGGCAGTGCTGCGGCTGGTGGACTGCTCGCTGCTGAGCCCGCCGCAGGCTGGCCCGGATGACCGGCTCCGGTATGTGATGCTGGAAACACTGCGCGCCTACGGGGCCCGGCTGCTGGCCGGGGCCGGGGAGCAGGACGGGGCCGCCGCCGCGCTGGCCGGGCACGCGCTGGGGGTAGCCGAGCAGGCCGCCGCGGGGCTGCAGACCAGCACCGGGGAGGTGGCCGCAGCCCGGTGGCTGGATGCCGAGGACGCCACCATGCGCCAGGTGCTGGCCTGGGCCACGGTGCACGATTCCGCCATGGCGCTGCGGCTGGCGGTCGCGCTGGCGCCGTGGTGGATGCTGCGGGGCCGGCTGGCGAGTCAGTGCCCGCTGCTGCGCGAGGCCGCCGGGCACGCCGCGCCGGGCAGCGATGGGTGGTGCGCCGCGCAATACTGGCTCGGTCTTGCATCGGTGTTCACGGCCGATATGGCCGGCGCGCTGAGCTGTTTCACCGGGATGCGCGACGCAATCGAGGACCGGCCGCCGTCCAGGGCGCTGGCTGACTGCCTGCGCTGCCGGTCAACCGCATTGGCGAATCTGGGCCGGGTCGGCGAGGCAGCCGATGACGCCCGCCGCTCCCTGGCCCTGGCCCAGGAGCTTGGCTACCCGGCCGGGGAGGCGCTGGCCCTGGCCCACCTCGCCGGCGCCGTCCTCCGCGCCGGCGATCCCGACAGCGCGGTACAGCTGGCCAGGCAGGCCGAGCAGATCCCGGCAGACATCTACGGCTGGCAAGCCCGGTGGCGCAGTAACTTCTTGAACCGTGCTGACCGAGGCCGGCGAGCTGGCCGCCGCCGGCCGCGTCTGCGCGGCGGGGCTGGCGCGGTCCCGTGCAGCGGGCGATCCGTGGAACCAGGCGCGACTACTGGTTCGGATGGCGACGCTGGACCTGCGGGCGGCCCGCGTCCAGGACGCCGCGGCGCACCTGCGAGAGTCACTCCAGATCGCGGCGCGGACCGGCGACGGGTTTGAGCTGCAAAACGGCCTGGACTATTGCGGGTACCTGTGCGCCGCGACCGGACGTTACGCCGAGGCCGTTACGGTCTGGGCCGCGTACACCGCGATCTTCCAGCACGAGGGGTACACGTATCCGCCTGCGGAGGCACGCCGACAAATGGAATCCTTGCGCAAGGCCCGGCAGGCGATAGGACCCGACCGTATCCGTACCGCCGAGGAACGCGGTACGGCGATGAGCCGGGATACCGCGATCGAATACGCCCTGATGCTCACCGCCCCCAGTCCGCCCTGGCCGTCCGCAGCGCCCAGCCCGGAATCGCTCAGCGCCCGGGAACGGGAACTCGTCACACTGGTCGCCCAGGGCCGCACCAACACCCAGATCGCCGCCCAGCTGTACATCAGCGTCCGCACGGTCAGCTCGCACCTGGACCGCATCCGGGACAAGACCGGCTGCCGCCGCCGCGCTGACCTGACCCGCCTCGCCCTCAGCGAGGGCTTCGTCTAAGGACGACAGCCGGGCTCACCCTGGCAGTTCAAGATCACTAGCCGTCCGTAATCGGCAGCCCACGTACAGACGTGCTTGATGTGCGATAAGGGCACCCGCTTCGCCGAGGAGGTCGCGGCCGTGGCGGCGGCCCGCCTGCCCAGCCCTACGTCGACCAGCTCACCTCGTTAGGGCCAGCGGACTTGATCAGTTCCTCCAGACGCTGCCTAGCGGTGTAGCGCAAGTTCCGCGGCCCCGAACCCACACCTACGCATGACGCGGTGAGATGGTTTGCTCACGCCAGCTCGACCTAGATTGCACTCGAACTGCATCCGGACCCTTGTCATCCATCTCCGGAATCGTATCTGAATTCGATTGCCTCGCCTGACTAGTATCTCCCGTGGCTCCGCTTGAGCACGGCCACCAAGGCATCCTCCGCGCTGGCCTGGGTGTCCGGATTGGGGTCAATGACCGGACCTGCCCAGAGCAGGCCGAACCGGTGGTGCCGGCTGGTGTCGTGGGCCTCGATCGACCGCGCCTGCTTTCGGAAGAACCAGGAGAACTGACTGGTTCTGGCCGTGATAGCCAGCACCTTGAGGTCCCGCACGAAGATTCCCTTGAACGACTCACGGGCGCCGCCGGTGCTGTTGCCGCATCCGGTTCCCCGGCATCGCTCGTGC
>Ga0208324_1000498_pt1 | contig 17772 bp, 16 predicted proteins | sample Sb_taG_2_FD_187707 | JGI IMG/M metagenome (GOLD analysis project Ga0208324, IMG submission 187707) | Peat soil microbial communities from Weissenstadt, Germany - Sb_50d_5_LS metaG (SPAdes) (version 2) | ecosystem: Environmental > Terrestrial > Soil > Wetlands > Peat | place: Germany... | reverse complement strand
GGCCGCGGGGCTGCCCCTGTGCCCGAGCAGCAGCGGCGCCGACCGGATAGAGCGGATCAGCGTGTCCGCGTCGACATCGGTCAGCGGCGTCAGCCGCGCCGCGTGGTCGGCCAGCACCTCGGTGGCCACCCCGCCGAGCCCGAACACCACCAGCGGGCCGAACAGGTGATCGTCGGTCAGCCGGTGCGGCCGGTGCACGGTCAGGCCGAGGTCGGTGCAGGCGTCGGCGGCCAGCACTCCCGCGCCGCCGACGTTGGACACGATCGCCACCGTGGTTCCCTTCGGGACCGGCTGGGTGGCCAGCAGCGCGGCGGCCTCGATCAGGTCGCCGAAGCCGGGCACCGCCACGATGCCGGCCTGGTCGAACAGGGCCTCCCTGCTGACCCAGGGCGTCGCGACCGCCGCGGTGTGCGAGGCGGCCGCCCGCTGGCCTGCCTCCGAGCGCCCGGCCTGCACGGCGAGCACCGGCATGCTCGCGGCGACCCGGCGCGCGGTGCGGGCGAACTTGCGCGGGTTGCCGAACGACTCGATGTACATTACGGCGAGCCTGGTGACGCCGTCCTGCTCCCACCACATGAGCAGGTCGTTGCTGGACACGTCGAGCTTGTCGCCCACCGACGCGAACGAGGAGATGCCGATGCCGAGCCGGGACAGCGCCTGGGCGGCAGCGAAACCCAGCCCGCCGGACTGCATGACCAGCCCGGCCACCCCCGGCGTGGGGTGCGCGGCGGCGAAGGTGGCGTCCAGGCCGATGCCGGGCACCGCTACCCCGAAGCAATTCGGCCCGATCAGCCGCATGCCGTGCCGCCGGCAGGACGCCAGCAGGTCGGCGCGGGTAGCATCGTCCAGCCCGGAGGTGATCACCACGCACGCGCGCACGCCCCGCTGGCCGCACTGCTCCGCGGTGTCGACCACAGCCGCCGCGGGCACCGCGATCACCGCCAGGTCGACATTTTCGGGCAGGTCGGCCGGCGAGGCCAGGGCGGGCTCGCCGCCGATCTGACGGGCGTGCGGGTTGACCGGGTACACCGTCCCGGCGTACCCGGCGCCGCGGATGTTGTCCCAGATCACCCGGCCCACCGTCCCCGGCCGCCGGCTGGCGCCGATCACCGCGACCGACCCGGGCGCAAACACGTGCCGCAGGCTGGCCACGTCCGCCTCGCGCTCCCGCTCGGCCACCGCGTTCAGGTAACTGTCCAGGTCCGTGCCGTCGACGAGGCCGGGCAGCGGGATGATCAGATCGACCACCGAGCGGGAGGTCCGACGGTGCACCGGCAGGCCGGCGTCCGCGATGACCTTCAGCATCGCCGTGTTCTCGGCCAGCGTATGCCCGATGAACGTGGTGATCCCATGGCTCCTGGCATACCAGACCAGGTGCTCCAGCAGCAGCGTCGCGATTCCCCTGTGATGCATCCGGTCGGCCACCGCGAACGCGATCTCGGCGTCCTTATGGTCTGTGCCCTGCCCGTCCAGCACCTCGTAGCTGGCGACGCCGACCACCTCGCCGCCCTCCACCGCGAGCAGCGCCACCCGGCCGCGCCTGGGCTGGCGGCAGATCCGCCGCGCCTCCGCCTCGGCCGCCGTCCGGCTGAGGCCGAAGAAGCGCAGGTAGGCGTTGTCCAGTGACATCGCCTCGTGCATGGCCTTGACCGCGTCATAGTCGCCGGGCCGGGCCGGGCGGATCTCCACCGTGCTCCCGTTAACCAGCAGCGCGTAAACACCGGATTGCTCGGTCATGCTCATCCGAGCCTCCCCGTTCCCGTCGCCCTTTCAGCGTCATCACCCGTCACCTTGAGCGCATCTGGTTCGATGAGGAACTCGTTCAGCAACTATTAGCCTTGCCGCGGCGCCGGCTCGGAAGGATAGAGCCGAAGGTCCGTTCCCGCCGGGCGGAAGTGATGGACGCGGCGGAGGGTGCCAGGGATGGAGCGTGCTGATCCAGGGCCTGGAACTCCAGACCCCAGGTCAGGGTCGGTTTCTTCGACTTCAGCACGCCGGAGGCCCGGGCGGCGGCGTGTGCCCGCGAGGTCGAGCTCAACCGCGAGTTCGCGCCGGATGTGTACCTGGGCGTGGCCGAGCTGCGCGGCCCGGATGGCCGGGTCTGCGATCACCTGGTGGTGATGCGCCGCATGCCCGCCCGTACATGCTCCCCGGGTGAGCTCTGGCGCGCCTAACCGGCCTGTCGCCCTGCCTTGGCCAGCAGCAGCAGCTCATGGGCCCGCTTGGCCGCTTCCCTGACTGGGTGGTTTTCCGGCTCGGCCAGCGGGCTGCCCTTGAGCCCGCGTGCCAGCACCTCGACCGCCTCGGTGAGCGTGTCCACCTGGGCCTCGAGCAGGCGCAGCCGGTCAAGGGCGCGTTCACTGCGGCGGATCTCGAATGGCTCGCCGGGTCCCAGGGGTTCGGTGAGCGTGACCTGGAGGTGCTGCGGCGGCTGCAGTTCACCGGCGAGGTCTGGGCGGTGCCAGAAGGCACCGCGGTGTTCGCCGGCGAGCCGCTGGTGGAGGTCACCGCGCCCATCCCTGAAGCGCAGCTGGCCGAGACTTGCTGCTGAACCACATCACGTTCCAGACCGGCATCGCCACCAAAGCGGCCCGCTGCGTGCCGCGGCCGGCCCCGCCTCGGTGGCCGCCGCCCAGACCACACCCGGAGCCGCCGGTACCGACGCCGCAACCCCGGCGGCCGCCGCGACCGTTGCCCCCGCCGGAACCCGAGCCAGAGCCAGGGCCCGCGCCGCCGCCTGACCCGCCCCCGGAGCCGCTGCCGGAGGCCTAGGGGACGCGACGGTCCGGGACCGGTCCGGAACGTGTACTCACTCCTGTGTGCCTGCCTTGGCTGGCGTGCTCGTGACGAGGTCGCGATGGGCCGAGCAGATGACGGCCCTGGCCTGCTCCCGCAGCGCGGCGACGGCGTGCTGGGTCAGGCCGCTGGTCTGCAGCGGGCTTGCGGCAACGGCGCGGACTTGGCCGCCGTGGATCGCGTTTCGCCCCGGCGGCCAGATCCGGCGGGTGCCGTCGATGGTGACCGGGACGACCGGCACCTGGCTGGCGATTGCGATGATGAAGGCGCCGTCCTTGAACGGGCCGATGGTGCCATCCGGCGAGATCCTCCCCTCCGGAAAGGCGAGCAGCGAGTGGCCGGCCGCCAGGTCCCGGGCGGCGGCCCGGTCGATGCGGCCGAAGTCCGGAGATGCCCTGTTCACCTCGATCATCCCGATCGTGCGCATCGCGGGGCCGAAGAGCGGGATCCGGAATAGCTCGCGCATGGCCAGGACGCGCAGCGACAGCGGCAGTGTCCCCAGGAGCACGATCGGGTCCAGGGCGGACTGGTGATTGCACACGACCACACACGGGCCGCCCGAACTGAGGTGCTCGAGGCCATCGGCGGCTACCCGCGCCCCCGCGGCGTTCAGCCATACCCGAGCCCACCACCGCACCAGCCGGTCGGTGAACGCGGAGTCAGCCCTGGCGGCCCCGCGGCACCAGACCAGCAGGGCGACGGCCACCGTGGCCAGCACGCCCGCCACCAGCGTCGGCACCGTACGCCAGGACATCCATCGGCCGTCCCGAGCACCGCAGCCGTCGGCGCCCCGGCCGGGGGCATTCGCATCGGTGCGCATCTGGCCAGCGCGGCAGGGGTCAGGTCGTGCTGATCGTTATCTTCTTGGCCGGTTCGCGTCCCGGCTCCGGGATGCGGATCTCCAGCACCCCGGCCTTGTAGGTCGCGGTGATGTCGGCCTCGGTCACTCCCGCAGGCAGCGGCAGCGACCGGGACAGCGACCCGTAGCGCACTTCCTGGCGGACGTATCCCTTCTCTTCCCGCTTTTCCTCCTCGCGGCGTTCGGCCTCGATGTGCAGCATCCCGTCCGAGACGGTGAGCTCGACATCCTTGTCCGGGTCGATGCCGGGCAGATCAGCGCGGATCACCAGCGCCCCGTTCTCCCGGTACCCCTCGACCCGGATCAGGTCCTCCGCCCCCCACCAGCGCGGGAACCCCATGAGCCGGAACGGCGACATCCGCGCCCATTCCTCGAACATCCGGTCGAACCGGCTGAAGACATCGGGTGCTTCCCCGTGAGGCTCACGCCTCATCAGACCTGGCATGGTCCTCACCTCCTGACACCCAGGCAACGCCGGGGCCCGACCGGCCGGTAGAGCCTTTGGTCCCACCGGCGTGCCCGCCCGGCCCGCATGATGCAGGTATCGCTAGAGCGCGACGAACTTGTAGCCATGTGAGCGGAAGAACCGGATTATCGCCGGCAGCGCGCTCACGGTGGCCGGGTTGCCTATCGGCTGGTTGTGCATGAGCACGACCGGGTGGCGCAGCTGGGCGCCCTCGGCCTCGGCGAGCCGGATGATGCGCTGCACCCAGTAGGAGGAGCCCGAGCCGTCAGCTATCCAGTCCTGGGTGTCGACCGACCACAGCCACACGCCCATCCGTCGCTGCTGCGCGAGCCTGAGCGTGGTGGCGTCGTAGTCGCCGCCGGGCGGCCGGAACACACATGGCACGGTGCGGGTCAGGGACCACTGCTCGGCGCTGACCCGGTCCAGCTCGGCGGCCTGGCCCGCGGCGGACAGCAGCACCAGGTCCGGGTGATCCCACGTGTGATCGCCCAGCACGTACCCGTCCCTTGCCTCCACCCGCACCAGCGACGGCCGGGCCGCCATGTTGACCCCGATGTTGAAGAACGTCGCAGGAACTTTGTACCGGGTCAGCACCGCCAGGATGGCTGCGGTGCTCCCGCCCGGCCCGTCGTCGAACGTCAGCGCCACGGTCTTCCCGCTGCCGGGTGCGTAGAGTCGCGGACCGTAGGGCGCGGCCGGGCAGCGAGCCGCGGGCGCGCCGGTCACCGCGGGCGGCGATGCCACGCTGCCGCCCGGCATCGTCGCCAGCGGGCCGGCTGGTCCTTCCCCCGGCGGAACCGACTCACAGCCGGCCGCCAGCGCCATCCCGCTCAGCGCTGCGGCCAGGACCATTGCGCAGCCGAAAGCCCCCGCGGAACGCCAGATGGTGAACATCGCCCGCTCCTCCCCGCCAGGGCAGCCCAGCTGCTTGTCTCAGCGTCTGGCGCGCGCACGCCCCGCGCCAGGGTCCTTCGTCGCCGGTGCTCGGTACTTCCGCCGCGAACCTGGCAAAGGCCCGCAGGCCATGTACGCTGAACGGCTACCTGCCGGAGGTCATCCGCTCAGCCCACCGTGACCTCGCCCTGGCGATGTCAGCCAAGGCGGTGTCATCAGTGGCGAACCGATCGGGATGGGTGGGTCTGGGGCCGCGGGTAGTCAGGCCGAAAGTCCCGGTGCGGGTGGCCCGATGGCCGCTGCGCTGGCTGTGGACTGCCGCGATAGTCGGGGGCATGAGCAGAGCTTTCAGCATGCATTCGGCGCGGGCGGGAACGGCGGGTGGCGAGTATGCGCCCGGCGCCGTTGAGCTGGCTCGCCGTGTAGTGGCGGTGCTGGGCGGCCGGTATTCCGCTGAGCTGGGCATCGATGTGGACGCCGGGGAGGCGGAGGTGGAGCGGTGGTTTGTGGCCGCCACCCTGTTCGGGGCCCGGATCCCGGCGCATGTGGCGGAGCGGACCTTCGCCGTCCTGGCGGGCGCCGGGCTGACCCGGATCGGCCAGATGCGGCACGTCCCGTCCGATGACCTGATCGCGATGCTGGATGCAGGCGGCTACGCCCGCTACGACTTCCGCACCGCCACCCGGCTGCTGGAACTCTCCGAGATCATCAGCGAACGGTACGACGGCCAGGTCGCGGTGATCGGCCGCCGCTTTGCGGCCTACCCCGCACTGCACGCCGCCTTGGACGCGCTACCTGGGTGGGGCCCGGTGACCGTCCGGCTGTTCCTGCGCGAGCTGCGCGGGGTGTGGCCGGGAGCCGACCCGCCGCTGGACAAGCGCGCCGCGGCCGCCGCACACCACCTCGGGCTGCTGGCCGCCGGGTCAGACGGGGCGCGTCTGGCTGGGCTGGCGATGGCGTGCAGCCTGGACGTGCGCGACCTGGAAGCTGGCCTGGTGCGGCTGGATCTGGCCCACGGTCGGGCCATGGCCGGCTGCCCGGGCGGCCGGGCCTGTATGGCGCTGCGCCGGTCAGGAGCAGGATGAACGCCCGCCGTGACTACTATCAGGTGCTCGGCGTGCCGCGCGACGCGGACGCCAAGGCCCTGAAGAAGGCGTTCCGCCAGCTGGCCCGCCGCTATCACCCGGACACCAGCACCGAGCCAGACGCCGAGCAACCATTCTTCAGCGGCAAGACCTCCGCCGCAACGAAGATCACGCTGCTGCAGAACGGGCAGGCCTTCACCACCATCATCAACGCCCAGTCCGGATCGAGCATGGCCCGATCGGCCTCGGCGAAGGTCACCAAGGTGACGGTGACCTCGCCGGCGCAGGCGACGGTGACTTACAACATCCTGCTGGGTACCACGCCCGCGCTGACCAATCAGTCCGGCCTGGCCGTGTACCAGAACGGGACCTGGAAGGTCGGCGATGCCAGCTTCTGCACGCTGCTGGCCCTGGAGAACGGCGGTAAGGCCCCGTCGGTGTGCAGCTCGGCCGGATAAGGCAGGCCGGTAGTGAACGCGGCCGCGAGATGGCCGTGCAGGCTGGTGGCGCCGACGAAGATCGCGAACGCGAGGTTGCGGGAGATCGACCGGGACATGGAGGTCCCGCTCGATCTCGGGCAGGGCCAGCACGACAATGGTGGTGTCCACCGCGGTGATCAGCGCCCCGGTCATCACCACGACCTGACCAGCGGCCGGTTTGAAGGCGGCCTCCGGGTTTGCTTTTCCGCGCACCGCGGTCCGCCTCGTTCACGAGGCGGACCGTCGGCTCGTCAACGCGGGCATGAACCACGGCTCGTTCGGGGAAAATGATCTTTCAATAAGCCGAACGGGCGGTGGTGCTACGGTCCCAGCCAGCTGCGGGCCTGACCCGCGGGGGCGCTGCGGCGCGGATCCGAGCCAGCCACCCATGCCCTGTCCGGAGCCCGCAGTGCTGAGATGTCCGCCCGCTGGCCCCTCCGCAGCCGTGAAGCTCTGTGGCCGCGCCTATCCGCTTTACGGCCTGCGTCACTGGCTGCACCGCGTGATCCGGCGTCATCGGAGCCGTGCTGTACGGCCCGGTGATCCTGGGCATCGTGCTGGTGATCCCGAGATTAGGGCTGTCCGCGCTGAGCGGCTTCACAGACGCCTGCACCGCCGTGGCCGGGGTGCTGCGCTCGCGAGCGCTGGACGCGTTCTTCGCGGTCCTGGTGATCGTGACGCTGGTGGGCAGCGGCTCGGTGTGGCTGGGGCCCGCTGGGTCCGGCGCGCACCGCAGGCCGCGCGATGACGCTGCCTTCGGCGCCGCGCCGATGATCTCGGCATCGGCCGCACGGGCAAGCACCAGGAACGCCACGATGCCGCCGTCCGGCGCCGGCCGTACCGCCACCGAGAGGGGGATCTCGCCTCCAGCATCCAGCCAGTAGATGACCTCCTCGATCACGGCCACGAGTAGCTCCTCATCGCAGCGGGCCGTCACGTGCCGCTCGGCCCAGGCATGCGGCGGCCGGCCCGCGACGACGGCGAAGCTGTCCACCAGGCCGTGCACTGCCTCAGCGACGCATTCTTCCCGGGTCGGCCCCATGCCTCAATACGCGGGTCAGCGGGACGCAGGGCCTTGCGGTGCCCGCGATCGGCCCCCTCCTTCGGTCCGGCGATCGCCAGCCACCTGCCCGTCATGTCATAGGTGCACCGCGGATGCCTCGTTCATTCATAAGGTGGACCGCGGGCTCGTGAACGGGGGCATGAACCATGGCTCGTTCGGGAAATAGTTCTTCCAATAAGCCGGACGGGCGGTGGTGCTACGGTCCCAGCCAGCTGAGCCTGGCCCGCGGCGGGCTGCGTCGGTGGCGCGCGAAAGGCGCGTTAGATCTTGTTCGACCTGACCCAGAGGTTCATCTCTTTCGCGGCTTTGATCAGGTCGTCTCGTTGATCGGGATGGGCGATGCTGATCAGCAGTTCCGCCCGCTCCCAGGTGGTCCTGGCCTTGAGGTCGACCGCCCCGTACTCGGTCACCACATAGTTGGTCATGGTGCGCGGCACGGTGACAATGGTCGCCGGGTCCAGGGCGGGCACGATCCGGGACCCCCGCTGTCCCGTCTTGCTCTCCCGCAGCGACGGCAGGCAGATGAATGACTTGCCGCCGCTGGAATGGAAGGCCCCGTAGACGAAATCCAGCATTCCGCCGTTGCCGCTGATCTGGCGCGGCCCCAGCGATTCGGCGGCCACCTGGCCGTACAGGTCGACCTCGATGGCGTTGGTGATCGACACCACGTTGTCGTGCCGCGCGATGACCTGCGGGTGGTTGGTGTAGTCGGCGTGGTAGCTGGCGATCGCCCGGTTGCGGTCCATCCACTCGTACAGCCGCTGGGTCCCCAGGGCGAAGGTGAAGGCGATCCTGCCCCGGTCGAAGGCCTTCCGCTTGCCGGTCATCACGCCTGACTCGTACATGTCAACGTAGGCATCGACCAGCATCTCGGTGTGCCCGCCCAGGTCTTTCAGATCTGACCGCGCGATCATCCCGCCGATGGCGTTGGGCATCCCGCCGATGCCCAGCTGGATCACCGACCCGTCTTCGAGGTGCTCCATCACATGCTCGCCGACCTGGTTGTCGACCGCGGTGGGCTCGGCACCGGGCACCTGGACCAGCGGCTGGTTGTCCGACTCCACGATCAGGTCGACGTCGGAGATGTGCACCGCCTCGTCGTTGCCGCCATAGACGTAGGGCATCTTGTCGCTGACCTCGACGATCACCGTTTTCGACCCCTCGACGATGCTGGCGTGCAGGCTGTTGCCGGTGCCGAAGTTGAAGAACCCGTGCTTGTCCATCGGCGCGACCTTGATCATCGCGACGTCGGGCTCGAGGTACCGCTCGAAGTACATGCGGCCCTCGTGGTAGAGGATGGGAATGTAGTTGCACAGTCCCTGGTCGTGGAGCATGCGGTCGCCGGGGCCGAAATGCCAGTTGCTGTAGATGAAGTGCTCGCGGCCGGGATCACAGGTCGCTACCTGCGCCAGGCCCGGGAAGACCACCGCGCACACCTTGACGTCCCGCAGCTCGTCCTTCCGCCTGGCCAGGAACCCGTCCAGGTAGACGGGGGAATTGGCGTGATGCCCGTACTGCACCCAGTCCCCTGACTTGACGGCCCTGACCGCCTCCTGCGGGGAGACGAGCTTGCGGCTGTACTCGCTCACGTGATCCATCCGATGCACTCCGTCCCGATAGGCACACCCGTCTAGCCGCCGCAGGCTGGCAACGCTCTTGGCTTGCCAGCGGCGTTGCCTGCCCGTCGCATGACGCTGAACCACCCACAGCGTGAGCGCTGTCAAGGGCTGGGAACTAGGGCCGTAAGCCTCTACCTGGCAGGCGGAGGAAAGATGCCGGGGGTGGGCCGATTCCAGACGCAAGTGACTGACCGGCCGCTTGGCCGGGCTCCTGGTGGACACCACCATCGTCGTGCTGGCCCTGCCCGAGGTCGAGCGGGACCCCCATGTCCCGCTGGCCTCGTCCTGGCAGGAATTGTCACGAAGCCGTCTGCTCTCCGCGGTGCGGCACCCAGCGGAACCGGTGGCCGCGGTCCAGGTCGGCCGGCAGAGACGCCGGAAGTGCCCAGGGCGACGGTTCGGGCACGATCACGACCGGGCAGCGTGCGCGCCGCGCGCAGGCACGCGCCACCGAGCCGGGCGCGAGCCGGCGCAGCCGTCCCCGGTGCCGGGATCCGAGCACGAGCAGGTCGCCGCCCCAGGCGAGGCTGGCGAGCTCCACGGCGGGCCGCCCGGAGATGACCTGCTGCTCCATGGCCACGTCGCCGGGCATCCGGCCGACGGCCTGGTCGATGGCTGTCACGATCAGCGCGTTGCCGTGCGCCATCCGGTCGGCGTACGGGTCCCGGGGCATACCGAAGCCCCCCTGGCCATAGTCCGCGGCGCCGGGAGCGACCGGAGGGCGGAAAACATGAACCAGCAGCAGGCGCGCGCCGCGACGCCGGGCCTCCCCGACCGCCCAGGCCAGAGCCCACCAGCTCGCCCTCGAGCGGCTGATGCCCACGACCACGCGCGGGACCCGCCCGGTTTCGCCGTTCACCGTGCGGCTCCTCCCACAGCCTGACAGATATCGTTCGCCGTGCTGGTCATACTTGATGTTCGGCGGACGAGGCTGCGGTGAGGTAGGGCCGTTCTTCCTCACGACCGCAGGCCTTTCGGGCAGTCCGGCAGCGCCCTTGGCGTGATCCGTGCCCGTACCGGGCACGGATGCAATCAGCCGCAGGCATGCGTCCCTGGACAGGCGCGTCAGCGTCGAGCCCCCGGACTCCGCCAATGTCAAGGACGATCGTCGGGCCCGGGCTTCGAAATCCCGCCGCAATCGTGGCCGCTTTGCACTGGGCCAGAGGTCCCAGCTAGTCCGGCCTACGGACCCTGCCCTGCTGCCCGCCGCCGCCCGGAAACTGATGCCGAGGGGTGATGCGGGATGGCCGATCCGGAGCGGCCGGTGGCGGACTGGTCCCGGGAGCCGTGGGGTCAGGTGGCCGAGACCCATTCGGCCGTGGTGTTCTTCGCCGGTGACCGCGCCTGCAAGCTGAAGAAGCCGGTCAGCCTCGGCTTCCTGGACTTCAGCACCCCTGAATCCCGGATGGCGGCGTGCGCGCGCGAGGTCGAGCTCAACCTGCGGTTCGCGCCGGATGTGTACCTGGGTGTGGCCGAGATCCGCGGCCCGGGCGGCCAGGTCTGCGATCACCTGGTGGTGATGCGCCGCATGCCCGCGGCGCGGCGGTTGTCCGCACTGGTCCGCTCGCGTGCGCCGGTGGCCCGGCCGCTGCGCCAGGTGGCACGGATCCTCGCCGTCCAGCATGCTCAGGCGGCCCGCGGTCCGCAGATCGACCAGCAGGGCAGCTCCGATGCGCTGCACCGCCGGTGGACGGACAACATCGACGAGACCCGGCAGATTGCCGAGCGGCTCGCGCCGCGCGAGCTGCCCGGCCCCGCGGTCACCGGCGAGATCGAACGGCTGGCCTTGCGGTTCCTGGCCGGGCGGGCACCGCTGTTCGACGCGCGGATCCGGGACGGCCGCATCGTTGACGGCCATGGTGACCTGATCGCCGATGACATCTTCTGCCTGGATGACGGGCCGCGGATCCTGGACTGCCTGGACTTCGATGACCGGCTGCGCTGGCTGGACGGGCTCGACGACGCCGCGTTCCTGGGCATGGACCTGGAGCGGCTGGGAGCCCCGGCGCTGGCGGAGGAGTTCATGGCCGCCTACGCGGACTATTCCGGGGACCCGGCGCCTGCGTCCCTGACCCGTCACTACGTGGCCTACCGGGCCTTTGTCCGCGTCAAGGTCGCCTGCCTGCGGGTCGCCCAGGGCGACCCGGCGGCCGGCTTTGAGGCACGTCAGCTGGCCGAGGTGGCGCTGCGGCACCTGCAGGCCGGCGCGGTCACCCTCGTCGTGGTGGGCGGGCTGCCCGGGACCGGCAAGTCCGCGCTGGCCGCCGCCGTTGCCGGGCGGCTCGGCTTCACTGTGCTGAACAGCGACCGGATCCGCAAGGAACTGGCCGGGCTGCCCGCCCAGACCAGCGCCCGCAGGCCCTACGGCAGCGGCCTCTACACGGCCGGCTGGACCGAGCGGACCTATGCCGAGCTGCTGCATCGCGCCGCTGTCCTGCTCGCCCGCGGCGAGTCCGTGATCGCCGACGCATCGTTCATCTCCGCGCCACAGCGGGCCGCGGCGGCCGCCGCGGCCGCCGGCGTCAGCGCGGACCTGGTGCAGCTGCGCTGCACCGCCTCCCGGGAGCTGGCCGCCCGGCGGATGAGCGCCCGGGCCAGCGGGGCCTCGGACGCGGATCAGGCGGTCGCCGCCGAGATGGAGGCCGTCGCGGAACCATGGCCGGATGCCAGCGTGATCGACACCGGAAGCGGCGGCACCGCCAGGGCACCCTCCGGAACTGCGCAGGAGGCGGTGGAGATGATCCGTCCCCACGGCCCCGGGCATGTCTGGCGGCCCGCCCGGCCGTACATGCTCCCCGGGTGAGGCCCATCCGCATCTCTCTGGTGCCATATCGCGGATCGCAGGGCCACAGGCACGAGCGGGCCCGGCTCATGCCTGCGGCAGGGTCCTTCGTCACCCCGCCGGTACTCCGAAGTCCCGTCGCTGAGGTTCTCCCGGCTCTGGCCGCGCCCGGAGCGGGAAGCACATCCTGGATGCATGCCGGGCGGGTTGCTGACAGACCTCTACGAGCTGAACATGGCCGTGAGCTACCTGCGCCGCGGGATGACCGGGCGCGCGACGTTCAGCCTGTTCGTCCGGCGGCTTCCGGCGGACCGCGGGTTCCTGATCGCGGCCGGCCTGGAGGATTGCCTGGCGTTCCTGGAACAGTTCGCATTCACCGCGGCGGATCTCGCCTGGCTGGCGGAGTCCCAGGGTTTCACTGGGCCGGATCTGGAGGCGTTGCGGCGGTTGCGGTTCACCGGCGAGGTCTGGGCGGTGCCAGAGGGCACCACGGTGTTCGCCGGCGAGCCGCTGGTGGAGGTCACCGCACCCATCGCCGAAGCGCAGCTGGCCGAGACAGTGCTGCTGAACCACGTCACATTCCAGACCGGCATCGCCAGCAAGGCGGCCCGGTGCGCGCTGGCCGCCCCCGCGGCCCAGCTGGTCGACTTCTCCTTCCGCCGCACCCAGGGCATCGAGGCCGGGCTGGCCGTGGCCCGCGCCTCGGCCATCGCCGGCTTCACCGCCACCAGCAATACCGAAGCGGCACGGCGGTACGGGCTCACCGCCGCGGGCACGATGGCGCACTCCTATGTGGAGGCGTTCGGCAGCGAGGACCGGGCGTTCACCGCCTTCGCCGGGGACTTCCCGGGCAAGACGACGTTCCTGGTGGACACGTATGACACCGGGCAGGGCGTCCGCGCCGCCATCGACGTGGCACTGCGGCTGCGGCTGCCCGGCCCGGTGGGCGTCCGGCTGGACTCCGGGGACCTCGCCGCGCTGGCGGTGCGGGCCCGCCGCCTGCTCGACGACGCCGGCCTGCCGGACGCCAGGATCTTCGCCAGCGGCGGCCTGGACGAGCACGCGATTGCCGCCCTGGTAGCCAGCGGCGCCCCGATCGACGCCTACGGGGTCGGCACCAAGATGGGCGTCTCCGCCGATGCGCCCTACCTGGACAGCGCGTACAAGCTCGTGGCCTACGCCGGCCGCCCGGTCATGAAGCTGTCACAGGGCAAGGCCACCTGGCCGGGCGCCAAGCAGGTCCACCGCGGCCCGGCCGGCGATGTCCTCGCGCTGCGGGACGAGCCCCGGCCGCGCGGACATGAGCCGCTGCTCATCCCGGTCATGCGCGACGGCCGCCGCCTCGGCCCACCCGAGCCGCTGGCCCAGGCCAGGCAGCGCTGTGCGGCCAGCCTGGCTTGGCTCCCGCCCGCTGCGCGGGCCCTGCGCAAACCAGCGCCAGTACCCGTCACCATCAGCCCCGCGCTGGCCGCACTGCGCCGCCGGCTGGCCCGTGACCTGCGCGGACGCCCGGCTGCCGTCGGCCCGCTGCCCATCACTGACCGGTTACGGGAGTGGTGCGATGGCTGGAGCAGGCGACCTTTCGATGAGTGCCAGCGCGGCCGATGACGTCTTCGACTGGGCGGCGCGCGACCCGGGCCGTGCCATGTTCAGCCGGGAGGCTGACGGCAGGTGGCTGCCGGTGACCGCCGGGGAGTTCGCCGGCCGGGTCGCCGCAGTCGCCGCCGGCCTGATCGCGGCCGGGATCCGGGCCGGTGACCGGGTGCGGCTGATGTCGCCGGCCAGCCTGGACTGTGTTCGCCGGGGACGCGCGGTGCGCCGCGGTGATCCAGCAGGCCCAGGTGCCGGGGGTAGAGGTGGTATGGGTGCTGGAGACCGGCGGCCTTGACCACCTGGCCCGGTCCGGAGCGCAGCTCAGCGCGGAGGAGGTCCGGCGGCGGCACCGGGCGGTGACCCCGGCGATGCCCGCCACGATCGTCTACACCTCGGGCACGACGGGCCGGGCGAAGGGATGCGTGCTCAGCCACGGCAACCTGATCGCGGCGGTCCGCGCGATCACCGGCGCGCCGGGCATCGGCGAGCGGGTGCTGACCCCGGGCTCGTCGGTTCTGCTGTTCCTGCCGCTGTCGCACATCCTGGCCCGGGTGGTGGCGCTGTGCGTGATCCACGCCGGCCGGCGGACCGGGTACCTCGCCGATCTGGACAGGCTGCCGGCCGCGCTGGCCGCCTTCCGCCCGACGATCCTGCTCGCGGTGCCGCGCGTGTTCGAAAAGCTCGCCGCCACGGCGCGGGACCAGGCCGAGGCCGGTGGCCATCAGAGGTTGTTCGCCGGACATCACAGGCGCCCCGGTGTCTTCGACGCAGCGGCTTGAACCGGATCCGCCCCGCGTCACACTGGCGCTGTCCGCAGACTCTGCCGTTGCCCGTCCTCCTAGGGCTGATCGGGTCCATCGGCACAGGTGTCCACGGGGCAGGAGGCGATGCGGAGAATGCGCCGCAGGACATCGCCGGACATTCCGTGATTCCCTGGTCGCGACTCGCCACACACCACAAGCAGTTCGGCCCCGACGCTGGCCCTGGCCAGCACCCGTGCCGGCTCGCCCCGCTCTACGCGGCGGCGGACCGGGACGGTCAGTCCTTCGGGGTACTCACGCGCGACGATCCGTCTGAGCATGTCGCGCGCCTCGGCCTCCGCGCCCGCGCTGGCGTTTTCCGGGATGGCGTGCACGATCTCCAGGCCGGCGTGGCGCCGCCGAGCCTGTGCCACGGCACGGCGGAGCGTCGCCAGCGAGCCCGGTGAGCCGTCAATGCCGACCACGACCCGGCGCGGGGCTTCCCTTCTCCCGCCCGGTTCCGGCCAGCCGAGGCCCGTGATCACCCCTGACGATTTCCGGGAGTGAACGACGTCATCTGGCCAGCCCGTGGTCCTGGGGCCGTTCATCGGGTCTGTTCTCACCGCCTGCTCCGGTGCGCAAGCCTTGCCGGTGCGCAGCCGACCGAGCAGGGCCAGTTGACCCGAACGCCCCTGGACCTTGGTCCCCGCCAGAGTGACCGATCCGCGCCTGGCGAAGATCTTCGGACGGAAACGGGCGCGGCCCGCCAACTTACCCCGTGCGTGAGCAGTGTTCGACTCACTGCCGTGCCGCCACTGCCCGAAGAGAGGGGAGGCCGATGATCATGGTGGAATTCACGGAAGCCGAAGCGCAAGCAGTAACCGACGTCGTACGGGCGTATATCGATGACGATTACTACCCGGCGATCGACCTGGAAGCACTTGGGACGGCGTACAAGCGGCTGACTTGGACGATCGGAACAAAGCGCCGTGAGCCCGCCAGCGGCGAAGGTCCGTAACGTTCTCCGAGTCCCGGCCAGCGTGAGACCAAAGACCCTCATGATCGGGACGTCCGGCACCGAGAAACGCCTGCGCTGCTAGGCATACTGCTAATACCTGCGGGACGAGCGAGGGAGCCATACCGCGGAGACGACCGGGGTGGTTGCACCCCCGGTGATGGTCCGCCGGGAAGGCTGAGAGGTCGTCCGGCGATAGCCGGATGGCGACCCCTAGCACCTGATCCGGGCAATGCCGGCGGAGGGAAATCGCCTCGCAGGCCTTATTATGCTCTGGGCTAGGTGGCCAGAATCCGTGGCCAGCGGGTTTGTAGCCGTTTAGGTCCGGTACCTTGCGTGCGGCGAGTGCGGTCGCCTTGAGCAGCAGCGCAGCCGGAACCAGCCGTTCACTGACCTCCAGTTCCCGGTTACGCTCGTGCAGCCGGTCCAGGGATCTTGTCATGTCGACGGTATTGCTGACGTCACGTTGGCGACGGCCACAGCGACAGCCCACGCCAGCAGCGCGTGCCGCGACAGGCCACGCCGCAGGAACGCAGCCGGTGGATTACCGGTCATCTGCCGTGAGCGGCCCGGCTGGCTCGGTGATCTGGCGGATGCCGGGAGGCAGCGCGGCTAGCGCCTCGTCCAGCGCGTCGGCGGACACATGATGCCGCACCGTTCGGGTCACCAGGCTGGCCGCGTGCGGCACTTCCGTGTCATGGATGTCCGCGTCCCTGGCGAACCGCAGCACGTACTCGCTGGGCCGAACTTGACCGGGACCCGGTTGGGGTTCCAGCCGTCGTAGAACACTCCGCGCAGCAGCTCCGGAAGCTGCAGACCCGGCGAAGGTCCATGCGGGGGGCCGCTGGCCCGCCAGGCAGGACCTGTTGGGCCCTGGCCAGGGGACCTCGGACCCTAGGCCGACGCGAACCCAGGAGGCGAGCCTTAAAAAAGAGGCTGCTGGAGCGGGCAGGCGGTTCACCCAGGCACCGGGAGCGCAGGATGGATAGCACGCAATCGGCGGGGCCCGGAACCGCGCCGGGTGCCTGGGCGGCTATGGCGCCGCGTCTGGCCGTGGTGCTGGGCCGGTCGGCCGACGCCGACCGCGTCTGCCGGGTGGATGAACCCGGCCGTGTGCTGCGGATCTGGGCGCTGCTCAACGATGCCGGCAATGAGCCGCATCGGGTCAGCCTGCCGCCCGCGGCGGCACCGCGGCTGCAGCGGCAGCTCGATGCTCCGCGGTGCAGATCCACGACGCCTACAGCGGCGGCTGTCACGCGCACGTCTGCGAGTTCTGACCGGCGGCGGCCTGGGACGACGCCACAGACATTTATCCTGAACGGACGGTGGTGCGACCACCCGGTTCCCGGCCCCCGCTCATCGGGCTTCATCGGCGGTACCGGGGTAGAACGCGTCGTGGACGCGTTTGCCACCGTCGGGGCTGGCCGGTCTTTGGTCACGCACCGGGCGGGACTGGACAACGTCACGGGCAGGCGGGACTTTCGCCCCTGGCCGGAGGCAAACCGCCGCCGTGATGCTCAGGTTCTGGAAGCGCAGAACTAGCAAGGCGGGCCCGGGCTCGCGCTGCGGGACGTCAGGGCCATGGGACCGGGCCGCCTGCAGCGCCAGGAGGCCGGATATGAGCTGGCAAGGACAGGGCGGCCTGCAGGGGGTATGGATGCGCTGCTGTTCTTCGGCCCCGACGGCGAGGCCCGGCTGGAGCGGGAGATCCGCGAGGCAAAGGCCAAGGCGGTCTGCCAGCTATGCCCGGTGCGTGGGCAGTGCCTGGACTACGCGCTGCGGAACTCGATCAGGCACGGGATCTTGGGCGGCCTGGACGGAGAGGAACGGGCGCGTGAGCGCCGCCGCCGGGCACACAATGCCGGACGCCGCATAGCGGCCAATCAGGAGGAGGAGATCGGGATGCACGCTGAGGTGGGCGATGAGATCGTGGTCCGGGGCCGTCACGTTGGCGATGAGGACCGCAAGGGCGTGATCATCGAGGTCCACGGGGAGGGCGGAGCGCCGCCGTACCTGGTCCGGTGGGCGAACGGTCACGACAGCGTGTTCACGCCCTCCTCGGACACCGTAGTGGAGCATCGTCCTGCCCAGGGGACTGCCGGCTGAGCGGTGGGCGGTGGGGCGGTGCCACGCTGCGATCGTGCGTTCCGGCGCGGTGAGCTGGTCATCGCCGGCTCGGCGCTGGCCGGGGTGCTCGCCGCGGGCATCCTGTACGGGGTGCTGATCGCGATCGCGGTGCCGGTCGCCGAGCTGCTCTGCGGGTCGCCAGGCCGCACGACGCGATCCTCGGCCTGGTGCCGGGGCTGGCCGGCATGCGCGACGTCGATGACTACCCGCAGGCACGGACCATCCCGGGCCTGGTCGTCTACCGCTACGACGCG
>Ga0208324_1000491_pt1 | contig 17965 bp, 13 predicted proteins | sample Sb_taG_2_FD_187707 | JGI IMG/M metagenome (GOLD analysis project Ga0208324, IMG submission 187707) | Peat soil microbial communities from Weissenstadt, Germany - Sb_50d_5_LS metaG (SPAdes) (version 2) | ecosystem: Environmental > Terrestrial > Soil > Wetlands > Peat | place: Germany... | reverse complement strand
ACAAACGTTACCATTATTTGCTTTCGCAAGGGACAACTGGACTTTCTGTCGCTTTTGATCTCCCTACACAAATGGGATATGATGCTGATCATTCTTTGTCAGAAGGGGAAGTCGGGAAAGTAGGTGTTTCTATATCCAGTCTCGAAGATATGGAGATCTTACTTAATGGTTTACCGCTGGAACGAATCAGCACGTCGATGACGATCAATGCCACAGCCAGCATTTTGCTTGGCCTTTATATCGCTGTCGCGAGAAAACAAGGGGCAGATATACGCAAGCTGAGCGGAACAGTGCAGAATGATGTGTTGAAGGAGTACATTGCACGCGGCACATATATTTATCCACCCCAGCACTCAATGCGCATAATAACTGATATATTTCGTTACTGCGCTGATAATTTGCCTCGTTGGAATACCATTAGCATTAGTGGTTATCATGTGCGAGAGGCAGGTTCGACGGCTATACAAGAGGTAGCATTTACGCTTTCCAATGCCATCAGTTATGTGCAAGCAGCGATTGACGCCGGGTTAGATGTTGACACGTTCGCGGGACAGCTTTCATTCTTTTTCAACAGCCACAATAATCTGTTTGAAGAGGTCGCCAAATTCCGAGCTGCACGTCGAATGTGGGCGCACATTATGAGGGATCGCTTCCATGCGCAAGACCCGCGTTCAATCATGCTACGCTTCCACACTCAAACGGCAGGTTCGACATTAACTGCTCAACAGCCTGATAATAATATTGTACGTACTGCATATCAGGCCCTTGCGGCTGTGCTCGGAGGCACGCAGTCCTTGCATACGAATTCCAAAGATGAGGCTCTTTCGCTACCAACTGAAGAGGCCGTACGCATAGCACTTCGCACACAACAAATCCTGGGTTACGAAAGCGGCGTCGCAGATATTGTAGATCCGCTTGCAGGATCATACTATGTCGAATACTTAACGAACAGCATTGAGGAGCAGGCATGGGATTACATACAGCGAATCAACGACCTGGGAGGTAGTGTACATGCAATTGAACATGGTTTTATGCAGGCAGAGATTGAACAAGCAGCGTATACGTATCAGCGTGCTTTGGAAGAAGAACGAACTGTTGTAGTTGGGGTTAATCGTTTTATATTGGAAAACGAAGAGCGGCCAACATTATTGCGTGTTGATCATGAAGTTGGAAAGCGGCAGGCGGCAAAGCTAGCATTGCTGCGTCAGAAGCGAGACAACGAACAGGTGCAACATGTTTTAGCAGCCCTCGAGACAGGAGCCAGAGGCACCTATAACTTGATGCCCTTGATTATTGACGCTGTTGAAGCATATGCGACTCTCGGGGAGATTAGTGATGCTATGCGCCATGTTTTTGGCGAACAGCATGAGTTTCGTAGTATTGAGTAGAATACATCGTGAATATGAATTATTGGAATCAAGATACAGAGCAGCGGCACATCACACAACCTGCTCGCGATTCTGAACGCAGTGCACATGCACTTGACCAGGAAAAGTCCAGTTTATCAGGAACAGCGGAGGCTCCTATCGGGGTCTTTGATTCGGGGGTAGGAGGACTAACGGTACTCTCAGCTCTACGACAAGAATTGCCTTATGAAAACTATATCTATTTCGGTGATACAGCGAATTGTCCCTACGGTACACGCAGTGAGACTGAAATAATAGAACTGTCGATTAAAGCATGTCGTTTTCTGATTGAGCAAGGAGTCAAACTCATCGTAGTAGCCTGTAATACAGCCTCACAAGCGGCACTCAATAGTTTACGCGCCACTTTTACATCCATACGATTTGTAGGTGTCATTCCGGCAGTAAAGCCAGCGGCTCGTGCCACAAAAAAGGGGCGTATAGGTATAGCTGCCACCAATCAGGCGGCCAAAGCTATTTACCTGCAACAACTGATCGATGAATTTGCAGGTGGAATACAAGCATTTGCTGTTGGTTGTCCCGAACTTGTAACCCTGGTTGAACAAGGAGAAATAGATGGCCTAGCCGTAGAAGAAGCGGTAAAACAGTCTTTCCAACCGATTTTAAAAGAAGATGTTGATGTAATCGTATTAGGTTGTACCCATTTCCCCGCGCTACGACCCGTTATTGAACATGTTACATATCACAAGATACACATCATTGATAGTGGTACTGCGGTTGCTCGCCGCACACATTATGTGTTAGATGCCGAGGGATTGATTCAATCTGACACTTTGAACGACGCGCATACTGGAAATCTCGAGGCGTGGTGTAGTGGAGATGCTGAGGTTTTCAGTAATGTTGCACGCAAGCTCTTAGGCTATTCCATTCACGTACATCAAACTAGATGATAATCAGGGAGATTCATGCAGGAACAATTAACTGACGGTGCTGACGAACAAACAATAATTGATGCGCCAGGCGCGAGCGCAAGACGTATGCGTATCGCACGTTATGTGTCTAACATTCTGGCACCCGCAACGATTTCTTTACCATTTATATTATTGGTAGCTTTCTACCAGACTCAAGATCAACTATCGGCCTTGATCTATGCCTTTATTACTCTTTTCTTTCTTAGTGTTGGACCCCTGCTTTATATCATTATTGGTGTTCGACTGGGCAAACTATCTGATATTGATGTTAGCCGCCGAACCCAGCGAGTTGGCCCCTTCATCTTTGGAATTGTTTCGGTAATGATCGGATGGCTTGTCCTTACACTGACGAATGGGCCGAGGAATCTGCAAACTGTGATGATCATTACAGTTTTTAGCGGCATCATCATGATGGTGATCACATTCTGGTGGAAGATCAGTATGCACGCGTCATCATTGGGAGGTGTTGCAACCATGCTTACTGCGCTGTATGGAGCTGTGATGCTGCCACTTTTTGTCTTGCTCGTGTTAGTGAGCTGGTCGCGCGTGGCTCTACGCCGTCATACAGTTCCGCAAGTAATTGCAGGTTCACTTGCTGGTATTGTGTTATCGCTGCTAATTTTAAAGATACGAGGGGTGAATTAAACTGATACTACAGCCCTGAGAGTTTAAGTACCACTCTACACTTTTCTTCCATAATTCGCACTCCATGTCTTAGTACTGCAACCTCAAGCAGCATAGTCGTGTTTTATTATATAGAGGGATGAAATACGAATGTGGAAGGAAAGTCATGGATCAGGATGAAGAGGTTCTACTTTCACTGCTGGGTACTGATCTGGATCGCCATTTCAGGCAACTCGTTAGTCGCTATCAGCAGCGACTATATAGTTTTGCCATTCGCCTGGTTGGCAGTCCACAGGATGCAGAGGACATCAGTCAGGAGACTTTTCTCCGTGCCTATCATGCACTGAAGAGCTATCCTGTACCCAGAGTACGCGCACTGCGACTTCGGCAGTGGCTCTACACGATTACCCTTAATATCTTCCGCAACCGCCAGCGCAAACCTGAGCATCAATCTATTCCACTAAACACCTCAGAAGGCAGTCCGCTACTCGAAATAGAAGATCCATCTTCCGGGCCTGAAGAGGAGGCATACTGGCATGAGATGCGACGAGAGCTTGAGACGCAGCTGGCTTCACTTGGAGAACCCTATCGCATTGCTGTAACGCTTTTCTATTTTGAAGATCTCAGCTATTCGGAGATAGCTGAACTGCTCAATCAACCCATTGGAACGGTTAAAGCTCATGTACATCGCGCTTTACGCCAGTTGCATAAAGCGCTAGACACACAGAAGAACGGAGTGAGGTAAAGCTATGGAGTACAAAGGCGACGAACAGCCTTCGTTGAATAATGCTGGACAACCGCACAGTCTCGAGCAAATGACTGTTCCAGCCTCCTTTCTGCCCTCCGTGCTGAGCCGACTGGGACTAGAAGACGCGACGAGCGTGTCCTCAACAGGAATTGATACACAGTTGGCTGCCTTAAAGGATGAAGAGATTTCTGTGAGAGTGGCAGCAGTTCGGAGCTTAGAAGAACACAGAGAAGCGAACGCGATTGAATTACTCCTGGCTGCTCTCCATGATTCTGCCTGGGAAGTACGAGCAGCGGCTGTGTGGGCGTTGGGGAAACTTGGTGAGCAAGCGCCTTTAGAAGCCTTGATGAGGGCTACGGATGATGAGGATGGCTCGGTGCGAGCAGCAGCGCTCCGGACGCTCGATTGGATAGGTGATCGTGCACCAAGAGAGCCATTGATACGAGGATTGGATGACCCCAACTGGCAGGTACGTGAGGTAGCAGTGTTAATATTGGGGGAACTTGGCGAGCATGCACCTTTAGAGCCGTTGCTAGCCGGGTTGAACGACGAGCATGCGGGAGTGCGCAAGGCCGCCAGGTTGGCGCTGGAGCAGTCGCATCCCGAGACCCTGTCCAGAATTTCCATCGATCCCATGACAATCACTCAAGAGCCGGGTAGTGATACAGCTTTAAGCGTGCGAGAGCAAGAACAACCTGGGACTGGAATGGAAGTCAAACCCAGTTTGAAAACACCCTCTCATGGAGATTCTACCTTGAATCAGTTCACTATCCATGTGAGGACATTGCTCTCAAGGGTGGTATGTGATGTAGTAACGCCTCTTTCAGATGCAAGGTCTACATTAGCCGATGATGGCATGAGTGATGTAATAGTTGGTGAGCCAGTCCAGACCAAACCGCGTCGTCTCAGGCATATTGCTGAGGGGGTTTTGGCGGCACTCATTATCGCAGGCCTCATCGCTTCCTGGTTAGTCATCCAGCAAAGACTGCATCCATCGCAAGGTTCTGCTTCTACACCTCTGCTGCTATATCATGGTCACATTGCTGGTCCTGCCGTGTGGTCATCAGATAGCAAATACGTCAGTTTCATTGCCGATTCTACTCCTAGCGGTGAAACTGTGCTCGTATGGAATAGGGATACGGGACAGGTGACAAAGCACATACTGCACTCGCTTCAGGCAAATCCCCAACAGAACCAAACCCTATTTGCACCCGACGGCAAGCACCTTGCCTTTGTGGATTTAAATGCAAGCAACAAGGTGGAAGTGCAAGTTTGGGACATCGTTGCCTGGCGCAACATCCTTACCACTTATCACTCTTCGCCTTCTGGTTATCTAGACGTACTGTGGTCGTCCGACAGCAAGCGTTTCGTCATTCCCGTTGAAGATGGAACAATGCAGGTATGGAATGTTGTTACGGGAAGCGAGCTGGCGGCCTGCCACATTCCTCCGGTAGATGGTCTGCCCAGTGTTTCATACCTTTCACCTGACGGGCAGCGTGTCTTTTTTGGATATGGGCCACAAAGCAAGTACGTTTTGGATCTCACGACCTGCAAGCTCTTGATCCTCCCTTCTACTGATGCAAATTGGGTTTTCTGGTCGCCGCAGGGAGACCGTTTCGCAACCAACTCCGTCACGGATGCCAATATGGTACAGGTCTGGGATGCCCATACAGGGCGCAACCTTGCAAGCTTTCATCTCTCTGCTCCCGTGTCTGACGCAGAGGTTACCTGGACGCACGATGGAACACGCATTGTTACTTGGGGCGATAAAGAGGTGAATGTACTTGATGTTGCCACACAACGAATCGTTTTGAAGGTGATACCTGCTAAAATCGACCTGCTGCCAGTCTGGGCCTTGTCTCCTGATGGCAGTCGTATTGCTTCTTTGAGTGGAACGGACACGGTGCAGCTCTGGGATTCAGTTACAGGGCGCAAGCTCAATGTCTATCAGAGCCCGGGTGAGAGTCTGAAAGTTGTAGCCTGGTCACCTGATAATAGAACTCTCGCTACTGGAAGTACGGATGGGACAGTGCGCGTATGGCATGCTAATACTGCACCCCAGACATACCACAGCGGTTCTTCGGCTGTATTGAACATTGTATGGTCGCCGGATGGGAAGTCAATCGCAACTGGAGATGTTGATGGCAATATCTGGGTGTGGAAGGTCAATTAAGGCAGCATGTAGAGGTATTGAGCCGTGTAGCATTATGAGCGTTTGAGAACATATTCCCAAAGTTTGAGAAAGTTAGTCCAAAGTCCAATCTTTGTCCCTGATTGATAGAACATATGTTCTTTTATGATTGGTTGGATGCAGAGTTCAATTGAATCTGGAGGCTGTAATGTACCATCGACCTTCGCATATGTATCAAGAACCTAGCACAATGAGTTTGTCTGAACTTGCCGACCTCTGTATGACAGAGATCAACAACTCTTGTAGAAGTGAGCCATACAAAGAACAGTATTGTTTGGAGATTTTCCATCGTGCCCTGCTTCAACATGATCCTGATACCTGGGAAATCTTGCAAGAACTCTTCAATCCTATGTTGAGAGCGTGGTTGCATAAGCATCCTCGTCAAAATATTGACTGTTACCACAAGCCTGTAGAATATTATGTCGCTCATACTTTTATGCGAGTCTGGCAGTCATCCATGGGCAATACCCTCGAGTTTGATAAACTGTCTGCTGCCATGGGGTACCTGAAGCTCTCTTTGCAAGGAGTCGTTATTGATGCCCTGCGAGTGTTTTCACGGCCTTATGAAGCTCCAGCACCTGATTCTGGATCTGGTCAGATCACCAATTATATGGAAGATTCTGCTGCTGAAAACAACTATGGGAGCAGTGAGGTGTGGGACAACATCGAAAGTCTTCTGTCGAACGAGCGCGAACGGCGGCTGGCCTACCTGTTCTATCAATGTAACCTGAAGCCTAAAGAGATTGTGTGCGACTATCCAGAAGAATTCAGCGATATTCAAGAAATCTATCAACTCATTTGGAGCATCACGGAAAGATTTCTACACACTTGCGATCCGTAGAGGTGGTGAAAGGTTCGCGATGTGGGAGAGTTTGAAGTAGCTATAGCCCAGGCGCCCACCCATGTCACGAAGAAAAAACGCTCGTGTTGTTCAAGAAAGGAGAAAACGATGCGTCTCAATCTAGTGCGACATTTCTTTTTGACGTGTTGTGCATTCGCTATCTCGGGGTGGTTGTTTGTAGCATGTGGAGCATCTCTAGACCTGGAGAAAACGTCAACAGGTACATCATTTGATATGGAGTTTTCATCTGCAAGAGTCGAGGGTAAAGAATTTACAGTGCCACCTGGAAAAGCAATGGTGATGTATGCTGACCACTTACCTCAAGCGGGAGGGAGCGGAGATGAAGCAGTTTCCAAAGCAGTGTTGGAACATCTACTAAAAACTCTGGCTTTTTCCACTTCTTTCAAAAAAATACCGGCTGTCTGGGGACTTATAAACCACTGTACTTATACGATGTATGTTGATGCTTACTACGTAGGGACATTACGTATAACAATTGTTGATGCCAAATTGGCTCATCAAATCGTAGCGAAGTGGAGTACAAATAATCATGTAGCTACTCACTTCACATCGGAGAATGAGATACCCTGCCTTGCGGCATAAATCTACCGATCATAGTACCTGTTGGTGACACTTTCAACGAGTGCGAGGTGTCTTCCAAAAGAAGTACAATTCGTCGCAGTCTTTCTATTTTCATGTTATAACTGCGACGAATTGTGGTAAAAGGTTCTTTATCTTAACATTGATGATTAATTCTGTGGGCCACTAATCGCACCCGCACGCTCAGGAAGTTGTGCTGCTGCTGCACGGCGTTGAGCGAGAATAGCTGGTGCCTGTGCACGGCGAGTCGTAGCAACTGTAGCACGACTAATAATCATGACGAACCCGACAAGCATGAGAAAGTTTACTACACCCAGAACGATGAGGAAGACCAGGTTGGACAGGCCAAAGCTGTTTAGAATGAGAAAGATCAGGGCTGTTACCACGATATTACCCAGGGTAACAGGAATGAGTATCAACCAGGTAAACTGCATAAGCTGGTCTGCACGAAGGCGAGGTAAGGTGCTACGAACCCAGATAAATACGAAACAGAGCGAGTAGACTTTGATGAGGAAGTAGCCAATGCCGAGGATGTTGCCAAGAACTTGCCAACCAAAAGCCATGCCTGGAGTGGTTAAAAAACCAACCCCAGGACCTGACCATCCACCCAGAAAGAGTATGGTAGCAATTGCCGAGACGATGGTCATGTTGCCATATTCACCGAGGAAGAATAAGCCCCAACGCATACCACTGTACTCGGTGAGGTAACCAGCAACGAGTTCGGACTCTGCCTCAGGTAAATCGAATGGAGGACGATTCGTCTCAGCCAGTCCGCAGATATAATAAATGACGAACATTAAGGGTTGGACCAGGAAGAACCAGGCCCACGGAGTAAACCCCTGGAAGATGAAATCCCAGAAGGGAATGCCTTTCCCAGGCCAAAAACTGCTACTTTGATAATTTATCATCTGTTGTGTAGAGATGGTACCGATGCCAGAATTAGCTAGAACGCTTGTAAGCATCACAACACCAACCAGCGCCAGTACAAGCGGTAACTCGTAGGAGATCATCTGCGCAGCACCTCGCAGGCCACCTATGAGCGAGTATTTGTTATTGGAACTCCAGCCGGACATCACTATAGCGACAATATCAATCGAACTCATCGCTACATAGTAGACGATACCCGTAGCGAGGGCCGTTCCTGGTAGTTGTAAGTAGGGTGAGAATGGTATTACAGCAAAAGCAGCAATGACTGGAGCCAGGAATACCGATGGCGCAAGCAAGAAAAGGGATTTATCAATTAAAGACGCGTGTACATCTTCTTTCATAAGGAGTTTGCCAACATCAGCAACTGACTGCAACAAACCCCAGGGGCCAGTGTGGATCGGTCCAAGACGATCTTGCACCCAAGCTATGATCTTGCGCTCTGCCAGGACCAAGATGACCGCACTGGTGAGTACGAAACCAAAGAAAGAAATGAAGACGATGATGAACTGTAAAAAGGACCATGAGAAAATACCGTTAATTAGCTGGCTCCCTATGTTATCAGCTATTATTACTTTGTACATACGATAACTCCAATAACTATTAATCGGGGCCTTGCGGGTTGTTTAGCGATCAACTTCTCCAAGCACGAGATCTGTGCTACCCAGAATAGCGATAACATCACTTATTTTATGTCCACGTAGTATTTCGGGAATGATTTGTAAATTCACAAAGGACGGACCACGTATCTTTGCACGCCATGGATATTCACTGCCATCACTGATAAAGTAAATGCCCAGTTCTCCCTTACTTCCCTCAATAGCAAAGTAGGTTTCGCCACGCGGAGGACGCAACGCGATGGGTGTACGCGTACTAATAGTCCCTCCCGGCATGTTATCGATTGCTACACGGCAGAGGCGAATACTCTCCCAAATTTCTTGCATACGCACTCGATAACGCGCAAAGCAGTCGCCCTCCTGACGCACCTGCACCTTTACAGGCACTTCGCGGTATGCCATGTAGGGACGATTGACGCGCAGGTCCCAGTTAATACCACTGGCCCGCGCATTTGGGCCAGTTAGCCCATAGGCAATAGCTTGTTGCGGGTCGATATAGCCTACACCCTGGGTTCGTGCATCGAATATTTCATTTCCGGTAAGAAGGGTTTCCAGCTCAGCCATATTCTTTTCTTCTTGATCGAGAAAAGCCACGCATTCGTTCAGCCACCCCTTTGGAAAATCGTGCAACACGCCACCGACACGCAAGTAATTGACATTGAAGCGGCTCCCGCCAAGGGCTTCGAATAAAGAAAGAATTCCCTCGCGATCGCGGAAACACCACAAAACCGGAGTAAATGCTCCAAGATCTAGCCCATATGTGCCAATGGCTACAAGGTGGCTAGCTATACGTTGCATCTCACCGACCAACAACCTGATATATTGCGCTCTGCGTGGTGGCTCTAAGCCCATTAACTGCTCGACTGCGCCTACATAAGCAATTTCGTTGAGCATGGGAGAGAGATAATCAGCGTTATCCATATAGCGGATACCACCCATGACAGGTCGATTCTCCAAAATTTTCTCGATCCCCCGATGGAGATACCCAATGACAGGAGTGCAGTCCACCACGGTTTCTCCTTCAAGCGTAAGAACCAGGCGCAAGACGCCGTGAGTACTGGGATGCTGTGGGCCCATATTGAGCAGCATTTCTTGAGTCTTGAAACCTTCAGCTCCTTCGATTTCCTCAGTTAGTGTCTCGCTATCTTGATTTGTAACCATGGATTACCTCTTTGTATATTTCAATCTTTACCCAGACTAAGAACAGCCCAGACAGTATGATGTATTTCATTTAGCGCGATCTTTGTCGCGTCAAAAGCAACTTACGTACGCGCATGCCAAAACTAAACGTCCAGAGCAGGGCCATCAGCACAGCCAGACCACCAATAAGGTACCGATTCGTGTCATTTGTAAGAAACATCAAGGTGTAGGCCATAAGCCAGCAACCTGCAGCGATCATCGCCGGAAAAATGAGGCTTTGTGGTCCAGCAACTCTAGGGGAGAAAAAAGACCGATTGGCGAGCGCCCTATTCGTGCCGTTGGCATTAGCGTTGCTCACTGGAGTTGGTGACGCCTTGTGCGTACTTGAAGCGCTTACCCGAGTGCTTGCAGCATGCGACTGTCTTGTGCTGGATTTGCCTGTCGCCTTTCTTCGTTTATAAGTTTTTGGCATTCCACTTACTCACTTTTCAGGTGCTGACTTTGCTTGCTCAGGATCACCTGTTGCAGTCACTTGCTCCTGGTTTGCTTCGTCATGATAATCTCCAAATGCGTGACCAAAGGTCGGAGTGCCCGGATGCAAGCGCTCTTCTTTGCCCTGGCCCAGCTTTTTCTGAACAACGTGTTCTATACCTATTTGTTGATATCTGCCATCAACTGCCATATTAGGATCAACCTGTGTAGTTGCAGGTGCCTTCACTGTAAATGGCACCTGGTGAAAGCTTTTGAGAAGAGGATGGCCCACGAAATCGTCATCGAGGAGCATTCGTCGTAAATCAGGATGCCCAGCAAACTTGATTCCAAAGAGATCATACGTTTCACGTTCTAACCAGTTTGCAGTCGGCCAAACTGAGACAACGCTATCTACCTCTGGTTTCTCATAATCCAAACGAACCTTGATTTGCAGCAGTTGTCCGCGCGTGAGAGATCGGACATGATAGACTGTTTCAATATGATCCAGCATATCTACACCAGATATGCAACTTAGCAAGTCGAAGCCAAGTTGATCTCGCAAGAAACGGCAGACAGCTACAAGATTCGTGCTGTCAACCTCAAGCCCAAGAAAATCCCCTTTAATAGTCTTCAGTGAAAGCTCTTTACCGGTAATCTGTGAGACGGGAGCAAGATCACGAGCGAGGGCAGCATTCTGATCACGATAGCCAGCCGGTGTAACAGGTAAACTTTTTGAGCGTGGTACTAGATCCATCGAATAACTCCCTTGCGCCAGGCGTAGACCAGACCAAGAGCGAGGACCAGAATGAAGAAGAGGATTTCAAAGAATCCAAAGAAGCTCAACTGCTTAAAAATTACGGCCCATGCGATGATGAATACAATATCTACGTCAAAAGCGACAAATAACAGTGCAAAAATATAGAAGCCCAGGGGATATTGGACCCAGGCGGAGCCGATGGGAGACTCACCGGACTCATAGGTTTGCAATTTTTCTTTCGTTCGTTTGCGCGGTGCTAGAATGTTTGACGCCACCATAGTGACTATTACGAATATAAAGCCTGCGGCAAACAAAATAGCAGCATATAAATAAGCGACGTTGGCAGGTGTTGGCACGAGCCTTTCCTCCAGATGTTAGTTGCGATATAAGAGGCGATGAGTACTATTGTGATTATAGCACAGGAAAGAATGCCCGACAATTTCAGCATTTACATCTGCGGCAAATCAGGCACAGTTACAGTTTCTGGTTTATAAAGAAGTTGAACGCCTTTCATACTTGTTTGGCCGGAAGAGTTTACCTCAGACTCAGAGAATGATACGACGATGACACTCACATTATCTTCACCACCTCCATCAAGCGCTGCCTGGATCAACGTCTGACCAGTCTTTGAGGGATCCTGAGTAGGAGCACTCATGAGCCGCTGAATTTCAGGGTCACGTACCATATCCCACAAACCATCGGAGCAGAGTAGCAGTTTATCACCCGCCTTGAGTGACACTATGAAAGAATCGACATCAACTACTGGTTTCTCACCAAGACTGCGATAAATCTGGTTGCGTTTTGGATGTGTATAAATATCATCTGGTTTGATAATACCGGCCTCTACCAAACTGGCAACCACAGAATGGTCATGTGTAACCTTTGTAAGTCCACCTGGCTCTCTATACAGATACGTTCGGCTATCGCCAACATTTGCTATATATGCGGTGGGACCAAAAACAAGAGCAGCAGTCATAGTTGTGCCCATATCAGCTCGTTCTTCCAGGTTACGATGGTGGACAGCCTGATTGGCGTATTGCACACCATCGCGCAAAAGCTTCGCGAATGCCTCATCCCCCATCTGTTTATTCTCTGAGATTTTGGGCAGCACATAATCGATAATAGTCTGAATGGCCATGCGGCTAGCATTCTGACCATTCGCATGGCCTCCCATGCCATCGGCCACTACAAAAAGCCCAAATTCCTGAGGCAGTGAATTGTAGGTCTCGGTGCCTTGCATAGCAAAGAGGCTATCTTCGTTTGGCTTATGTTTTCGTTTAATACCCGGATCCGTAAGATAGCCTACCGCCAGACTTAAATTACGATTTTGAAGCTGTTCGATACCATAAGGTAAGGTTACATCAGAGTTGTTCGATCCATTCGTAGGCGAAAACTCCATGGTTGGTAACTCACTAATCGAGGGAGATGAAGTTTCAGAAGATTGCGGATAATTGGCTTGAGATTGCATTGTTGCTGGTGATGGAGACATAGTCTGCAAATGTAGACCCGAGGCAGAAGCCGAAAGCAGCACTCCACAATGTGGGCAAATACTCTCTGTGGATCGTATCATTGTTCCACAATTTGGACAAGGTAACTCGGTTGACAGTGGCTGAAGATTCCTCGTTGTCATAGGACGTTGAATCTGTTGCACTTCTTTTTCGGCGTTCCGCTGCGCTTCAGCTTGTTCTGCTTTAAAACGAGCGAGTTCATGTCTACGCCGCGCCCATACACTCACAATTATCAGTATCAAAATCAGCAGCAAAAAACCCGCTGAAATTCCAACAATGAAAAAGGTTGATTTTGGAATACCAAAGAAAGTGGAGTTTTCAGTTGCAGGAACCGGGGTCCCGCCTGCAGCCTTGCTCTGTGAGTTACTGAGAGCAGTTGCACTCAGTTCAAACGTTTTGGCCGCTATGAAAGCAGGATTTAAGCTCTCAACGTTTTGAAAATTTGTGATTGCATCATTATAGTTTTGACGATAATAGGCTGCTATACCAGTCTCCCAGGCTGCTTGCAACGTATTAGCTTGAGCAAGATTGAACACAGATCGTTGAGCCACAAATGTATTGTAATCGGAAGAAGTCAACGATACATTGTTCTGCAGTTGCATAGCAACCATTTGTCCGTTGTTGTTGATAAAGGGCATCCCCACTTCATTCTGATTGCTTATTGCTCCAGGCATAACCGAAGTAGGATTGAGAAAAGCTAACGCCGCAGTTGTGCTTGCAAGTGGCGCGGGTGGACGAGCCGTTGGTGAGGATTGAGAGGTCAGTGCAATGCCAAACTGTTGGGTCGTATTCGTAGTAGCAACGTTCAGGGTAGGTTGTAGCTGGTTAGTATGAAAAGAAAAAAGGAATGCTCCATTGGTACAAGGTGTAGCAAAACACAAAAGCCCATTGACCGGAGCAGCAGTATATGTGCCAAGCAAAGCATGTGTAGAAGCATTGCCAGTATAGACATTGTTGGCATACACACTGATGGACGACAGAGTATAGGCTGTCGAAGTTTTCCCGCGAGAACTAGATCCAGTCGGGGCACATGGAGCAGGTGCTGTGTTCAGGAGGCTCCCATCAGTTAAAACCCAGGTATTGAGGGTAGAAGGACTGCTAGCAGGGAAGCTTTTTACCAGTACTCCCATGCTCGTACAAAGCACCGGAGTTCCCGCAGTTGTTGCTTTTGAAGCTGGTTTTGCACTGAAACTATAGACCAGGCGCACGATTGAGACTTCAGACAGCGCAAGAGATTGTGAGGCTGGTGGATCAGCACTTTTCGCTGTTCGAGTAGAGAGCGCGAAAGTGGTCAAAGGTAAAACAAGCTGAGATGCAAGCAATAGGCCGCCGAGAATCGAGAAAGCAAAGCGACCAATGCTTTGACGCATTTCTGGTTGATAACTATGCCTACTCATTTACTCTTTCTCCCTTACGTCGGATCAATTGCAGAGATAAGATACTCCTCTTATCGTCCCAACTGGCTTTGTAACCGCTGCAACATTGCCTGGGCAGCCTGATTACTCGGTGTCGCCGCTACAACATAACCACACTCGCGACGGGCAGCTTCAAACTTGCCCTCACGCTCATAAATGATGCTCAACAGAAAACGAGTCGAATGGTCAGCAGGATTGATCTTCAATACCTCCACATAAGCACGCTCGGCAAGTACAAGCTGATTCAGCCTCGCAGCAAGTTGGCCAATTGCGTAATGGAGATCAGGCCGCTTCGATCCAGGAGGAGCTAGTCGAAGAGCTTCCTGGTATTCACGTAAAGCAGGTTCAAATTGACCTGTCTCTTCATAGCACTTTGCTAAGCGTTGATGCGTTTCAAAATCATTGGGATTTAAACGTATTGATTGAGTATAAGGAGGTATAGCCTGAACAGGAAACTTTCGAAGAAAAAGATACAGGTCACCGATCAGTTTATGCGTTTCAGCATCATTTGGATTCAATCCTAATGAGCGATTATAGGCTTGAAAGGCTAGATCGGGTTGCCTCCTCCACGCAAACACCTGTCCAAAGATTTTATGAACAAAAGGATTGTTTGGTTCAACAACATATGCTGACTGAATTGAAGAGTATGCCTCATCGACTCGCCCGGCACTGAGACGTTCCTGGGCAACTTTGATGAAACCACCGCCTGGACCAGTTAGCCCACCACTCGAATGATTGATTACAACTGATGCAGGCGTGGCCCGATCTCCCCCAGGCTGGGGAGATGATATCACAGGTGGAAGCTGAACCTGTGCAGAAAGCGGGGGAAGGTTCATAACGGCACGTTCCATTTCGGCCGCGCTGCTCCAGCGGTGTTCTAGTGCAGGTGCGAGGGCCTTCATTACAACCTGCTCAAAAGCAGGAGAAATGTCGGGACGAAGCGTGCGCACTGGTGGAAACGAGAAAATGCTCGGTTTGTTATTGACCGCGTCATGGTGTGTCAAAACACGATGGAGAGTTGCTCCAAGCGCATACAGATCACTACGAGGCTCCGCCATGCCGTGTAGTTGTTCAGGTGGAGCATAACCAATCGTCATGATAATGGTTGACTGGTTTTGCGATTGGAAAGTACGAGCAATACCAAAGTCAATCAGCCTGATTTCGTCTTGATCTGTCACCATAATATTCGATGGTTTGAGATCACGAAAAATAATTGGTGGGTTCTGGCGATGCAAATAGGCCAGTACATTGCAGAGTTGCTGTGCCCAACTACGCGCACGAGCCTCTGAAACCCCGTGCGCACCTTCAAGTCCAGGCACATTGCCTTCTTTCGCCAATAGCTCAGTTAATGTGCGTCCCTCGATAAAATCCATGACGAGGTAATGTCTGTCATTTTCAACAAAGGAATCACGCACGCGCGGAATATAAGGGTGATTCAGCTTTAGAAGCAGTTTGGCCTCGCGCTTAAACCATTCCACTGCCTGATTACGATCAACATCCTTCTGGAAATCGTCTAGCATTTCTTTGACTGCGCAAGGTTCATCATCAAATCGGATATCTACAGCACGATAGACTGCTCCCATACCACCTGCAGCAACGGATTGTTCGATTTTGTAGCGTCCGGCAGACAATAAAGTACCAACAGGTAAGCGATGGAAGCCGCCACGGTCATCTTTCGAGAACGGTGTCTGTGGTGAATGTTCTTGCGCTGCATCCGAAGAATAGGGATGAGCAACCGACGCAGAGAACTCTGGCACTTTAGGGCCAGAGTCTTGTCCACTTTGTGGAGTGACCGGATTTCCAATAGAGACTATATTATTTGGATCGGGAGAATAATTACTCGTCATATTTATCTATTCCGCTGATCATAGTTCTCATGTTTATTTCTATTAGGATTCACTCTTTGGGCGCATTATAACATATTCTTTTTTAGTTGGGCAGTAGGCAAGAATACAGTCATAGAGTAGCCTAGATCACAATCTACTGCGTTTTTAGTTATGAAAGGGCACTTTAGGACATATTATTTCCAATATGCTAGAATTTCATGACGATTGTGTAAAAAAGTAAATCGATCTAACCTTGGAATGTCAAATCCAATTCAGTTACAATATTGTTGCATCAACTGAACGTAGGGGTTTATCACACTTGCAGGTACATTTTTATCATAGGATAGCAGACAGGCGTGTACAACATTCGCATTGAAACCCTTATTAAATAAATCATTTGCGTCGGTTTCGGCATCTTGGATATTATAAAATGTAGCGATATCTAATACTTGCCCGCTCTGGCTGTCTGTCCAGTAAATCTCGCCTCCTGCTGGCACATAAGTACAACATGACCAATTGGTATCATGCTTCGGGTCAGTTCCACCAAGCCCATTGGCAACAAAGTCGTTATAAATATCAATGGCATAATAGGAAACGGAAGGAGTAGGTGTCGCGGTCGGAGGTGCTTGTGTAGATGTCGCGGTCGGAGGTGCTTGTGTAGGAGTTTCAATAATGATAGTGGGTTTCGGATTGGCAGTAGGTCTAGCCGTTGGTGGGCTATTTGTTGTTGCAGAACTATTCGCATGTCCATAGAACGAATACCCTATTATCGAGAGTAAAATAAGAATTACGGTCAACACAACACCAGATACTACCCAGAGAAGAGCATTCCTTTTGCTTTTTATCGGAGGTGGAGGTGGAGGGGCATCAGATGTTATTCCGTAAGGACTATCCAAATATGGATTGTTAAATTCATATGGGTTAGCTCGTTGTGTTGACTCATTTGGTGGTATATTTTCTGTAGGTTCATCGTCTTTGTAACTCTTTTTGTTGCTCTTTTTGAGTTCTCATATCTACCTTTAAGGGTTAAAACTCAATGCTTGAGAGTTACAAGTATTGTACAATATTATCTATTGCAAATTCAATCATATTATAGTATCGACATCTTCCATGAATTACGCAGAAGTTAGCCCCAACTTATCAGCTTCCAGCGCGGTAGCCACGTCGCCCTTCATCCATCGGGAACCAAAAATGCCTACCAGTCCAGCAATAAGGAGGGCTGGGGTGCACGTAATCAGTAAAGCCCTGGCAAGGTCTTGTCCTCCCATATTCTGCGCAAAGTGCTGACCATGAGTCGGGTCAAAAGCGCTCGCCAGAACGCCAACCAACGTTGGCGCAAAAGCATCGCCAAGCAGGTGCGCAAAGAAGAGCGAGACTGCGATAGCAGATGCACGCAGAAGAGCGGGAACAACATCCTGTGTGGCGGCAGTACTAGGACCTGTGTAGAGTGTCAGTAAAATTGTCGTGACAATGAAGAAGACACTAAAAACCAGGAAATTATGAGTAGTAATTGCCAATGCAAAAGCGGGAGCGCTCAACAAGAAGCCAATACCGCACACCAGTACACGCGCACCTTGATGGCGACGATTAAGCCAGTCAGCCATGTAGCCCCCAAGCACAGTACCTACAAGTCCGGCCAGCACGATAACAGCACCTGAGAAAAGTCCAGCCTGACCTGAGCTCAGACCAAAAATATCTTTCTGCTGGAGGTACGTGGGTAAAAAAACAACATTTACGCCCAGGACGAAGAATGCGAAGATTTGCATAATAATCAGCACAACAAGTGTTTTGATACGAAGTAGCATACCAAACTGTGAAAACACATTCGATGAAATATGGATAGTCTGATGAGGTTCTTCAATCTCAGCCATCTGGCCCAGTGTGTACGGATAAAGATCAACTTCCTCTTCATCTGCCTCATTTCGGCGTGGCTCACGCAATCTCCAGGCAAGAAAGGCCAATAGTAGA
>Ga0208324_1000488_pt1 | contig 18001 bp, 14 predicted proteins | sample Sb_taG_2_FD_187707 | JGI IMG/M metagenome (GOLD analysis project Ga0208324, IMG submission 187707) | Peat soil microbial communities from Weissenstadt, Germany - Sb_50d_5_LS metaG (SPAdes) (version 2) | ecosystem: Environmental > Terrestrial > Soil > Wetlands > Peat | place: Germany... | reverse complement strand
GACATTCTCCTAGGGTGGTCGACTTTTGGTGGCAGGGATTTCTATGTACGACAGCTGCGCGATATGAAGTTCTCGGCAGAGATCGAGACAATGAACCTGAAGGCGTTTTCCTTGTATGTCGAGTTGTGTGCAGCCACCCTGGCGCACGCGCATGCGCGTACAAGTGATCCGGCACAGATCAGTGGCTACCTGGGCAACAACGATACGTTCGACCAGGCCATTGCCTCCTTCGCTGAGGCATATGCCGACCAGGCCGAACGCGATCACGCCGCTCTGGTTGCTGCAATTAAGGAAGGACGGTTGCAAGCTGAAGTCGGCATATAAGGGCAAGCCAAACGCAATCTGATCTGATTCTGATTGGTTTCTAAATGAGCTTCAGTCGGCTTTACACCGCTACCAGGTTTGTACTTCCTGTTCCTGATTGCGATGACGATTGCCTACCTGCTGCTTGTCGAACTCGTCAAGCGTCCCTTGATGAGGCAATACGCGCAATAGTTGCTCATCTTGCGTCTCTATCCATCAGGGTGCTTCTAGCTATAAACTGTGGTAGCCTTGCAAAAGGAGTATGGAAATATGGTATGCTATGATTCTCATGGACTTCTACCGGCTCTGCTCGTCGTTCATTCCCGTACGAGCATCGAGGAAGATACCACATTCTCCTTTTCCCTTGGCACACGAGAAAGCGAGGTGTAGCGTTGAACATGCGAGGACGTACTGATATCCCATTCAAAAGAATCTCCAGGTTTTCTCTCCTACGTTTAGTAGGAATACTCATTCTGGGAGTGTTGACAGTGCAGGTTCTGACCGTGGCAGTCCTCCTCGTCATCGCCGCGTTAGGAAAACGGCGCCAACACGAGGTGAGCTTTCCTCATCACCTCTTCGAGGAAGTGCAGGTGGGCGAGAATGCCCTGCAACTGTACACCTATGGACGTGATCTCTACGATGCGATGCTGGAGGCAATTGATGCGGCACACGAGAGTATTTATCTCGAAACCTATATCTGGAAAGCTGATGCGGTTGGCCAGGAATTTCAAGAGCACCTCGCGCGGAAAGCCGAGCAGGGGGTTGCCGTCTACGTCATCTTTGATAGCTTTGGCAACCTCGTCGTCCCGGCCGCCTTCAAGTCGTCCTTTCATCCTGCCATTCATGTGCTGGAATACCGTGGCATTCGTCGTCCCTGGCACCTGCTGGACCTGGGTCGCTATGCCCTGGATCATCGCAAGGTCCTGGTCGTCGATGGCACCACCGGCTTCATCGGAGGCTACAACCTGGGTTCGCTGTATGCTACCCAGTGGCGCGATACGCATCTGGCTGTACGCGGCCCAGCAGCAGCAGAACTGGCACGAGCATTCATCGGGTTCTGGAATCGCTTCTGTCCCGTCCACGAGCAGATTACGCAGCGGTATCCTCACCAGTTCGACGCGCTGCTGACCATCAGCCAGAATGAAACGATGCGTGCGGCGTTTCCTATTCGCGATCTCTACATTGCGGCCATCGATCAAGCAGAGCACTCGATTTTGCTCACCACCGCCTACTTCATCCCCGATCATATGCTCGTCAATGCCCTCAAGGAGGCGGTCAGCCGTGGCGTGGATGTGCGTGTGCTGGTTCCGTGGCAATCCAACCACGTGGTGGCGGACTGGATGGCCCATAGCTACTTTACGGACTGTCTGAAAAGTGGGATTCGTATTTTTGGCTACCGCTACACGATGCTGCACGCCAAGACCTGCACCATCGACGGGCAGTGGTCGACCGTTGGAACGTGCAATTTGGATCGCTTGAGCCTGATCGGCAACTATGAGATCAATCTCGCGGTCTACAGTACAGCGTTTGCCCAACACATGTCCGCGCTCTTCGCAGAAGATACAGCCGAGCGGTTTGAACTGACGATGGAGCAGTGGGAGAGTCGACCCTGGTCTAGGAAAGTGAGCGAGCGCATTCTGGCTCCCTTGCGTATCCTGATGTGAGTGTCACCTGTGAAGCTTCTTTCATCGAGCCCACGAACAATCAGCGCCTGGAAGAGGAACACATCAGCTACGTTTCTACAGGAAGACAGTTCAACGCAATTCAAACCGATGTCAGGTACCAGGCAATCATGTATGCTGGAAAAAGAGAGCATTGGTGATAGGGCATAAGCGCACCTTGACGGTGCAAAAATGGTATCAACTCGAGGAAAACGATCCTGAGACGGGATACGAGTACATCGAAGATCTTGTGTTTGTTATGGCAGGGTGAACAGCGAATGACGAAATTCCAAACGTCTTCACTCATCGTTGGACTCTGTGCCTCCCGATGAGTTTGAATTGAAATACACTCTATGTGAACGTCATGATGGTCTGAGCTCTTTGGGGGCACTCCATGATAAACTGTCAAAAGAACTGCCATGTGAGCTCTCTTAGAGAAGGAAGTACCTGCTCAAGCAAGGCGAGGAGACGATACAGAGGCGATACGTTGCAGGTTGTGAGCAGGAATCCCCCCTTCGGTACTCTCAATAAAACGCTCCTATTGTTATGACAACTGCGACTGTAGCTTTGTCTCTTCGGCATCTTTATGAGAAACTCCCAAATGTAATGAAATCGAATTGAGATGAAAAACTGATGAAAGATCTCACCTGCACGCTGTTCGGATTTACATTGATGAGTAGTTTAACAAAGCCTTCAAATCACCAATAATGAGGGTGTGCGTTACGGTTTCTATAACCTTCGATCAGTTCCTAAAAGATCAGATGCTGCGACAAGTGTGTCTAAGAATAGTTATTCGGGTTCTCACTCCTGAATCCTTCGGAGCGAGCAATCGTGAGCAGCCCAAGATCTGCGGAAACGAAGATGTAGTCAGGCGGCTCAGAATCAGGTGGATGAGCCACTAAAACATCCTCACGTACTGCCAGAGCACAGGCCAACTGGATGGCATCGTACGCTCGTAATTGGTGCGAGCGACACAAGTCACCAGCAGTAGTGTACAGTGAGTCATCAACCACCCACACATTGTAGGCGTTCTGAACATCTCGTCGAAAGTCATCAATCGTGGTATCGCGCTCCTCACGAGGCATGTTTTGCTCACGAGCTTTACGGCAGATGCTTGCTACCACCTCGACAAGGGCCGCCTGAGCAATATAGAGTCCATGGCCCTGGGCTGGATCGTGAAGCATTTCTATCCACTCATGCCCTGGCTCTTGAAAGTATCGCTTTACAATGGCTGAAGAGTCGAGAAAGTAGAGAGCCATTAATATGGTCCCCGGTCCTCAATCACCATTTCAGAGGCAGGCTTTCCTCCAGCATAACGGCGCGCACGTTCTTCACGCTCCTCACGCTCTGCTTGTGATAATGGCTGTCGTGCCGGAATATGGCTGATTTTGCCTTCGCGGTATTGCCTCTCGGCTACCTCACGGGCTGTCAAAGGGCGTTTTCTTTGCGATGAGGTTTGCAGGCTCTGGATCATGTCATGTAGGAGCCGTTCAGGGTCTGTGCCACTTTTGGCTGCTGCTGCGGCCAGCGCAGCGTATTCTTGTTCACTCAAGGTGATCTGATATGCCATAAAGATGCCTCCTCCTTTGGGTACGATACCCTTCTCTACTAGTATATCATGAGATTGCCATGCCGATTCTCGATCTACGTTGACAGCAAAACTGACAGCAAAGTCGGTAGTCAACAGCAGATTTTGGTGGATTTCTATGGACATCGGAGCGGCTCATTGAGCTTGAAACGGTTGGTGGGGTTCGAAGAAAACACTCGATACAAAAGCGAAAATCGTCTCATCTCGAGCGGCTTTAAACAGAGTGCGATCCGACAGCAGACCTGAAAGCAATAGTATCAGGAATCTCCTGTGCTGATACTCCTCATCACTTCTTTGGAAGAAGACGAACCTTGGGAGATATGGTGATTCTCAATGGGCAGTGAGGCGTGGATGGAGGTTCCGGGTGGAAGACTGAGGGTGACATTTGCTGTCAGATTGCTGTCAAAATAAGAAATATCCCCAATACAAATATACTCAAGTTGCTCTACAAGGGACTTGAGCTATTCAGGGGACCGAGTATTTTACTCGGCATGCCGAAGGGGGGATTCGGCATCGACAGTCCATAGCTGTTCGTGGCCGTCCTCCCAGTGGCTCCTGGAGCGGGGTCGTGTTCACCGACGTCCGTAATTGTCTGCTGAAGTCTGCCGGCGTTCCTGTCAAATTTCCTGTCAAGAATTGGTTTGCACCATACCAATGTACTCAATGACAGGCATCTAGCAGTCAGTATGAGAGCAAAGCTGTAGAAGCACACTACAGTTGGGTACAGACAACGGCTATTTGGTGCACAAAAATGGTAACACTTGCAATCCAATGAAAAAATAAAGTTGGAAACTCAAAGCATTTCTTCCTCTTTTCAGGTTCCCTTATCATTTAATAATAATGTCGGGAACTCGATAGATGAGTTAGGCATGCAGGAGACCTTATGGCCCTCGTCTGAATTGTACATACAGAAGAACAGGGATAGCTACGGCTTATAATGACGCTCTATTTTGGAACGGATACTCCAAGTAGCCAATACAGCTGCCCTACGACCCATAGCACTAACAAGTGAATGAAAAATACTCGATCATACAAAGCAACAATCGCTCCGGTTGAAGATGCTATAATAGTACTGTCTTGCAAGATGATTACAAAATTTGCGCGCACGTATCTGGTTGACCAGATGGCTACAAGGGCTATCCTATTGCGCATTTGGGTCTTTGACAAAAGGCAGCGAAAGTTATGGCTGTAGCGTTTACTAAACCAATCATTTGCCCGATTTTAATTGGTCGCGCGCCAGCGCTTACGAACCTCCATTCGCTCATTGATCAGGTCAGGGGTGGACAGGGACAGGTTGTCCTTCTCTGCGGAGAGGCGGGGATTGGCAAATCGCGCCTGGTGACAGAATCAAAAGCCTATGCCACGGCTCAAGGTTTTCTCTTACTCCAGGGCAATTGCTTTCCAACCGATCTCTCCTATCCATACGCTCCGCTCCTGGACCTCTTGCGTTCTGTTCCAGCCAGCTACCTGGCAACAGCGATCGCCACCGATTTGAACTCGTTTGTCCGTGAATTGCACCACTTGCTACCCGATGTCGTGTCCATACCGCCCGACCTGGCTCCACTGTCCACACCTTATCCCGAACAGCAGAAACGCCGCCTCTTTACCGCGCTTGCGCAATTCTTTACAGGTCAAGCTACCAAACAACCGGTGTTGCTCGTCATCGAAGATATCCATTGGAGTGATGATACGAGCCTGGACTTTCTCCTTTACCTGGCGCGGCGCTGTGCTGCCTCCCCCCTGCTCGTCCTGCTGACCTACCGGAGTGAAGAGGTGCATCCGAGCCTGAGCCATTTCCTGGCCTACCTGGACCGTGAACGTCTCGCCCAGGAATTCTCCCTTGCCCCCCTCAGCCGGAGCGAGGTGAGTGCCATGCTGTATGCGATCTTCGATCTTCGTCGCTCGGTATACACGGTGCCTCGCTTGGCGCAAGGCGACCTGCTGGATGTCCTATATGCGCTTACTGAGGGTAATCCCTTTTTCATCGAGGAACTGCTCAAATCGCTCATCGAGGCCGGAGACATTTTTTACGAGCAAGGTCGCTGGAAGCGCAAGGAGCTTCGCGAGTTACACATCCCCCGCAGCGTCCAAGATGCTGTACATCAGCGTACCGATCATTTGAATGAAGGAGCCAGACAGGTGTTGCACCTGGCAGCTGTGGCCGGACGGCACTTTGATTTTGCCCTCCTGCAAGCACTCACCCAACAAGACGAAGCGCAACTCCTGCGGCTCATCAAGGAGTTGATCGCTGCCCAACTTGTCATCGAGGAGTCGGTCGAGCAGTTTGCTTTCCGGCACGCACTGACTCGGCAAGCCATTTACACGAGCCTGCTGGCCCGCGAGCGCAAGACGTTGCATCATACCATTGCTGAGACGATGGAGCGGATGTCAGCCTCTGTACTCGACACCCATCTGGCAGACCTGGCCTACCATTTCTTTGAGGGGGGAGTATGGGAGAAAGCTCTGGAATACGCGCAGCGTGCGGGCGAACAGGCGCAGACCCTCTATGCACCGCGCACAGCTATCGAACAATTTACCCGTGCACTGGAGGCTGCCCACCACTTGTCCCACACCCCTCCTCTCACGTTATACCGTGCGCGTGGGCTGGCCTACGAAACCCTGGGAGACTTTGAGCGGGCGCGTGCTGATCATGAGACCGCGCTTCAGCTGGCCCACCTGGCTGGAGATCGCCACGCGGAATGGCAGGCGCTGATCGACTTAGGCTTCTTGTGGGCGGGACGCGCTTACGCACAGACGGGGGACTATTACCAGCAGGCACTTGCGCTGGCACGCACCATGGACGATCAGGCAACCGTTGCCCACAGCCTCAACCGTCTGGGCAACTGGTACCTGAATGTTGAGCAACCTCATGAAGCGCTGCGCTGCCATCAGGAAGCGCTTGCTACATTTCAAGCATTGAACGATCGGCACGGCAAGGCTTCGACGCTGGATCTCCTGGGGATGGCGAGTTTACTGAGCGGCGATCTGATGCAAAGCGCGGTGTATTATGAGCAAGCCATCGTCCTCTTCCGTAAGCTGGACGAGCGCGAGCGTTTGCCTAACAGTCTGGCAACTCTGATGTTGTGTGGCGGCAACTATCAGAACTTGACGGTGATCCCAGCGGCGGTAGGTTTTGCCGAGTCGCTTCAGCAAGGCGAGCTCGCGTTGAAGATCGCAGGCGAGATTGGCCAGCGCTCTGATGAAGCCTACACCTTGATTCACATGGCCATATGCCTGGGGCCACGGGGTGAGTACGCACGTGCGCTGGAGGTGGCACGGCGTGGCCTTGCCATCGCTGAGGACATCGAGCATCGCCAGTGGATGGCCGCCGGACATCGGACATTGGGAGCGCTCTATCTCGATCTGCTTGCATTCTCAGAGGCACAGCAGCACCTGGAGCAATCGCTCGCTCTCGCGCAGGAGATCGGCTCACGGTACTGGACCCGCATTGCATCCGCTTTCCTTGCTCTCGTCTGTCTTGCACAACACGATGTGACGCGGGCCGAATCCCTCCTCAATGCAGCGCTGGGGTTTGATGATCCCGCCCAAACGGTCGGGCAGAGGCTCGTCTGGTATGCTCGTGCAGAACTCGCGCTTGCCCACAATGATCCACTTCTTGCCTTGCACATCACCGATCAACTGCTCGCATCCGCCGTCGGCCTCTCGAGTGAGTCGAGCATTCCTAGCCTCGCGAAATTGCGTGGGGAGGCACTCACCAAACTGAAGCAAGGAGCAGAAGCTGAAACGATCCTCCAACATGCACGAGCAACTGCGCTTAATCACGGTTTGCGACCATTACTGTGGCGCATTGACCTGACCCAGGGCAAACTTGCTCACTCCCAGCGGAGATACGACGAGGCTGAACGACGATTTGCCGAGGCCCTGGAAATGCTTGAGGAACTTGCTAGCAGCTTACCAGACGAGACATTACAACAGCACTTTCTGCAACACGCGCAGGCACTGTTCCCTCGCACACGGAAACCCTCTCCACATCGTCTTACGAAAAAAACCTTTGAGGGATTGACCCAACGCGAACGTGCTGTAGCCGCCTTGCTCGCCAGGGGCAAGTCGAATCGCGAGATTGCTGATGAGCTGGTCGTCGCACCACGCACGATTGAAACGCATGTCAGCAGTATTCTGTCAAAGCTTGACCTTACCTCACGAGCTCAGATCGCGATATGGGCTACGGAAAAAGGTCTCTCGAACGACGCGATGTAACGGCTGTGTCGCCAGGATCTTGCTCAAAATCTGCGTGTTTCTACGCATGTTCCTTCATCCTGCTCTCCACCGCTCGCGCAAAATTTCGATGTTTTCCACGATGAAAAAACGGCACTTTTCAGGCACACTAGTGGTAGCAAGAGTGCCAATCGGTTGTTGGCGCGAAGACGCGCCAGCCAGAGCGAGTGGTCACACCTCACGGCGCAAGAGCAAGAAAGGAGGTCATCAGGAGCGAGAAGCTCCACCGATTTCAAGAGGTCATTGCTACGAAGGATCATCCTTTAGGCGCACACTGATTTCCATCTGCTCTTGGCACCAATCCAGCCCGGTAACGGCGCTGCCGCGCCTACGCTTCGCGTCAACCGGGCTGATAGGAGAACGAAAAGCAGTAGTCACAAAAGGAGAAGAACACTATGACAACACAAGCAGATACAAAGAAGACCTACGTACTCGATGGCACGCTCCTGGAAGCCTGCTCATGCGGAGGGCCATGCCCCTGCTGGGTGGGCGATGATCCAGACGGTGGTCGGTGCGACTCGGTCAATGCCTACCACATTGATCGGGGACAGGTGGGGGGCGTGGATGTCTCGAACCTCTCGTTTGTCCAGGTCAATCAGATTCCCGGGAATGTCCTGGCGGGGAACTGGAGGGCCGTGTTCTACATTGATGACAAGGCAACGCCCGCGCAGCAAGAAGCCATCCTCAACGTCTTTGGTGGCAAGCTAGGGGGTCCCCTGGCTGACGTAGCGGGTCTGGTCGGCGAACGCGTGGCGGTCCACTACGTGCCAATTGAGCACCGGGTCGAAGGCGGTAAAGGGACATTGCGTGTGGGCCAGGTCGTAGAGGCGGAGATGGCTCCCTATACTGATGCCAACGGCCGACCCACCACCATCCACGATACCGTATTCAGCACGATTCCTGGTTCGCCAGCCTATCTTGCCAAGGCGTCTCATCACCGTGTGAACATTCCAGAATATGGCATGATCTGGGAGTTCAGTGGACGCAACGCCATTCAAGGCGACTTCCACTTCGAAGCGTAACATCAGACGACAAGGAAAAGGAGGTGTCCGATGCGCGTCACGGAAGTCACCAATGTGAAGGACGATGCCCAAACACGCCGTCGGGTGCCTGTCCTCTGGCCCTGGGTTCTGGTGGTCGCGGCCTGGACGATAGCGGGGCTTTCGGTTCTCACCAACCAGAGCTACCTGATTAATCATCACTACCTGCTTGAGGAGAGCCATCTCCCTGTGCTGGTGGCCCTGGTGGTGTTCCTGGCTTGCTGGCAAGTCATGACGGTGGGGATGATGCTGCCATCGAGCATGCCGATGGTCTATATGATCGTGCATGCTGGTCGGCAGCAGAGACGCCCACGTGCGATACCGGGAGTGTTCCTGGCTGGCTATGCCGTGGTCTGGACGGCGTTCGCACTCGGTGCTTTTCTGGGAGATACCCAGATCCACTGGCTCGTGCATCACTGGTTCTGGCTCGACACCCATTTCTGGATCATTGGCGCGACAACCTTCGCGGTCGCGGGTGTTTTCCAGTTCAGCCCGCTCAAGGGGCGCTGCCTCAAGCAGTGCCGCAGCCCGTTCAGCTTCTTCGTGCGCTACTATCGCAAGGGGGTAGGAGCGGCCTGGCTTCTGGGTCTACGCCACGGCGCGTTCTGCCTGGGCTGCTGCTGGGCATTGATGCTGATCATGTTTGGTCTCGGGGTGGGAAGCCTGGTGTCGATGGCTCTGCTGACCGGGGTCATGGTCGTCGAGAAGAACTATCCTGGCGGGCAGCGTCTGAGCCCGGTGATAGGGATCATCTTGCTAGGCCTTTCGGCCCTCTGGCTGGCCCATCCCGTTTGGCTCCTCAGCGGGATTGGCGTGTAAGCATCCCACTTCTACAATGGGGAAGCCTAGGGAGAGGTGTTTCGTGTAGCACATGGTGTGTAACGAAGAGGAGTATCCAGGATTGGAGGCACTTGATAAGAAACCTTTTGATCATCGAAAGGAACCCACTTTGCGCGTTTTCTGCTCTCGCGAGAGTAGGAGCGTCAGAGCTTCCGATAGGAGTGTACGGAGATGATTACTGTGGAAGACCTTTACTGTATCCCTTATATGGGTAAGAGAGGCTTGCCCGGAATGACAACGCAGTGAAACAATACAGGCACGAAAAGGAGTGAACACCTATGTTAGCGAATTATTCTATCCATGCAACGCTACCGGCAACTGATTTGGAACGAGCCAGGCGCTTCTACACCGAAAAGCTTGGCCTGACAGCGGAAAGCGAAGCGCCCGAAGGCGTCTTTTACCGCAGTGGCGACACACGCTTCCTGGTCTTTCCATCTGGCGGGACGGCCAGCGGGGCCCATACACAACTTAGCTGGACGGTTGACGATATCGAGACCGAGGTTGCCGCTCTTAAAGCAAGAGGAGTGATCTTTGAAGAGTATGATATGCCCTCCCTGAAGACTTTTAACGGTGTTGCGTTGATGGGGCCGGTCAAAATAGCCTGGATGAAAGACAGTGAGGGCAATCTCCTGAGTGTAGCGCAGTTTGTCTAGGTGGTCAGAATGAGAAAGACCCTTGCAGCACTGCACCTAATGCGCATTCTGGGGGTCTTCGCCCATCCAGACGACGAGAGCTTTTGCGCTGGAGGCACCTTTGCCAGGTACGCGGCCCTCGGCGCAGAGGTGATGGTGGTGTCGGCGACACGCGGTGAGGCGGGGCAAATCCGCAGTGCAGGGGTTGCCACTCGTCGCACCCTTGGCCAGGTGCGGGAACAGGAACTCTCTCTCGCCTGCCAGCGACTGGGTGTGCAGCACGCTGTCTGTCTGGACTATGGTGACGGCAGGCTCCAGGAGGTTGACCAGGAGGTCCTGATCAGCAGGATCGTCGAGATTATCCGCAACTTCCGACCCGAGGCGGTGATTACCTTTGGGCCTGATGGCGGCTATGGACATCCCGACCATATTGCCATCAGCGCCGCGACCACCGCCGCGTGTGTGCGAAGTGGCAATGGCCATCACTCGCCTTCGCAACTCGCCGCGGGCCTGGCGCCATACCGGCCAGCTCAACTGTGGTACAGCCACTTCCCGCAGAAGCGTCAGTTGCTGCTTGAGCAGCTCGCGCACTGGCTCGTCCAAACCAGGACGAGCTTTCAGGGCACCTCGGAGTTTGCCTATGCACTTTTGCTGCTCTGCGAGGAAGCGACCTTACTGCACTATAGCCGCGATCATGTTGACATCACCTGGTATCCTGCTGGCTTCTCGATCGTCGAGCAAGGCGAACGAGCCAACAGCCTGTACTTGCTCCTCTCTGGGACAGCCCAGGTGATTCGAGACGGCGGTGATGGGACGCAACAGGTCCTGGCACATCTGAAACCCGGGGCCTTCTTTGGGGAAGAGGGGCTGGCCTCTCGGCAAACATGCAACGCCCATGTAATTGCTGAGCAGAACGTGACCTGCCTGGTCCTCTCGCCAGAAGCGCCAACGGCCTTCCTGAGACGAGGAGAAGACGCGCACTTCTCCAGTTCCTCAGGAGGCGAGGAACAGGACATGGAGCAGGTGCTGAACGATACCACCTGCATCAAGGTGGATCACTATCTCCGACACAAGGTTGAGGCGATTGCCGCCCATCGTTCGCAGTTTCCGATCCAACCGGACCTGTTGCCGCTTGTGATCTTGCAGGCGCTGATGGGGCAGGAGTACTTCGTGCCGGTCTCTCTCGTCTCCGAGGTTGAACCCGAATTCCTCGCATTGCAGGAGGCATCATGAACGAACCAGGATTTTACAAGGGACGACACTTGAAGACGTACGATTATATCGTGATTGGTGCCGGATCGGCGGGGTGCGTGCTCGCAAACCGGCTGACTGAGACATCTGACGCACAGGTCTTGTTGCTAGAGGCCGGTGGGGTGGATGAGAATCCGAACATCCACGATCCTGCTGGTCTGTTTGCGTTGCGGGGAGGCGAAGAGGACTGGGCCTATGCTACTGCTCCACAGAAGTATGCCGCCAATCGGGCGCTGCGCTGGCCGCGAGGAAAAGTGCTCGGCGGGAGCAGTTCACTCAACGGCATGATCTACGTTCGTGGGCACCGCACGGACTATGATCATTGGGCCTATCTGGGAAATGCCGGGTGGGATTATGAAAGCCTCCTGCCATACTTTAAGCGCTCCGAAGACTTCGATCGAGGCGAATCCCGGTATCATGGACAGGGAGGTCCCTTGCACGTGCTTTCACAGTTTGAGCCGCATCCTGTCAACAAGGCGATGATCGCGGCTGCTGTTGAAAAGAGCTATCCCCATCGGGACGACTTCAATGCTGGCGCCGACGAGATCTACGGCGTCGGTCTCTGCCACCTGACCATCAAGGACGGCAAGCGTCAGAGCGCAGCCAGCACGTTTCTGAAGCCAGCGCTCGCACGTTCCAACCTCACCGTACTGACTCGTGCATTGGCGCGGCGACTGCTGTTCGATGGGACGCGCTGCATTGGCGTGGAGTACACCCGGTCTGGTGATCTCAAGCAGGCGCATGCTATGACAGAAGTCATCGTCAGCGGCGGAACAGTGGAATCCCCGAAGCTGTTGCTGCTCTCAGGCATCGGGTCGGCAGAACAGCTTCGTCACCTCGGGCTGGATGTCCTCGTCGATCTGCCAGGAGTCGGCCAGAATCTGCATGATCACACACTTGCGCCCGTCATCTACGCAGCGAAGCAGAGCGTGCCGCCACCTGTGCCCGGTCTCCAATTCATGCACAGCCAATTGTTCTGGTCGAGCGACAACAGGCTCCCCAGTCCAGACCTCCAGCCGCTGTGTTTCCATGTTCCATTCTATGTGCCAGGCATGTCTGGACCGGCAGAGGGATACACGCTGATGGCAGGACACATTCGCCCGGCAAGCCGGGGCTTCCTGCGGATTACCTCGGCTGATCCATCGGTTCCGCTGGAGATTAATCCCAACTACCTCTCGGTGCAGTCCGACGTGAAAGCCCTTGTGCAGGCACTGGAAATGTGCCGTGAGATTGGTGCGGCCAAGGCTCTGGACGAATGGAACGGTGGTGAACTCTATCCTGGCCCAGACGCTGTCAATAAAACAGAGCTCGAATGCTATGTCAGGCAGTCCCTTATCACGTACCATCACCAGGTAGGGACCTGCAAGATGGGCGTGGACGCGATGGCCGTAGTGGACCCCACCTTGCGTGTCTACGGTGTGGAGGGACTTCGTGTGGTCGATGCCTCGATCATGCCGAGTGTGACATCGGGGAACACCAATGCGCCAGCCATCATGATCGGCGAAAAGGCAGCCGATATGATCAAGGCGACAAGTTAGGCATAAAAGTTCATGCAGTTTCAACGTGAGTGTTGTGCGTCTTTCAAGCCTCAAACCCAAGTGCTCGCAGAGCATCACGCCAACCCGCTCTTGTTTCTGGCGTGCACATAAGGTGAGGATCGAGCAGAATACCCTGTGTGTCCCATGCCGGACGCTTCTAGCAACTCGTTTGGGTTCCAGAGGCGGAGCTTAGCCAATAGAGCGCCTGCTGTGTGCGCGTGGGTCTTAGCGTATGTTTTTCCCGAAAAAATGATGCTGCTGGCGAATCCTCCTAGACGTATGTACACGTGCAATCAACATTTGCTACGATAGCAGAAAATATCGGAAGAGAACCTTCTGCCACAAGGAGATGTTGTATGTCATTGCATCCTCAAGCGTTCTGCGCTGTCCCAGAAGAAACTGTTCGTGTCGCTCGTGCAGCCTATCCAAAGGGAAATGTGTACCTCCAGGTCCGGGATGAACTCGGAACGATCTATACTGATCAATCCTTTGCTGAGTTGTTTCCAAAGTGTGGACAGCCAGCAGAAGCCCCCTGGCGATTACTTTTGGTGAGCCTTATGCAATTTGCAGAGGGGCTTTCAGATCGGCAAGCTGCTGATGCCGTGCGAGGACGACTCGACTGGAAATACATGTTGGGCTTAGAACTCACCGATCCAGGTTTTGACGCCTCGGTGCTCTGCGAATTTCGTGCTCGTTTGTTGGAAGGGCAGACAGAACAACAGATAATGCAGCCACTGCTGGATATTGCCAGCAAGCTTGGATGGCTCAAAGAGCGTGGAAAGCAACGAACTGACTCAACGCATGTATTTGGAGCTATGCGCACGCTCAATCGGCTGGAGACAGTGGGAGAAACGATGCGAGCGACGCTGAATGTCTTGGCGACCGTTGCTCCCGAGTGGCTTTGTAACGTCCTTTCACCTGACTGGTTTGACCGCTACGAAAAACGGTTTGAGGCGTACCGCTTGCCAAAAGGCAAAGTCGAGCGACAACGGTATGCCGAACAGGTGGGAGCAGATGGGTTCCATTTACTTCAAGCACTCGATAGTGAGGCCGCCCCATCATGGTTACGAGAAGTCCCCATGGTTCAAACGCTCCGGCAGGTGTGGGTGCAACAGTATTATGCAGCCGAAGGCCCAGTCCAATGGCGAGCCGAGGAGGATCTTGCCCCAAGTGCTTTGTTGATCAACTCGCCCTACGATGTTGATGCCCGTTTCAGCATCAAGCGTGATATTTTGTGGGCCGGATATAAAGTTCATTTGACGGAGACCTGTGATGACGAGACTCCGCATCTGATCACCCATGTCGAAACCACACCCGCGACGACCTATGACGGGGCGGTGGTGGAAACCATTCATACTGCTCTCGCGGAGAAAGGATTGCTCCCTCAGGAACATGTGGTCGATTCAGGATATCTGGATGCAGAAGTGTTGGTACAAAGCCAGGATCAGCATGCAATTACGCTCATTGGCCCAGTTGCCGTTGACACGAGCTGGCAAGCCAAAGCGGAACAAGGATTTGCTGTCACACACTTTACGATTGACTGGCAACAGCGACACGTGACGTGTCCGATTGGCAAAGATAGCCGCCTGTGGATCAACACACATGATCGTCATGGCAAAGATGTCATCCATATCAAGTTCGACCCAGCAGATTGTCAGGCCTGTCCTTGTCGTACCCTCTGTACCAAAGCGAAGTCAGGAGCACGCATGCTCACTTTACGCCCACAGCATCAGCACTATCTCGCATTACAGAAGGCACGGGAGCGACAAACCACCACGACCTTCAAAGAGGAATACGCCAGACGCGCCGGGATAGAAGGAACGATTGCGCAAGGCGTCCATGCTTTTGACCTTCGCCGTTCACGCTACATCGGGCTACCAAAGACGAGATTACAGCACCTCATGATTGCCTCATCGCTCAATCTGATTCGTATAGGAGCCTGGCTCATGGAGAAGCCTCGTGCCCATACTCGTGTCTCTCGTTTCGGACGATTAGCAGTTTTTGAGCAGCCTGCGGCTTGACACCATTGAGAGGACTGAGGAGGATTCGCCAGCAGCATCAAAAATATGGTGACCCCCATAAGGCTCTCCGAATCTCTGCTCAGCGTTTTTCAGAGTAGACATGTGGCGTCCGATTTTCCCGGCTTTGCTTCTTGTATGCTTTACAGCGGTATTTCTGTTTTCCGTTGGGTGCTCGATCGTTCCGCGCCAATCGGTCACTTCCGCAATGGGGACAAGAGACAGTGATCGTTACCTTGGAACCTTCCACCTCTCTAGCCATTTTTATTCTTACTCTACCTCTGCATTCCCTTTTTGACCACTACCTTCTCACGTCCTACCCAGCATGCAGCAGTATGTGATCAATCGCTAGAATACTGCTCTGGGGAATAGGAAAAAAATGGAAAGAATGAGGTGCACGTGTTGTAAGCGATCTGGTTCCTGTCAACTTTCCTGTCAAAGCTGTATTTCCCCACAAGCAAAAGAAGCCTCAAGCAGCTTGTAGCCTCACTTGAGCTATGGTGGGGTTCGAATGAAATCTTCGGCATGCCGAAGGGGGGACTCGGCATCGACTGTCCATGGCAGTTCGTGGCCGTCCTCCCAGTGGCTCCTGGAGCGGGGTCTCGTTCGCCGACGTCCGTGATTGTACGCTGAAGTCTGTCGGCGTTCCTGTCAAATTTCCTGTCAAAAGAACTGGATTGTACCCTACACATGGATGAAAAGGGAGGTATCTCGCAGTCGTTTCATCCTGAGAGTAAAGCAGCCGCAACATCTCTTTTTCTTTTCCATGTGGGTTGCTCGTAGGAGCGCAAGTAGAAAATGAATACCTTGTGATACTACTCGCCCACCCCGATCAACTGTCGAAGAAGAGCGCGTGAGGTAGGAAGTAGTGGTATCTGTGAGGCTCTCAAAGTGCCTGTTTTGCGAACAGATGAACGAAGTAGCTACTACAACCAGATCACTCAATCTATCCCATCATAATTTAGAGCCTCACGACGTTTGCGTTCTGAAGAACAATAGCACTGACTCGCTCTAACAGGTGTCCGATCCAGCTTAATCATTGTGGTAATGCATTTCCCCTTTCACGATATGCCGATAGAGGATACCTGAACAGGCCAGGTGCTCTAATGCCTGTACTGCTGCCATCCTCTCCTTGCGCCCCGCGGTTTGTCGGTGTGGGGGAAGAAACTGGTCCACTACATCAGACGCTGTGATGTTTATGAGCGCAGAAGGGGAATCAGACAGTGCCTGTCGTATAGCGGCTTCATACCAGGCGACGAGGTCACGTGGATGCGCTGACCGCGGTTCTGTCACTACCAGGACCGGACAGGATGCCTGGCGCAGAACGCATTGCGAGGTGCTGCCCATGAACACACGCCGAAGTCGCTGCCCAAAAGCGTGTCCTCGGCTCCCGACAATGAGACAATCGATTCGTTGCTGGCTAACCACGCTCACCAGTTCCTCGGCAGGAGAGCCTACCCGGATCAGTGTCTCGATGTGCGAGCGAGTTATCCCGTGTTCTTGTAAGCTGGCACTGGCCAGCTGCAACGCCTTCATCGCCTGCTTGCGCTGTGCGCTCGTCGGCGGCAGCGGCACCGGCGGCGTATACCTTCCTCCCCCATAGGGAACGGGGATCACGGTGAGCAGCAGAAAGCCCACATGCACCGAGTATGGCGCAAAGAACTCGCCGGCTGTGTCCAGTGCATGCCTGGTCGCGGCGGTAAGAGGAGCGTCAATTCCCACGAGAAGGCGTCTCGTGGGCGCATATCCCGAGTCCCGCCATAGGAAATGCTCACTATTGAAATTCAGCATCGCTCCTTCCCTCTCCTTCTGTTTATCCCTTCTCTGGGTACGCATGATGATTGGCAATTTTTCTCTTCTTCCTGGCACCAAGAAAAACACCGGGGTCGATCAATTTCAGATGTCCTCCTGTCCATCACGTTGCGGCGCAATCGGACAAGACACCTCCAACCGACCAGACTTCCCGGTGTTCCCATAAGCATATTTTAGATTTCTTGTGATAGTATAACATGATTCTTTCATGAAGGAAAGTTGATTATTCCTTGTAAAAGTGGGCTGCTACCGATTGTTTTTGGGAGGGCGGGTATGCTATACTTCTGGAAAAGAAGAAGTCTCTCAATACATCGTGAGGAGCACCGGGAAGTCTGGTCGGTCTGAGGAGTCGCATGTCCGTTTTTTACAGAGAAAGACGGGCATCAGACATCAGGCCAGCAGGTTGAAGCCGGTGCTTTTCTTCTTCTGTGGAAGAACTGCGACAACAGCAGTAGAACATGGAGAAGAAAGTGCTCAATTCCATCTACCTAAAGGAGGGTATCATGGATCGATTTGTGGCAGCAGCTATCAGCATACTGTTCGGCCTTTACTGTGTGGTTTGGGCTATTGTAGCTTCATCTTACCCTGCAACACTACGTTTTGGTGGGGCTTTCTTAGGTGTGCTCCTCCTCCTCCTGGCTTTCGTGTATCTTCTCATGTTTCGTCCCCATGAGCAAGAGGAGAGGACGAGTTCCGATCAGGCAGGATGAGCTTTATTTCGTTCTATCTGGTTCCTCTTCCTGGCCGCAAAGGGCCAAATAGCGGACAAAAGACATACCTCATTGCTTGAGCGTGCAGCACTACATGGTGGCTGAAGCGTGTAAAGGTTTTGTTCCTCTGGTGACTTCCAGACAGAGAGTTGATCGGCCCGATAGAGAGGACCATTATTAGAATTGGAAATGAAGCTCACTCTTCTCAATACCCTCTCCCTGTTTCCTGTTGCACTTGCCCTCTTTCTCATCTCGTTGCTGATTGTGATGGTGACTGCCGTATGGTTTACGCGCAGACTTGAAGCGCTCTGCGAAATGCTTGGCCTCTCGATCGGTATGCTGAGTCTGCTCAGTGCAATTGGGGCCAATATC
>Ga0208324_1000486_pt1 | contig 18067 bp, 15 predicted proteins | sample Sb_taG_2_FD_187707 | JGI IMG/M metagenome (GOLD analysis project Ga0208324, IMG submission 187707) | Peat soil microbial communities from Weissenstadt, Germany - Sb_50d_5_LS metaG (SPAdes) (version 2) | ecosystem: Environmental > Terrestrial > Soil > Wetlands > Peat | place: Germany... | reverse complement strand
CGGCGGACGCGGGTCCCGGGTATCAGGTCCGATTCAAGGAGCGCAGGATGAGCAAGCCCTTCAAGGGAACGATCAGCATCGATATCCGGGACTCGGTGCCCGACTGGGAGCCGTTCGAGCCGCCCACCGCGCCGGACGGGGCGCCGAACGTCCTCTACATCGTGCTGGACGATGTCGGGTTCTCGGCCATGTCGTGTTACGGCGGCCCGATCGAGACGCCGAACATCGACCGGATCGCGAACAGCGGGATCCGCTACACGCAGTGGCACACGACGGCGCTGTGCTCGCCGACCCGGTCCTGCCTGCTCACCGGGCGCAACCACACGCGCAACTCGATGGCCTGCATCACCGAGGCCGCGATCGGGTTCCCGAACGCGAGCGGGACGATCCCGCCGGAGAACGGCATGATCTCCGAGATCCTCGGCGAGCGGGGCTGGAACACCTACATGACGGGCAAGTGGCACCTGTGCCCGACCGTGGAGATGAACGTCGCCTCGACGCGGCGGAACTGGCCGAGCGGCCGGGGGTTCGAGCGCTGGTACGGGTTCCTGGGCGCCGAGACCAACCAGTGGTACCCGGACCTGGTCTACGACAACCACCCGGTGGACCAGCCGAAGTCTCCGGAGGAGGGTTACCACCTCACCGAGGACCTCACCGACAAGGCGATGGAGTTCATCAAGGACGCGAAGTCGGTCGCACCCGACAAGCCGTTCTTCCTGTACTACGCGCCAGGGGCGGCACATGCGCCGCACCACGTCCCGAAGGAATGGGCCGATAAGTTCAAGGGCCGCTTCGACATGGGCTATGAGGCGATGCGGGAGCAGACGCTGGCCCGGCAGAAGCAGATGGGCATCGTCCCGGCCGACACCGAGCTGCCACCTGTCAACCCGATCGGCACCCCGGAGACCCGCAAGGGACCCAAGGGCCAGCCGTTCCCGCCGCTCGACGTCACCCGGCCGTGGGATTCGCTCTCCGCCGACGAGAAGCGGCTGTTCGCGCGGATGGCCGAGGTCTACGCGGGTTTCCTGGCGCACGCCGACCATCACATCGGACGGCTGCTGGACTACCTGGAGGAGTTCGGACTACGCGAGAACACGATGGTGATCGTGGTGTCGGACAACGGGGCCAGCGGCGAGGGCGGCCCCGACGGGTCGGTCAACGAGATGTTGTTCGCAAACGGCATCCCCGACAATATCCAGTCGAACCTGGCCATGATCGACGAGCTCGGCGGGACCAAGACCTACAACCACTACCCGAACGGCTGGGCGATGGCGTTCAACACGCCATTCAAGATGTGGAAGCGGTACGAGTTCAACGGTGGCACCGCCGACCCGTGCATCATCTCCTGGCCCTCGACCACAACCGGCAATGGCGAGATCAGGCACCAGTATCACCACGCGATCGACATCGTGCCCACCATCCTCGACGTTCTCGGCGTCGAGGCGCCGGAAACGATCAAGGGGCACGTGCAGAGCCACTTTGACGGTGTCAGCATGCGCTACAGCGTCGCCGACCCGTCCGCGCCGTCAGCCCGCAGGACGCAGTTCTACTCCATGCTCGGCTCACGCGGGATCTGGCATGACGGCTGGAAGGCGGTCACCACCCACCCGACGCTCAGCGGCTGGAGCGACTTCAACGACGACACCTGGGAGCTGTACCACACCGATGTCGACCGGGCCGAGCTGCACGACCTGGCGGCCGAGCATCCGGAGAAGGTGCGGGAGCTGGTCAACCTGTGGTTCGCCCAGGCCGGCGAGAATGACGCCTTCCCGCTGGATGACCGGTCTCCCCTAGAGATCATTATCACGCCGCGCCCACAGCTGGCCGCGCCGCGTAACCGCTACACCTACTTCCCCGACACCGCGGAGGTACCGGAGGCGCAGGCGGTGAACGTCCGCAACCGGTCTTTCGCGATCGGGGCGCTGGTGGACATCCCTGCCCCGGGAGCGGAAGGCGTGCTGTTCGCACACGGGTCGCGGTTCGGCGGCCATGCCCTGTACGTGAAGGACAACCGGCTGCACTACGTCAACAACTTCGTCGGCATGGCGGAGCAGAAGATCGACAGCACCCAGGACCTGCCCACCGGGGAGAACCTGATCCTGTCGGCCTCTTTCGACAAGGACGGTGAGGACCCGCCCCACGTGTCCACCGGAATCTTGTCCCTGTACCACGGGGACAAGAAGGTCGGCGAGGGCCGGATCAGGACCCAGCCGGGCATGTTCATGCTCGCGGGCGAGGGCCTGTGCGTGGGCCGTGACAGCGGTGAGGCCGTCACCAGCGACTACCCGAACGGATCGCCGCACCGTTTCACCGGCGGCACGATCAAGCGGGTCGCTGTCGACGTCAGCGGCGATCCATACGTCGACCTCGAACGCGAGGCTCAGGCCATGCTGGCCCGCGAATAGGCACGCGGCGCCGGATGAACCATCCCACCGAGACCCCCGGCCCGGTCCTGACCGTGCCGGGGGCTCCGCTGGCCTTCCACGTGATGGCCAAGCCCACCGGCGCGGTCTGCAACCTGGACTGCGAGTACTGCTTCTTCTTGTCCAAGGAGATGCTGTACCCGGGCAGCCGGTTCCGGATGGCCGAGGACCTGCAGGAGGCCTATATCCGCCAGCTGCTCGAGGGCCACGCCCGGTCCCCCGAGGTGGTGGTCGCCTGGCAGGGCGGCGAGCCCACGATGATGGGCCTGGATTTCTTCCGGCGGTCTATCGAGCTGGAACGCAAGTACGCCGCACCGGGCCAGCGGATCCTCAACACGATCCAGACGAACGGCACCCTGCTCGACGACGAGTGGGGCGCGTTCCTGAAGGAGAACGAATTTCTGGTCGGGATCTCGATCGACGGGCCGCGGGCGATGCACGACGCCTACCGGGTGGACAAGGGAGGCAAGCCGACGTTCGACCGGGTGATGCGGGGCCTGGATGTCCTGCGGCGCCACGACGTGGACTGGAACGTGCTGACCACCATCCACGCGGTCAACGGCGACCACGGCCGCCAGGTGTACGCGTTCTTGCGCGATGAGCTGGGCGCGAGGTTCATCCAGTTCATTCCCATCATCGAACGCGCGACCGAGCAGAGCCTGCCGATCGCCGACTCCGGCTGGGGTGGCGGGGTGAAGGGCCGCCCGCTCTACACGCAGGAAGGGAACCTGGTCACCCACCGCTCGGTCGGGCCGCAGCAATACGGGCGCTTCATGATCGACGTGTTCGAGGAGTGGGTCCGGCGCGACATCGGCACCGTCTACGTGCAGATGTTCGACACCGCGCTCGCGAACTTCTACGGCGAGCCCGGCGGGATGTGCGTGCACGCGAAGACGTGCGGGCAGCAGCTGGCCATCGAGCATAACGGTGACCTTTATTCGTGCGACCACTACGTGGAGCCGGGCTACCTGCTCGGCAACATCGGCGACCGGCACATGCTGGAACTTGTGGCCTCCCCCAGGCAGCGCAAGTTCGGGCAGGACAAGTTCGACACGTTGACCCAGTTCTGCCTGGACTGCGACGTGCGCTTTGCCTGCAACGGAGGCTGTCCCAAGGACCGGTTCGCCGTCTCCGGATACGGCGAACCGGGCCAGCATTACCTGTGCCCTGGCTACAAGGCGTTCTTCCACCACGTCGAGGTGCCGATGGCCACAATGTCCGGGTTGCTGCGGGCGAACCGGGCCCCGGCGGAGCTTATGCGGTCCTACGCAGCCCAGGACGCGCGGCGCGGCCGCAACGCACCCTGCAGCTGCGGCGGCGGCCGCAAATGGAAACGCTGCCATGGCGCGCCCCCGGACCCGTCGACAGGCACGCCCGCCACCGCCCGAGGCGGGTAGGCGGTGCAGGCGATCGGCGCGTCGCTGGGGGCTGTCGGCCAGTGGCTACGCTCCGTTCGGCCCGAGCGGTCAAACCTGCGCGCGGACTTGCTTGCTGGGCTGCCGGACGCGATCAGCAGCGTGCCCGACGGAATGGCGGCCGCGGTCCTGGCCGGCGTCAACCCGGTGCAGGGCCTGTACGCGAGCTTTGCGGGGCCGGTTGTCGGCGGCCTGAGTTCCAACACCCGCCTGATGATGATCACGACCACGTCGGCCGCGGCGCTGGCGGCCGGGTCGGCGTTGCAGGGCGTGCCTCCGGACGACCGGCCCGCGGCGATCCCGCTGCTGGTGATCATGGTCGGCATCGTGCTGGTCGCCGCCGGCATCGCGCGCCTGGGCCGGTACACGCGGTTCGTCTCGTACTCGGTGATGATCGGCTTCCTGACCGGCGTCGCGGTCAACATCGTGTGCGGCCAGATCTCGGACCTGACCGGCGCCCCCGCGCACGGCGAGTTCCCGCTGGCCAAGGCGGTCAGCATCATCAGCCACCCAAGCAGCATCAACCTGGCGTCCTTGCTCACCGGCCTGGCCGCGCTGGTGATCCTGTTCGTGCTCGTGCGGACGCCTGCGGCCACCTTCAGCACGCTTATTGCCCTGCTGATCCCGACCGTCGTGGTCGTGCTCGCGGGCGCCGACAGCGTGGCCCGGGTCGGGGACGTCGGCGGCATCCCGCGCGGCATCCCGATCCCGCAGCTGCCGAACTTCCATTTCATGTCGTTCAGCCTGGTCACGGGGGCGTTCGCGATCGCTGCCATCGTCCTCGTCCAGGGCGCCGGGGTCGCCGAGGCCGCGCCGAACACCGACGGTTCCCAGCCGAACCCGAACCAGGACATCATCGCGCAGGGGGCAGGTAACCTGGCTTCGAGCTTCTTCCGCGGCATGGCGGTGGGCGGCTCGGTCGGGCAGACCGCTCTCAACATGAGCGTCGGCGCCCGGACCCGGTGGGCGGCGATCTGGTCAGGTATCTGGATGCTGGTGATCCTGGCGATCTTCTCCGGTCTGGTCGCTAAGATCGCGATGCCGACGCTCGGCGCGATACTCATCTTCGCGGCCATCGGCTCGCTGCGGCTAGGGGAGATCGCGTCCATCCTGCGTACCGGGCGTATCTCGCAAGTCGCGGTGATCACCACGTTCGCCGCCACGCTCTTCCTGCCGGTCGCCGCCGCGGTCGGCATCGGGGTGGCCCTGTCGCTGCTGCTCCAGCTCAACCAGGGAGCCATGGACCTCACCGTGGTCGAGCTCATCCCGCTCGACGGCGGCCGTTTCGAAGAGCGGCCGTCCCCGGCCACCCTGACCAGCAATCACGTGACGATCCTCGACGTGTACGGCAGCCTGCTCTACGCCGGCGCCAGGACCCTGGAGGCCCACCTCCCCGATCCGGGCGAGGCCCGTTCCCCGGTAGTCGTGCTGCGGCTGCGGCGGCGCACGTCACTGGGGGCAACCTTCGTGAAGGTGATGGCCGGCTACGCCGAGCGCCTCGCCGCGGCCGATGGCCGCCTCTACCTGAGCGGCCTCGAGCCCGACGTCACGCAGCAACTCCGCCGCACCGGGCATCTCGGCGGGCAGATGCATGCCTTCGAGGCCGACCCGGTCGTCGGTGCGTCAACCATGGCGGCCTACCTTGACGCCGAGGCCTGGCTCGTCAAGAAGCACGGCGAATGAGCGGACCCCGCCTGTGGCCCGAGGCTCACAGGCGGGGTCCAGCACCGCCTTTATCAGCGGCGGCGGGAAACGCGCCGGGCGGTGCGCCTTCCGGTGCGGCGGGCGACTCTGCGGCCTCCGAACATTTCATGCCTCCGGGTAGTAGTGCTGGCTGACTGTCATTGCTGGCTGACTGTCATTGATTGCTGGCCGCGCCAGAGGTTTCCAGGTCGTGCAGGGTCTTCGCTTCGTCGGCCTCCATCAGCCCGATCTCGACCAGATCGAGCGGGCTGATGAAGCCGTCGCTGATGCGGAACCCGCCGGCCCGGGCGATGGCGTCCCTGAGCGGGACGGCCCAGTGGTGTTCCAGCAGGATGAGCGCGGCGGCGGAGTTGTTCGGGATCTCCTCGAGGACATCCCAGCCCTCCTCCTCGGTGAACACGTGCACGCCACCTGCGGCGGCGACCTCCTCGGCGCCCGCGACCGCGCCCGCCTCGGCCCCTTCCTCGCCCTCGATGCCGAGGCCGATAAGGGCCCCGATCTTGCTGCCAAGCTCAATGGCCTCGCGCTCGGACAGGTTGCTGAGGTGCTCCACCTCCAGCTCGCCCTCGGTGCTCTTGTAGACGACCAGCGAGTCGATGATGCGGATCGTGTCGCTCGCGCGGAGTCGTTCGAGTTCGGCGATGATCTCGCCGTGGAAGTCTGGATTCTTGAAGCCCAGAACTATGAGCTGGACAGGCCCAATCGCCATTGTTTACGCCTCTTTCATCCGATCCGGTCTCTACCCGCCAGCATCCAGGCCCGGCAGGCAGCCGCGCGTCACCCGGCCAGGGTGAGACGGCGCGGGTGCTTACTGGGGCAGTTCGCCGCCTTGGGCCGCGTCCAATGACCGGGCTGGCGAACAACCCGAGCGGTGCGACCGTCGGACCGCCGGGATGGCGGCGTTGTGGCCGATGCTTCGGTGGTGGCGTGTGCTATGGAATTCTGCCGGGAATTTCGTTCAAAGCGTCTCCGTCGGTGAACTCTGAGTGTCTTCACGGTGAACACATTGGAAAGCATGCCGCATCACCCGCCACGGTGGAGGCCCGGATATCACCCGGCGGGGGCGACGAGCCGACCCCCGGCCCGGGTTAGGAAGGCAGTGAGCTTTCTGCGATCGGAGGACGGACATGGGCGCCGAGCGTGAGCGCGTTACACAATTTGGCCGGCTGGAGGATGGGCTGCGCCAGCAGGGCACCGATTGGTACCGGTGGGGACCCTACGTGAGCGAGCGGCAGTGGGGCACGGTCCGGGAGGACTACAGCGCCGACGGCAACGCATGGGATTACCTGCCGCACGACCACGCCCGGTCACGGGCCTACCGGTGGGGTGAGGACGGCCTGGCCGGGTTCTGCGACATCGAGCAGCGGCTGTGCCTGGGCCTGGCGCTGTGGAACGGGCGGGATCCGATCTTGAAGGAGCGGGCGTTCGGGCTGACCGGCCCGCAGGGCAACCACGGCGAGGACGTCAAGGAGTACTGGTGGTACCTGGACGCGGTGCCCAGCCACGCCTGGAACCGGTGGCGCTACCACTACCCGCAGGGCGCGTTCCCCTACCAGGACCTGATCGACACCAACGCCGGCCGGAGCCGGTACCAGCCCGAGTACGAGCTGCTCGACACCGGCGCGTTCGACGGCGACCGGTACTGGATCACCGAGGTGCACTACGCCAAGGCCAGCCCGGATGACCTGCTGATGGCCATCCAGGTCACCAACGCCGGCCCGGAGGCCGACACCATCCACGTGCTTCCCACCGCCTGGTTCCGCAACACCTGGTCCTGGGGTGATGACGAGCCCCGGCCGGCCCTGCGGGCCTCCGGTGACCGGTCGGTCACCATCGACCACCCGTTCCTGGGCACCCTGGAGCTGATCGCCGCCACGGCACCTGACGGCGCCGGCCCGCAGCTGCTGTTCTGCGAGAACGAGACGAACCTGGCCCGGCTGTACGGCGCCGAGCCGGTCACGCCGTATCCCAAGGACGGCATCAACGACCACGTGATCCACGGCGCGGCCACGGTCAACCCGGTCGGCGAGGGCACCAAGTGCGCGTTCTGGTACCAGGTCAGGGTGCAGCCCGGGCAGACCGCCGAGCTCCGGCTCCGGCTGCGGCCCGCCGCCAGCGGGAAGCAACGCCCCAAGGCGCAGGCGGACCCGCTCGGCGCCGAGTTCGATCAGGTGATGGCCCAGCGCAAGGCCGAGGCGGATGAGTTCTACGCCGAGCTGACGCCAGCGACCGCGAGCGCGGATGAGGCGCTGGTGCTGCGGCAGGCGTCCGCGGGCATGCTGTGGAGCAAGCAGCTGTTCTACTACGACGTCGCCCGCTGGCTGGACGGCGACCCGACCCAGCCCGAACCGCCCGGGGTGCGCAAGACCGGGCGGAATTCCCGGTGGCGGAACTTCGACGGGTTCGACATCATCTCGATGCCGGACAAGTGGGAGTATCCCTGGTTCGCCGCCTGGGACCTGGCCTTCCACACCGTCACCCTGGCGCACCTGGACCCGGCCTTCGCCAAGTACCAGCTGATCATGATCTGCCGGGAGTGGTTCCAGCACCCGCAGGGGGCGCTGCCGGCGTATGAGTGGGACTTCGGCGACGTCAACCCGCCGGTGCACGCGTGGGCGGCGCTGCAGGTCTGGGCCATCGACGGCGGCCGCGACATCGATTTCCTGTCCCGGGTCTTCGACAAGCTGCTGGTCAACTTCACCTGGTGGGTCAACCGCGAGGACGCCAACGGCAACAACGTCTTCGAGGGCGGCTTCCTGGGCCTGGACAACATCGGCCCGATCGACCGGTCCCACCTGCCGGCCGACTACACGCTGGAGCAGTCCGATGCCACCGGCTGGATGGGCTCCTACGCGCTGTCGCTGGGCGTTATCGCGGCCGTCCTGACCTGGTCCGGCCGCCGCCAGGCGCAGGATCTGGTGCTGAAGTTCCTGGAGCATTTCGCGGGCATCCGCAACGCCCTGGACCAGCAGGGCCTATGGGACGACACCGACGGGCTGTTCTACGACCGGCTGGTCACCCCCTCCGGCTACAGCGTCCCGGTCAAGACCCATTCCATGGTCGGGATCATCCCGGCGCTGGCAGCGGGGGTCATCGACGGCGACATGCTGAACAACGCGCTGACCATGAACAAGAATTTCACGCGTTTCCTGCAGAAAGAGGTCGGGGACGTGCAGAAGCTGGCCGAGCACCCGCAGCTGCGCGGCGAGGCGGACGGCCAGCGGCTGCTGCTGTCGGTGGCCCGGCCGGCCCAGCTGGAGCGGCTGTTCGCCAAGCTGTTCGACGAGAACGAGTTCCTGTCCCCGCACGGGCTGCGCGCGCTGTCGGCCTACCACCGGGATCATCCCTACCAGTTCGACGCCGAGGGCTACCAGTCCTCCATCGACTATGAGCCGGCCGAGTCGACCACCTCGATGTTCGGCGGCAACTCCAACTGGCGCGGCCCGATCTGGATGCCGGTCAACTACCTGGTGGTCGAATCCCTCGAGCGCTACTACCGGTTCTACGGCGGTGACTTCGAGGTCGAGTACCCGACCGGCTCCGGGAAGCGGCTCACCCTGGACCGGGTCGTCGCCGACCTGCAGGACCGGCTGATCTCGCTGTTCACCCGGGACGCTAACGGGCGGCGGGCCTGCTTCGGCGGGACCGAGATCATGCAGACCGATCCGGCCTGGAAGGACAACCTGATCTTCAGCGAGTACTTCCACGGCGACAACGGCGCCGCGATCGGCGCCTTCCACCAGACCGGGTGGACCGGCCTGATCGCCGACGTGATCGTGCGCCGCCACGGCGGGGTCCGAGCACTCGGAGACGTCCTTCGCGACGTAGCAGAAAAGGCCCAGCCATGACCACCAGCCAGACCACCACCGCGGCCGGCGCGGTCCCCGCCCCCCGAGCTGCCCCGAATGGCCGCCCCGCCGCGCTGCCCGGCCGCCTGTTCCCGCTGGGCGCCACGCCCGGCGAGCACCTGGGCATCGCGGGCACGAACTTCGCGATCGCCTCCAGCGTTGCCACCAGCGTCACCTTGTGCCTGTTCGATAAGACCGGCACCGAAACCCAGATCCCGCTGGCCGAAAACGACGCCGACATCTGGCATGCGTTCGTGCCCGGCATCGGCCCGGGGCAGTCCTACGGGTACCGCGTCGGCGGCCCCTGGGACCCGGCCCAGGGCCTGCGGTGCAACCCGGTCAAGCTGCTGCTCGATCCCTACGCCAGGGCGATCAGCGGAACGGTCTCGTTCGGCCCGGAGGTGCTCGGCCAGGACGCGGCCGACCTCAGCAAGCCGAGCACCCTGGACTCCGCCGGGCACGTGCCCCGGAGCCTGGTCGTGGACCCGCAGTTCGGCTGGCAGGACGATAAGCGCCCCTGGTACCGCTACGCGGACACTGTCCTGTACGAGATCCACGTCAAGGGCTTTACCATGCGCCACCCGGACATCCCGCCCGAGCTGCGCGGTACCTACGCCGGGCTGGGCCACCAGGCCGCCATCGCGTACCTGCGTGACCTCGGCGTCACCACCGTCGAGCTGCTGCCGGTGCACCAGAACGTGCCCGAGGCGTTCCTGGTCGCGGAGGGCCTGACGAACTACTGGGGCTACAACACCATCGGGTACTTCGCCCCGCACAACGGCTACTCCGCCGCCGTCCGGGCCGGCCAGCCCGGCGGCCAGGTCGCCGAGTTCAAGGCGATGGTGGACGCGCTGCACCAGGCCGGCCTGGAAGTGATCCTCGACGTGGTATTCAACCACACCGCCGAGGCCGGCCCGGACGGCCCCACACTGTGCTTCCGCGGCATCGACAACCTGGCCTACTACCGGACCGTGCCCGGCGACCCCGGCACCTACTACGACACCACCGGCTGCGGCAACTCCCTCAACGCCGGCGACCCGATCACCCTGCAGCTGATGCTGGACTCGCTGCGCTACTGGATCACCCAGATGCACGCCGACGGGTTCCGCTTCGACCTGGCGCCCACGCTGGCCCGCCAGGACGGCGCCTTCGACAAGGTGTCCGCCTTCCTGGACATGTGCTCCCAGGACCCGGTGGTGTGCGAGGCCAAGCTGGTCGCCGAGCCGTGGGACGTCGGCCAGATGGACAGCTACGACCTGGGCCGGTTCCCGCCGCTGTGGCGGGAATGGAACGGCAAGTACCGGGACAGCATGCGCGACTTCTGGCGCAGCCACCCGGTCGGGCTTGGCGAGTTCGCCGACCGCTTCTGCGGCTCGTCGGACCTGTACGCGACCGTCGGCCGGCGGCCCACCTCATCGGTCAACCTGATCACCGTCCACGACGGCTTCACCATGCGCGACCTCGTCTCCTACGACGACAAGCACAACGAGGCCAACGGCGAGAACAACCGCGACGGGACCAGCGACAACAATTCCTGGAACTGCGGCGCCGAAGGCCCCACCACCGACCCCGCCATCCTGGCGCTGCGCGCCCGCCAGTCCCGGGCCATGCTTGCCACGCTGATGCTGTCCTTCGGCGTGCCGATGCTGCTGGGCGGCGACGAGATGGGCCGCACCCAAGGTGGCAACAACAACGCCTACTGCCAGGACAACGAGATGACCTGGTTCGACTGGGCCAGCGCCGACACTCAGCTGAAGGACTTCACCAAGCAGCTCATCGCCCTCCGCAAGGCGCACCCGGTGTTCCGGCGCAGCCGTTTCCTTTCCGGGGCAGAAGCATCCGAGCTGCGCTGGTTCACCCCCGCGGGCACCGAGATGACGGGCGCCGACTGGTCGGACGAGAACGCCCTGGCCATCGCGTTGTACCTGGACGGCTCCGATGACCCGGACCGAGCTGAAGACGGAACGTGGCTGCTCGACGACGACTGCCTGGTCCTGGTGAACGGCTGGTGGGAACCGCTCGAGTTCGTCCTGCCAGCCACCAGGGAGCAGGCGTCGTGGCGTACCGAGGTCGACACCTACGACCTGGCGCCCGGCAGCTCCGCAGCCGCGCCGCGAAGCGCCGGCGACCACGTCACCGTCAACCCCCGGTCCATCGTGGTGCTGACCGATCCGCGTCGCGACTGACCGCGCCGTTACCGGCTAGGGCCGCGGCCCTAGCCGGTCCGATGAGAGGAAGCCCGGGCGGGGCTACATCCCCGTCCCGGGCTGAAATTCTTGCTGAGTACCTGATGGGCGGCTATACCGACGCCCCTACCAGCCGGGCCACTACGAGGACAGCTGCTTCGACGCGGCGTACCGCAGGAGATCCTCGATACGGTCGGGTGACTGCACGGCGGTCGTCGGGTCGTTGACCCCCCTGCACTGCGATGGGCGTTACTGGGCGGTCACCGGTTCAGGCTTCTCCGGCTTCTCCGGTTCAGTCTCCTCCGGCGTGGACTGATGCCGCAGGCGGGACATGGTCGTCGGCTTCGCCTCGGAAGCACTCGGGTGTTTCGCCACATGCGCGGTGTACCAGCGGCTGTAGACCGCCACCAGCGGCACCGAGGACAAGCCGTGCAGGAAGACGCTCAGCAGGATGGTCAGCATCACCGTGGTGAGCAGAGTTTGCCGGTCGGGGATACCGTCCTGGAGCGCGATCAGTGCGAACACGATGGAGGCCAGGCCGCGAGGACCGAACCATCCCATGAAGGCGACGGTCGGGAGCTGCGCGCCGGTCCCCAGCATGGCGATCGCCACCGGAACCATGCGGATGAGTGTCAGGCTGATCGCCGCATAGACGACGATCTGCCAGGTGACGTGCGGCAGCAGCATGCCGATGGCGAGCGCGCCGAAGCCGACCCACGTGGCGCCCGCGAGTGTCCCTCCGACGTCTTCGTTCAAGACGGTCACCCGACGCAGAGGCCGGCCGTCGTGAAGATCATGGCCGACGTGATGCCTCGCGCATCGAGGTGTCGTGCTTGTCATGCCCGAACTTGCGCTGGGCAGGTGAGGCGATCACCTCCAGCATGTGCTTGTCGTTGATGTTGCCGAGCAGGTAGCCCGGCTCCACATAGTGGTCACAGGAGTACAGGTCACCGGTGTGCTCCAGGGCGAGCTGGCTGCCGCAGGTCCTGGCGTGCACGCACATGCCGCCGCCCTCGCCGTACCAGCTGGCCAGCGCGGTGTCACCCGGGCCGCTGGCCCTCCGGTCCGGCGGCGAGCGCGTCCCTAGCTGGCTGCTGGCCGGTTCGCCCGGCAGCGACCACGGCGTCGACCTGGCGGAGGAAGTCGATCAGCGAGATCGCCAGGAACCCCGCGCCGATCAGCGACAGGATCTGCGTCTCCGGCCGCCCGGTCCAGCGGGCAACCACCCGGGCGACCGACTGGGCGGCCGCTCGGGTCTGGCCGGTCAGGCCCACCTGGCCCATGGCCGCGAAGTTCCATTTCGGCATCTGCGCCGCTCCCCCCTGATGCCGGTGGCCGGTCCCCCGGTGCATCCGCCGGGCCTTCACTAGCAGCTGCTTGAGATGGCGTTCTGCAGATCGCTCGCCGAGGTCTTCACCTGGACGACCGATGACGCGACCGAGGCGGCCGCGGTCGCGGGAGGCTGGCCCTTCGCCGACGTGATCGCGGTCTGCAGGCCGGACAGCGCGCTGTCCAGTGCCGTGGTCTGCGACGGGAACGCCGACTTCGCGTCGGTGGCGAAATTCTTGGCGTCGGTCTGGACGCTGCTCAGCGCGCTCTGCAGCGAGCTGAGGCCGTTCGTGGCGACATCGACATTGCCGAGGTTCTGGACATCGGTCTTGAGCTGGCTGGCGTCGGTGCAGTAGGCCGGCGTGCTGCTGCTGCACCCGGCGGCCAGCCCGGACAAGGCCAGGACCAGGACGACGGCCGGGAGCAGAGCCCATCTGCGCGGGCCTGCCCGATGTGGTGGTCTCATGTGTCCTCTCTGGTGGCCGACGTTCCGGCCGGAGGCGGCGGGATAGTCGCCTCTGGCCGGGGACCCCGCCGGTCAGCTGACTTCGCCGGCGGCTTCCTGGATGGCCTTGTCGATGTCCTTCGGCTTGACGTCGAGTTCCTTGGCGACCCGCTTCTCGGCCTTCAGACCGGCCTTCTCCACCGCCTGCTGGATCGTGTTCTCCCCGACGATGACCAGGGCGGCCTGCCCGTCGTCGATGAGATCCCCGAGCTCCTTGCAGTCCTTGCGGGACATGCCGCGCAACAGGTGGCCGCTCACCCCGCCGATGGCCGCGCCGGCCGCGGTGGTGGCGATGATCGCGGGCGGGAACAGGCAGCCGATCAGCGCGCCGACGGCCGCGCCGCCCCACCCCCCGTGCCGGGTGGCCATCTCGTCCTTGTTCTCGTGGACCTTGGCGTCGTCGTCCTTGGTGACCACGGCCGCGTCGTAGGACCCGACCGCGCCCACCGCATGCAAGTCCTTGACCACGTCGTAGTCGGCTTCCGCCGCCGCCTGGCTGGGATAGGTGCCGACGTAGATGAATACTGCCTCGGGCTTAGCCATCTCGGCCCCTCACATCTCGAGGAGGCCGAGCTCCCGGGACCGGGCGACGGCCTGGCTGCGGGTGGAGGTTCCCAGCTTGCGGTAGATCGAGTTCGTATGTGACTTGACGGTGTTGCGGGACAAGAACATTTCCGCGGCGATCTCAGGGAACGACAGGTGGGTGGACAGCAGCGGCAGCAGCCGCAGTTCGGCGGCGGTCAGGGCCGAGGCTCCCAGGGCGGACGAGCCGCGGGCGCGGGAGAGTTCGGCGCGGAGGTCGTCGGCCTGCCGGGCGAAGAGCCCCAGGGCGGGGCGGCGGCGGAGGATCTCCTCGGCCTCCCGCATGAGCGTCCGCGCGCCGGCCAGGTCGGCGAGCGCGAGGTGGACATGGGCGAGCTCGGTCCGGGCCTGCACGGCCAGGTGCGGCACGGCGTAGGTCAGGGCTGGCCGCAGCCGCTGCGCCCGGGTCAGTTCCGCATCCGCGCCGGGCCGGTCGCCGTGGTGCAGCGCCAGCCGCGCGGCCGCGGCGTGCATGATCGTGACCTCGGGGTAGTCCTCGATGTTGGTGTCCCGGGCCACGGCCCGGGCCTGGGACAGGTGCTGTCCGGCCAGGTCCCATTCGCCCCGGCCGATGGCCAGCAGCGACCGCTGGCTGAGCGCGATGCAGGCGCCGATCATTCCCCCGGCGGCCCAGGCATCATCGAGCACGCCAGGCAGATGGGAGTGAAGCTCCCGCCGCAGATGGACGACCCCTCCGCCAAAACCACACCACAGCTCATCGTCGAAGTCATCAGGGACGTCGCCTTCCACTACTTTCCCCGGCTGGCACCAGGCGGCGCAAGTGATGGCCATTGACCCAACGTCGCCGGGCCGACGCGGCTGACTGGAGAGCCGGGTCACCGAAGCAGTCCGCAGCCTGGAAAATGCGCCGGATCTTCCGGGGCCAGCTGGAGGCCGCGGTGGATGCGATGGGGACCTTGGTCCCTGGCCGGCCGGGGGCACCCAGAACAACGATGAGGACCAAACGATGAGGACCAAGAGAACTGGAACGGGACTGAGCCTGAGGACGGATGTCGCGCGGCAGCGCGAAGACAGCAGGGGGCTAGGCCCGTTCCCGTCGCGCAGGCAAGGATCGGAGCGCGGGCTCACGCTCCTCATGCGGAGCTGCTTTGGTGCTGTTGACGGGAAGGACAGGGCATGGCAGACAACGTGCCGGTGAGCCGGGCGGAGGGTCCGGGCAAGCACGCGGCCCCACCTGGGGCGGATGCGGTCAGCGGCCCTGCGGCCCGGGAGGTCGACCCGGTGGCGCTGGGGACGGCGTTCCCGCGCACCTACAACTTGCTCACGCTTGAGTTCGGGAGCCGTGCGGATTTCGATGACCCGAGCCGGGAGTGGCGGCGGCTGTTCTCGGAGTTGCTGGGTACCTTCGCGCTGGTGCTGGTCGCCGCGGGCGGCGGGCTGCTGCACGCCAAGGGACAGATCAGCCTGGCTGCCGCGGTCGTGGCGCCGGGCCTGATGGTGATGGCGATCATCTTGTTCATGGGGGCGGTCTCCGGCGCGCACCTGAACCCGGCGGTGTCGCTGGCCTTCGCGCTGCGCGGGGACTTCCCGTGGCGGCGGGTCCCGGGCTACATCCTCATCCAGCTGATCGGCGCGACGCTGGCCTGCCTGTTCCTGCGCTGGGTGTTCGGGAACGTCGAGCATCTGGGGGCGACGCTGCCGGGCCCGGGGTACAAGAACTGGCAGGCCCTGCTGATGGAGATCGTGCTGACCGCGCTGCTGGTCAGCGTGATCTTGGGCACGGCGTCGGCCGCGCAGAACGTCGGCGCGATCGCCGCGCTGGGCGTCGGCGGGTACATCGCCCTGGCCGGGCTGTGGGCGGCGCCGGTCAGCGGCGTGTCGATGAACCCGGCCCGGTCCTTCGGCCCGGCCCTGGCCAGCGGTTACTGGACCAGCTACTGGGTGTACCTGGTGGGGCCGGTCGCCGGCATGCTGATCGCCGTCGGGTTCGCGTACGTGCTGCGCGGCCGCGGCGGCACCGCAATCTCCCGGGCGGCGGGCTCCGGCGTGCTGGACGAGGGAGCCCTGGCCGCCAAGGCCAAACTGTCCCAGGACATCGACCAGGGCAAGGTCGTCCCCCCGGGCATCGACAGTACCGATCCGCAGCGCAGCGGCCAGTAACCCGCGCCGCGCTCACGGGCGACCGCGGACGCCAGCTCTACTTCGAGTTCATCTGACCCAGGGCCGATGTACTAAACCGGCACGGGTAGGGAGCCGATGATGAGTGTTCTGACTGCTGGGGCTCCGCCCCGGGGTATGACGATGATGGCTGAACCGCTGGAGAGCCCGGTCACCGAAGCAGTCCGCAGCCTGGAAGTGCGCTGGATCTTCCCCGGCCAGCTGGAGGCCGCGGTGGTCCGGTGGTTCGCCCGGTTCCCGGCAACGGCAGAGTCACGCGTGGACACCTACCTGCTGGATCCGCAGTTGCCCAGGCTGTCGGTGAAGGTCCGCGGGGGCGGGGCACTGGATGTGAAGGCGTACCGCGGCAGCCCGGGGGTTCTGGAGGTGGCGGGGCGCGCCCGCGGCCGCCTGGAGTACTGGTACAAGTGGTCCTTTCCCTTCAGCCCGCTGAGCCCCGGCACCGGTGACCCGCCGGGTTGGCGGCCGGTTCGCAAGAGGCGGCGGATCAGCCGGTTCTCCCTGGCCAGCGGACAGATCGCGGCGCGCGACGCGCGGCCGGGCGGGGAGCCGGGGTGCGAGGTGGAACTCACCGAGATCCGCATGGGCGGCCAGGACTGGTGGACCCTGGGCTTCGAGGCGACCGGCCCCGCCGACCTGCTCCGCAGCGAACTCCAGGCCACCGCCGCGCTCGTGTTCGCCGAGGCCCTGCCCGGCGGCGTGGAACCCGGCCCGGAGGACTCAAGGTCCTACGCACAGTGGCTGGACCGGGCGCCGAGAACGGACACTGACGCCTGGACGTAGTGCCAACCAGCGAATTCGACCTGCGCTGTGGTGCGGCAGCGGCCGACACGATCTTTGGCCGGGCTCATGGCCCCGCTGCTGCGTCGTCGACGTAATTGGGGTCACCCATTTCAACGTCCGTCGACGCTGGCTCCAGAACCGAGCCTGTCTCGTCAATGGCAACCGCGTTGGCGGCGGCCAGGGCGGCCCGGTTCGCTAGGTAATGGTGACCGCATAGCAGGAGATCAACGCAATGCGGGCGCGCGGAGCTGGGCGGAATGAGCACCCTGACCACCGGTCTGGCCGGGCAGCAGCAGCTGCGATCAGCAAGAGGGGGCGGCCCAGACCAGGCAGCCTGGTCGCCGGCGGCCTTGGCCCTGCGGTGCATGAACCTCATCCTCGTTCACCCAGCGTCAGGCCGCGGCGAGCCGTCTGGGCGTGCGCTGCCTGGCTGCTCATCGAGCCCGGCCCAGCCGCCCGAAGCTGCCGCCATAAGAGCCACGACCGGTGAGCAGCCGTTGTGTCATGCACCAGGCTGCCTGGCTGCCGAGCTCGCTGCGGTCTGGGGTGCCGCCGCGCGTGTTTCACGTATGCCGTGATGCCCGCTGCGATTGGGTATGGTCCGCGGATCTGCTGGAGTTCCGGTGAGACCTCGCGGTAATCCAGGTCCGGGTCATCCCCGCGGTCGCAGCAGACGATCTCGAACTCATCGGTGTACCCGCCTTCTCGCCGGCCCTGCGCGATGCGGACCGGCCGCCGCCGCAGGACCACCGTCCAGCCATGCCCGGGCCGGCCCTCGTCATTCATGCCTACCTCCTATGCGAGGCCTCAAGGCTGGTAACCGTTGACGACGTCATCGTGACCTCCGATGTGTCGGATGGGCTGGGTCTTGATTCCGTCCCTTTTGCTCACTTGCGGAATCGATTTACTAATCGCGGGCCCTGGCTCGTATCCCTCCGCTCGCCTTAGGCACCAGTCCACCTCGCGCCGGGGTGAGTTCCAACGCCCTGATGGGGTGAAAGACGAGGTAATTCCTGCAGGAGCCCTAGCTCCCGGGACCGGGCGACGGCCTGGCTGCGGGTGGAGGTTCCCAGCTTGCGGTAGATCGAGTTCGTATGTGACTTGACGGTGTTGCGGGACAAGAACATTTCCGCGGCGATCTCAGGGAACGACA